>Ga0233450_10000883_pt1 | contig 33539 bp, 26 predicted proteins | sample 011ome_30_FD_189956 | JGI IMG/M metagenome (GOLD analysis project Ga0233450, IMG submission 189956) | Coastal salt marsh microbial communities from the Groves Creek Marsh, Skidaway Island, Georgia - 011501CT (spades assembly) | ecosystem: Environmental > Aquatic > Marine > Intertidal zone >... | reverse complement strand
TTTTCCACATGCCAAATCTAGAATGTTTGACTTCAAATCAAGTTGAAGATTAGTAATTAAATTAGTGATAAATTGCTCTGCTTCATCATCATCTCTATTTTTATAAAGCTTATGATAATATTCAGAGTCAAACCAAGTTTCAAACCATTCCATCGCAATAATGTTTAAAAGGCAAATATATCTCTTTAAGAATAATAAGTTGAAATTTTGATTTTCAATTTATTTTCTGCCTTCAAATGAAAAATACGTTTAGAGAAATTAACTAAGAATGATATGTTACAAATGGTTAGTAAGTTATTTTGAAGATTTGAAAGATAAAAACAACAATTCTAATGCAATAGATTTTGGAACAACAGCGGTATTTTTGAAGCAATTAGATATATTGAAGAAAAGTTTATACAATTAAGCTAGAGTAACTTAAATTACCTTTGCTTAATTATTTTAATAGATTATCCAAAAGTATTGGGTAAACAGAACAAATTGTTATATTTGCTCATAAATTGTGTAAGTAGTCAGAATGATAGACGTTTTTGATTTATATAATAACATGGAAAGGAATGATATTTTACTGTCGTTCAAGGGAGCTATCACTTCTGAACTTTTGACATCCGTTCTCCAAATAATGGAGGAGAAGATGGAGGATTTGAATGAAGAGCCAAAAACAAAAAAGAAGGTTTTTAATGTTCTGGTAGAATGTCTTCAAAACTTATATCATCATATTGATGATTTTGAAGTCCAAGGAACGAAAGAAGAAATTGCAAAAAAGAAATCTGCAATTTTTATGATTAGCCGTCATGCCGGGCATTACAACATTATTACCGGTAATTTTATAGGTAATGAAAACATTGAAAAATTACGAGGAAGAATAGATCACATTAATTCCCTGGAAAGAGATGAATTGAAGGCGTATTATAAATCTACTCTTAATAATGGAGAGATGAGCTCTAAAGGGGGAGGAGGATTAGGATTTATTGATATAGCAAAAAAATCAGGCCAGAAATTAACATATGATTTTATCAAAATAGACGAAGCATATTCCTTCTTCACATTAATAGTAAAAATAGTACAAAAATAAATTAGAAATGGATAATTTAACAATTGCTGGATCAGCAAAAACACCAACTGTAGAGTTTGAAGGTGTTGGTAAACTTTTAATAAAAGGACGTTCTATACCAGAAAATTCTATAGAATTTTATAAGCCAGTTATTGATTGGATAGGTGCATACGGAGGCTCACCAAAAGATATTACAGAAGTAAATGTTCAATTAGAGTATTTTAATACAAGTTCTTCAAAATGTATTTTAGATGTTTTTAAAAAATTAGAAACGTTGTCTGGTACAGAGGTTAAAGTTAATTGGTATTATGAGGAAGATGATGAAGATATGCTGGAGGCAGGTGAAGACTACCAGGCAATTATAGATCTTCCATTTAAAATGATTGAAGTAGAAGAGCTTTAGTCCTCTGTAAAGATTTACTAAAAAGCCGTTTACTGCGATTAATATCGAAGTAAACGGCTTTTTTTTGATAAAAAATATGAAGAAGATAGTTATAGCCTTAGATGGTCATTCAGCTTGTGGAAAAAGTACCTTGGCAAAGTTTTTAGCAAGGGAATTATCATATGTATATATTGATTCTGGAGCTATGTATAGAGCGGTAACGCTGTATTGTTTAAATAATGGATTAATAAATAATAATGAAGATATTAAGAACGAAAATGTAATAAACGCATTGAATAGAATTAATATTTCTTTCAATTATAATAGGACTAGTGGTAAATCAGATACTTTTTTGAATGGACTAAGGGTAGAAGAAGAGATTAGAGAAATGCGCGTATCAAATTTGGTAAGTGCTATAAGTAAAATTAAAGAAGTTCGAGAAAAATTAGTTGAGTTTCAACAAGATTTAGGAAAGAATAAAGGCATTGTAATGGATGGAAGGGATATTGGAACAGTCGTTTTTCCTGAAGCAGAGTTAAAATTATGGATAACAGCGAATATTGATGTCAGAGCTGCTAGAAGATATAAAGAATATCTGGAAGGTGGACATGAGGTTTCCTTAGAGGATGTCATTGAAAATGTGAAATCAAGGGATTTCAACGATTCCAACCGTAAGGAAAGTCCTTTGGTTAGAGCTGCGGATGCGGTTGAAATTGATAATTCGTTTTTGTCTAAACAGGAAACATTTCAAAAAGCTATTCGCCTAGTTAATGAAAAACTAATTTTATAAGTTTACATGCGTCTATTTGCTGAAATAAGTTTCAAAGGGAAGCATTATCATGGTTGGCAAAAGCAACCAAATGCCATTACTGTTCAATCTGCAATAGATAAAGCTTTTAATGTGGTTCTTCGGGAAACTGAATTTAATTGTACTGGATGTGGCAGAACAGATAGTGGCGTTCATGCAAAACAATTTTATTTTCATTTTGACACCAATGAAAATTTCGATCTAGATAAACTTGTTTTCAAGGTGAATACACTCTTGCCAGAGGGTATAGTTGTGCATCGTTTGATTGATGTTCCAGAAGTTAGTCATACAAGGTTTGACGCAGTTTCAAGAACATATCAATATTATATCCATCAAAAGAAGAATCCTTTTCTAACGGATATCTCATATTATAGTACAAGAAGATTAGACATTGAGGCTATGAATGAAGCGTGTAATTGCCTTTTAAATTATGCTGATTTTACTTCGTTTAGTAAAGTAAATACCGAAACAAAAACAAATAATTGTGATATTAAATATGCGCTGTGGAAGGTAGAGGGTGAGTCTATCGTTTTCGAAATAACTGCCAATAGGTTTCTAAGAAATATGGTTAGAGCAATTGTTGGTACAATGCTCGAGGTGGGTCTTGGAAAGATTACAATTGAGCAGTTTGAAAAAATTATAGAAAGTAAAGATAGGAGAAAGGCAGGAACATCAGTTCCTGGTCATGGTCTATTTCTTACTAGAGTTACTTATCCCTATATTAAAGATTAGATAATTGTGTATTGTTATCTGATTTGCAATAATTCTTGCTGGTTTTCTGGTTTTTATTTAAATCTAAAATTAGAATGTCATTCAGCTATAACATTACCTAAACCAATGTCCGCTAATATTTTTATAGCAGGGTTTCCTTTGTAGTAAATATTCCCAACGTCGAGTAATTCTACTGCTAACATATTTGTATGACCAACGTATCCATCTCCAGTACTTCTATTGGAAAAATGGAGATAGGAGTTTGTTAAATTGGAGGCGTTAACAATACTGTGTTTGGATTGATATAGGTAAGTTGTGTCGCTAGACCCACTAATATTTGCATTAATACTTCCCTCCATAAAAACACATTCTAATTTGTGGCAAGAAATGTTTAAGATGAATTCACTTCTAGATTTATAACTATTTATTTCTAGGTTATTCTGTATAATTTCACCGATGAAATTAACTTTTCCCGTTCCATATAGATTTAGGGTTTGAATATCGCTGAAGTGGATTGTTATTGTATTTTGAATACTTTTATCTCTTATGAAATTACATTTATTTAAGTTTCTAATTTCGATAGCTGTGTCGATGGATTTTGTTTCAATGAATGAAGCAAGGTTGGAATATGAATCCACTTCAATATAGTTCAAATTATCCTGTATTAGTATAACGTCTGCATCATCAAATATGTTGATGACCGTTTTATTTGCTAATTCTCTTGTTTCAGAAATCATTTTTCCTGCTCCTTTCCAACAGGATCTCTCATTCGGTTTATTACAACCAATCAACAATACTGCGGATATGATAATAATTCGAATCATTTTATTCTGTATTTAATGCCAAATTCAAATGCTTCTGCAACTGCCCAATGTGATTTCAATTGTAAGAGAATTTTTATTTTTTTACTTAATTGATAATGAATTCCAAAGCGATGATAAATTAAACTTTTCCTATTCTGATTGAAGAGATATACTCCCATGTCGACAGCAAATGTTATTCTATCGAAATTTCGTTCATTACCTATAAATATTCCGCTTTGAAGAGGTGAAACTTCCAGAGGGATATGCGATCGATGTAAAATTCCAGGGTTGTAAGTGAAGTCAATCCCTCCTATAAAATTATTCTTAGCACTTTGTATATAGTTAATTCGATTACATAAATTGATGATAGGATATTTCTCTCTGAGTGGATTAGGGTTTTCTCTAATCCCTCCGGACAATATAACAGAGTACAACCATTTTCTGTCAAGAGTATAATTCGTGTTGACCGGTTTTTTTTCTTTCTTTAAAGGTGTTGTTTTTATATATGAATACCCCAAGTTGAATAACAGAAAGTTTATGCCAAGATTTGGAGTTTGATATGCACCATTCGAGAAATGACAAACCCCTAAACCTAAATTGAGGTGGTTGTTTGCCGATAGCGAAAATTCTTTTTCGGCTCGAAATACAATTTTGGTGTTGATATGACTCCCAATTACTATATTTCTGTTATTTGTATTCGCATCAAATATTTTTTCGACATAACCTAGACCGATACCTATTTTGAACCTTATGCCATTTTCTTTTTTTGTTAATGGAAAGGAAGTAAATCCATTTAACCCATAAACCAATCCAAGAACTTCAGGATTTCCAGAATTTAATATGGAGGCGGTCAGGCCATACCTGATAGAATCTTTTTTTCTTTTTTCAATGGAAAACCCTAAACCGATTGATTTCCCCTGGATAAGATAGTTTAGAGCAGGTTTGTGCGGTATAAATTGACCATGCATTGAACTAATTGTAAAAGCAATTGTCTTTTCTTTTTGCGCAAATGAAAAGGTACTTCCGCTAATCAAAAAAAAACAGATGATTATATTTCTATACATGAACATTACCGTAAAAGTACAAATTTGGAATATCTTGGGGCTAGTTATTATTATTATTGAATATTTAGCTGATTTTCTACGATAAACCGCATACGGTATGCTGTGATATTAACCTAGGGAAGCACGTTTTTAAAATGCAGTAGGGTAGGTGGGTAGAAATAAATGGAGGAATAGCATTCCTATAAGAATAGTTCCTTTTATCTTTAGCAAATACTATTTAGAATATGAATACAGTTGAACAAAAGTTAAAATCATTTGAAAGGTTACTCACCATAATGGATGAGTTACGTGCTCAATGTCCATGGGATAAAAAGCAAACATTGGAATCTTTAAGGTATTTAACCATTGAAGAAACTTATGAATTAGCTGACGCCATCCTTGAAAAGGATATGGATGAAATTAAAGGTGAATTGGGTGATTTAATGCTGCACATGGTTTTTTATTCGAAGATAGCATCCGAAACGAATGACTTTGATGTAGCGGATGTGCTCAATACGGTATGTGATAAGTTAGTTGAACGTCACCCGCATATATATGGAGATGTATTAGCTGACACAGAGGAGGAGGTTAAAGAAAATTGGGAGAAAATTAAATTGAAAAAGGGGAAAAAATCGGTACTTCAAGGAGTGCCAAAGTCGCTTCCTGCAATGGTGAAATCTACCCGTATCCAAGAAAAAGCAAGGGGTGTAGGTTTTGACTGGGATAATAAGGAACAAGTGTTTGAAAAAGTGAAGGAAGAATTTTCGGAATTACACAAGGAGGTTGAAAAAAATGATGTATCTGCAATCGAAGATGAATTTGGAGATGTATTGTTTTCTATGATAAACTATGCGCGTTTTATTGGAGTAGATCCGGAGATGGCTTTGGAAAGAACCAACAAGAAATTTATTAAACGATTTCAATACTTGGAGGCTGAATCAAAAAAAGATGGAAAAGAGATGGGGGAAATGACACTTGATGAAATGGACGAATATTGGAATAAGGCCAAGAAACTATAGCTAGGTTCTCATTACCATGAATTCCCATTTTCTTGTCATTCTATAATTCTTCGTTTTAAAAGGCCGCATTATAGTTCCTAATATTACTAGTCCCGCAGATGGAATTAAGTGTTCTCTATAAAAAATGGGTTTATCTCTATTGATGATAGAGTTAAAAGTGGTAATAACAGCAAATGTAATTCCTGCGATAGGAAATAGCCTACTTCCGTTTTTTAGAAATTGTCTTTTAGAGGGGTCTATTATAGATATAATGGAATTATATTTTACCCAGGTAGAGTCAATTAAAATACTGTCAAATTCTATTTTGTTAATTACTCCCGCCTGAATGGAGTCAATGTTTTTATAAACAATTGGGGATTTTTTGATGTAATAAACGCGTTTTATGCTTTTTCGTTTTCGCAGAATTAAAACATTCTCACTTCGCAAAGAATCTTGGGAATGGCAAGAATGCATGGCTAGGAATACTGCGAATAATGATATGGTGGTTGTTTTTAAAAGCATTTTTGATATTCATCAATAAATTTAAAGTTAAGTATTATTTTAAGTGTTCATCTAATTATTTAGAATCTACATTATTTTAAATAGAAATTTTTAATGTACTTTGTAATATGCTTAAATATTTAGTTTTTATCGTTCTAACCTCAATAACAGGTCTTGCAATATCGCAGAATATTATTCCTGCTTCAATGTCCAGTTTTATTGTTGATACCGGAGAAATTTCAATCGATCAAGTTTGGTTTACACCCGAAGGCACGGTTGGTAGGGTTGGAAAATTCTGTAAACTCGAAATAGGTTTTAAATTTTCAAAAGAAATTGAACAAGAGGTTGAAAAATTTATTAGAAAAAAAGCGAAAGGAATTAATCCATTTGACCCTGAACAAATCGATGTGTCAGTTAGATTAATTGCCCCAAATGAAGAGGAAATAGTAACACACGGGTTTTATTATCTGCCTTATTTTAAGAACCCATTTAAGGATTTGTGGATTCCAGATACTACTTCTTTTAAATGGAGAGTTCGTTTTGCTCCTAATCAAATTGGTGCATGGAAAGGTGAGGTTAATGTTCGTGTAAGTGGTTTTGCGCCTGCAAAATCATCTTTTAAGTTTTACTGCATTGAATCTGGTCACAAGGGAGTGTTAAAGACAAGTAATACTGGGACTCTTGCTGACCGGTATTTATATGAAAGTGAGTCTGGAAAAACTTTTATCCCAATTGGGCATAATATTACTACTAGGGGAAAAGATGTTTCGTTATTCAAGAATGAGTTGCATAAAAAATGGATAAATGAATTAAGCGATAACGGTGGAAATTTTTTCAGAATGGAATTACCTCCGGGCGGTGCTCTGCCGGATTGGCCAACTTGGCCATATGATAGTACTAGTTATAAATCTTGCTTTGATTACTCCAATAAATTAGATAAGATGTTTGGGTTTGATGAGATTATCGATCTAGCAGAACTAAAGGGAATGTATTTTATTATGATGCGTCATCATGTGGAAGTTGGACCAAATGCAAGTTGGGGTGCTCCATGGGATAGTTGGACAAATAACCCTTATAAAAAAGCATTTAATTTAACTACATCTGAAAAATATTTTACTGATGATGAGGTTTTTAAAGCACAGAAAAATACACTGAGATACATTTTTGCTAGATGGGGGTATAGTCCTAGCTTTACGTTTTATAGTTACCAGGAGATGGATATTTGGACTGAGGAAGTTGGTTTAGAGGAAATGGAATCTTTAAATATTGTTGCTGATTGGATTAGTAAAACGAAAAAATATATACGAGACGATCTACATTTTTTAAGCGATATGTTTGTATTTCCTTTTACCTCAGGTTATCCTGTGTCTAAAATAAAGGAAAAATCATCTTCACCAGCGAAGAGAATGATTGAAGAATCCGATGTTATTTGTTTACATGCTTATCACAATGAAAAAAATCAAAATTTTAAAACTAGGTATAATTATGTAAATAGAATGTTGAAAGGATGGCATAATAATAAACCAGTTATTTTGGAAGAAACCGGGATTCAAATGCCAGATATATATTGTTGTACGGGAGTAGATTTTCACAATAATGTTTGGAGTTCAGTTTTTTCAGGTTCTATGGGAACTGCTTTGCATTGGAATTGGGATAGAGGAATTCATGATAATAATTATTATGTATCCTATAATCATGTATCTGCTTTTCTTGCAAATGAAAATTTAAGAGAAAGAGGTTACACGCAACAAAAATGGAAAAATGACAATTCATCTAGTATGAATAAGGCAACAATTGAAAATTTCGCATTAAAATCTGATGACAAGTTGCGCGTTTTAGGCTGGGTTCATAATGCTACTTTTTATTGGCGAAATATGTTTGAAATTTCTCCCTGTATAGGTGAATTGGTAGATGATGGCAAGGTGAGTAATCCGTGTGAAATGGAAGATAAGTCACCAGATTTAGGAGCCAAAATAAATGATTATTACAATTACAATAACTCCAATTTTATCGATTCGTATTCGAACAATACAGGTGCGCAAGAATTTTTAGATAAGCCCGTTTTTAAGATAAAAGGTTTGAAAAGGAACTTTAACCGAAGATATAATCCATGGGCAAGAAAACATTGGTATAGAATTTCCTTTTACGCTACTTATGGCGAAGTGGGGAATAAAGCTTTTTCATCAACTTTAATCAGTACAACCCCGTCTGGAACTTTGAAGCCTCATGCTCCGGACTTGACAAAGGAAAACCCAGATTATTCTTATAAAATTGAATATTTAGGGCTTAAAAGAAAGGGTGAGATACAATTTTAATCAATGCTATTTTAGTAAGTATAAAAAAAGGAGTCCCCAAGGACTCCTTTTTTTATATGTTCGAAATGCTGATTTATACATTTTCTATAACCATAGCAGAAGCACCACCTCCACCATTACAAATACCAGCAGCACCATATTTGCCACCATTTTGTTTAAGAACGTTAATAAGCGTTACAATTATTCTAGAACCACTGTTTCCTAAGGGATGACCTAAGGCTACAGCCCCACCATTAACGTCAACTTTAGCAGGATCTAATCCTAATGCTTTTGTATTGTAGATTCCAACAACAGAAAATGCTTGGTTTAATTCCCAATAGTCAATGTCAGAAACTTTTAATCCAGCTTTTTTCAAAGCAACTGGTACTGCAATTGAAGGAGCAGTAGTAAACCATTCTGGTTCGTGCGCTGCGTCACCATAACCAACTAATTTAGCAATCGGTGTTACTCCTAATTCTTCAACTTTTTCTTTGCTCATTAATAGCAATGCTGATGCACCATCGTTTAATGTAGAAGCATTTGCAGCAGTTACAGTTCCATCTTTTTGAAATACTGCTCTTAATTGTGGAATTTTTTCCATTTTAACAGCAGAGTACTCTTCATCTTTTGAAACTATAATTGCATCACCTCTTCTTTGCGGAACTTCAACAGGTACTATTTCATCGTTAAATTTTCCAGCATCCCATGCAGCAGCAGATCGCTTGTAAGACTCTATCGCAAAATTATCTTGATCTTCTCTTGTAATGTTATGTTCTGCAGCACATTTTTCTGCACAAACTCCCATATGAACAGAATTGTAAACGTCAGTTAATCCGTCTAACACCATTCCATCTTTCATTTTTACATCTCCTAATTTTGTTGCATTTCTTGCATTGTAATAATGAGGAACCATACTCATGTTTTCCATTCCTCCTGCAACAACTACATCGTTGTCACCAGCAATAATTGATTGAGCTGCAAGACTCAAAGATTTCATTCCAGAAGCACATACTTTATTAACAGTGGTGCAAGGAACATCATTTGTGATTCCAGCAAACATGGCAGCTTGACGAGCAGGAGCTTGTCCTAATCCAGCTTGTAATACATTACCCATAAAAACTTCTTCTACTTCACTTACCGCAACACCTGCTTTATTTAAAGCACCTTTAATTGCTGCTGCCCCTAATTTAGTTGCGGGCACGGATGATAAGGCTCCCCCAAAACTTCCCATAGGCGTTCTAACAGCTGATATGATATATACTTCTTTCATTTTATCTGGTTTTATAAATTATATTCAAAAAATTGGAGCACGAATGTAGGAATAATTCATGAGTTTTCGAAGAGAATTTTATGAGCGGAAATATTATTCGATGAATCAATATTCCTATTAAATTTGCACTTGTGAAAAGCTTAGAGTTGAAAATTGAGTTATTGAAATTATGTAAGAACTTTGTTCAAGACAGAATTCAAAATGCGGAAAATGCCATGCAAAATGCACAAGCTTCAGCAAACAGTGAAGAGAGGTCTACAGCAGGAGATAAACATGATACGGCTCGAGCAATGTCACATTTAGAGCAAGAAAAAAGTGCTAAACAACTTGATGAATCTATTAAGTTAAAAAGAGCGCTTTCGGAATTATTAAATATTAAGTCTTCTGATACGATTGATTTTGGAAGTCTTGTTGTTACAGATCAAGGCATCTATTTTATTGCTTTAAGCATGGGAGCTATTAAACTGAATGACATTAATTATTTTATCGTATCTCCAACCTCTCCAATTGCTATTGCGTTTAAAGGGTTAAAAACAGGTGACACAGCAACTTTTAATGGGAGAAGTTTTGTTGTTGAAGAAGTTTGCTAGGATGTCTATTTAGCTTTTTTCGCTAATAAAGTCAAGCCAACTCTAATCTTGTAATAAGGTAATTTACTGTCTAAAAAGTCAAAATACGGTTTTAAAGAGGTGAAATCTTGAATTTTTTTATGTGCTTTAATAACAGCAGCTTGCTCAGCTTGTGTAATAAATTGTTGGATGTCGACTTCTTGTCCATCGAAATACAGTTTGCATAGGTGAGAGAATATTGTTTCTTTCTTTAGTTCTCTAGTAAAGCAGATCTCATCCACGGTGAGTCCTTTTTTATAAAGTTCATAAGTGGCATCAACCGTGTTTAATTTAATCTGGTTATATTCTTCTATTGCTTTAATGAAAATCTTACCATACTTATCATACTTGATAACACTAACCCCTTGAACGGCTAGCATGTCCAGTTGGTTTGTCGGCTTTTCAGATGCCATTTCTTTTAAGGATGCATCATGAAAAATGATATAGGCTGGAACATTTTCTTTTACGGCAATATCTCTTCTTACTTCTCTTAGGACCTCAAAAAGTTCTTCGTCTGGTGATAGTTTTTTTTTAGCTTGTTTCTTCTTAATAGGCTTGTCAGTAGGGATTGTTAATTGAATTGTACCATCTTCAAATAAGACACTTCTTCCGTATTCTGTAATTTTTAACGTAAAGGATTCATCGTAAGCTATCTCAAAAACTCCTTGATTCAATAACTGAGTGGAGTAGTGCTGCCAATCCTTAAAACTGACATCCTTTCCAATTCCGTATGTTTTAATGTTTTGAAAACCTCTTTGGTAAATATCTTGGTTAGCTGAGCCACGCAAAATATTGATCATCATATTGGTCCCTATTTTTTGTTTGGTACGGTGGCATGCAGAAAGCGCTTTTTGCGCTATAATTTTCCCGTCAAAAAAGGTAGGTGGATTTTTACAAACATCACAATTGCCGCAATTTTCAGGTAAATGCTCGCTAAAGTAGGAGAGCAATATTTTTCTTCTGCAAGATGTTGCTTCTGCATAATTGAGCATTCTATACAATTTATCAATATATACTTCTGATTTAGCTCCACCTTCTGCAAATCTTTTTAGCACCATTAAATCTCTAAGGTTGTAATATAAAACGGTTGTACTTGGAACACCATCTCGGCCAGCTCTACCAATTTCTTGGTAATAGCCTTCAATGTTTTTAGGGAGGTTATTATGAATCACCCACCTTACATTCGACTTGTCAATACCCATCCCAAAGGCAATAGTTGCACAAATGATATTGGTTTTATCGTTAATGAAGTTTTCTTGAACCTTAGCTCTTTTGTTTGCGGCTAAACCAGCATGGTAGGAAGCAGCACTATATCCATAGCCTTTTAAATCTTGTGCCATTTCATCTGCTCCCTTTCTACTCAAACAATAAATGATTCCCGATTCATTAATTCGATCGCCAACAAACTGACGAATCTCTTTCATTTTTTCTTTATTAGGGATATTGGCTCTAACTTCTAAACTAAGGTTTTCTCTATTGAAAGAAGATATAAAAACTTTAGGTTGCTTTAAGCCAATTTGTTTAATGATATCCTTTCTAGTGGTTTTGTCTGCGGTGGCTGTTAAAGCAATAAACGGAACGTCGGAAAGGCGTTCTCTAAATTCTTTCAATTGTGCATATTCAGGTCTGAAATCATGACCCCACATAGAAACACAATGCGCTTCATCGACAGCTACAAGCGATATTTTAGCATTAGATAACCAACTATTGGTAGAGCTTATTAATTTTTCCGGAGATAAATACAGAAGTTTGATTCCCCCCGATAATACGTCAGATTCAATTTCTCTTTCTTCAATTTCTGATAACGAACTGTTGTAAAAAGCTGCATATATTCCATTGGCTCTTAAAGCTTCAACTTGATCTTTCATCAAAGAAATTAAAGGAGAAATAACAATAGTTAAACCTTCGTTAAGCATAGCAGGGATTTGGAAACAAATAGATTTCCCACCCCCCGTTGGCATTAAAACCAAAGTATCTTGACTAGATAATACAGTCTGAATAATTTCTTCTTGTTGGTCTCTGAAAGTATAGTAACCAAACGAATCTTTTAATATTTCTCTAGCTTGTTGGAGCACCTTGCGAAGGTACCGAAACGTAGTAGTAAGTTAAAATGAAATGGGAAATTAAGTTTTGAACAGATTTAATATCTTAATTCCAAGATTTTTTTGGAACTTTTTCAAAGGGTCTAAGTATTAAAAATTGGGTTGCTGATAAAAATCTAGTATTTAAGAAGCATATGGCGGTATGGAATCCATACCGCCATATAATTTATACTTTTGTTACATTTGCAATACTTTAGTATCGCCAGTTGGTGATATTAAAATGTACTCTTTTTGTGTTACTATTTTTTCAATAATTTTTTCTTTAATTACCACATCCTTTTTCGCTGTAGGAAGTGTGTATATTACGTTTAATGTGTATGTGTATTGAACAGTTGGTTCAATTACTCCGGGGTTCATAACAATATCGAAGCTTTTTGTGCTTAAAGGGTCATAAAAAATAGAAGTGTTTTTAGAAACGCGACTTACACTTTTCTTCTTTCTTTTTGTGTTTCCTAATGCTTCATATGAAGAGCTACTGTGTCCTGTGTAACTTTGGTATCTGTCTTGTGGGTAATACTCGTTGGTTTTTTCATTTACTTGTATAATGTCAATTTCATCTTGAATTTCTAAATCATGGTAAAAAGCAATTTTATCGCCAATATGCTTTAGCATTTTGTCGCGCATAGTAAGCACGTTTTCTTCGTTTTCTAAAATTACGTATTCAACTTTAGCCATATCGTAAACTTCAAACGAAGCGCATATTGCAATAATTTTATCAATTAATTCATGGTCGTTAAATTTGATGTGAATATTCTTTTTTAGCTCAAATCCTTTTGGAATTTCCGTAAAGGTTTTACTAAATTTCTTTTTGACTACTGTGTCTTCATAACGAGGAATAAACGATATCATATCGACTACAATATTTGAGTTGCTAATCCCTATTTGGTTTAAACCTGCTCTAATTGGATTTAACTTAGAATCGATTAATTCTGTAGCTTCTTGAGCAGATCCGCCTAATTGGACAATAGTAAATACCACGATTTGAGCATCGGGCACAATATTCATCAAGGCAGTGGCCTCAATTGTGAGCGTTTTAGAATTTAGTGATCGAACATTTTTACCTCCTGGTCCACCAAAGTTAGATGGCATGTTTTTCATTTTCTCATAAACATAGTTTCCTGCTGTTTGGGAGAGGCTAAAAATTGAGATTCCGAAAATAAATAAGAGCGTGAATAAATTTTTCATGATGGTTGTTTTAGTTAGGTCTATAGTTACACACCATAAATATTTTGGTTCAATTGTGTTTTCAGTGAAATTACTTTAAAGCTATAAATAATAAAACAGTACTTATTACCTTTACTAGAATAGATATTGGAATAGAACGCTGTAATTCATATATTCGCGTACTTTAAAATTTGAATAGGAGATGGAGAAAATTGAAGCATACAAGCCTATAAACAAAGTTAGAATTGTAACAGCTGCATCATTATTTGATGGACATGATGCTGCTATTAATATAATGCGTCGTATCATACAGTCAACTGGTTGTGAAGTGATTCATTTGGGTCACGACAGAAGTGTGGAGGAGGTAGTGAATTGTGCGATTGAAGAAGATGCAAATGCAATTGCAATGACATCGTACCAAGGAGGACATGTGGAGTATTTTAAGTACATGTACGATTTATTGAAAGAAAAAGGGTCGGAACACATCAAAATATTTGGTGGAGGTGGAGGAACAATACTTCCTTCTGAAATAGAGGAATTACACGCATATGGTATAACAAGGCTTTACCATCCTGATGATGGTCGTTCAATGGGGCTTCAAGGAATGATTAATGACATGGTTTCTCAGGCTGATTATCCCACCGGAGCAAACCTCGCTGGAGAAGTTGATGAGATTGCAAATAAAGACGTTAAATCAATTGCTAGGCTAATATCTGCGGCAGAAAACTTTCCTGAAGAAAGTAAAACAGTTATGGATAAGGTGCATGCAATGGCCTCAGCAACTGAAACTCCCGTTTTAGGAATTACTGGAACAGGAGGTGCAGGTAAATCATCATTAGTAGATGAATTGGTGCGTAGATTTCTAATTGATTTTCCAGAAAAAGAAATTGCGATTGTATCTGTGGATCCATCTAAAAGAAAAACGGGTGGAGCATTATTGGGAGATAGAATTAGAATGAACTCTATCAGAAGTGAAAGAGTTTATATGCGTTCATTAGCAACGCGTCAAAGTAATTTGGCTTTAAGTAAGCATGTGGATGAAGCGCTGCAAATATTAAAAGCGGCTAATTATGATTTAATCATATTAGAAACTTCGGGCATCGGACAATCGGATACAGAAATAATGGATCATTCTGATGTATCGTTGTATGTAATGACCCCAGAATTTGGTGCAGCAACGCAATTGGAGAAAATTGATATGTTAGATTTTGCAGATGTTATTGCATTAAACAAATTTGACAAAAGGGGTGCTTTGGATGCTATTAGAGATGTAAAGAAACAATATATGCGCAACAATGATTTATGGGAAACGCCTATGGATCAGATGCCTGTTTACGGAACCATTGCTTCTCAGTTTAACGATCCAGGAATGAACTCACTTTACAAAGTGATAATGGATAAGTTGGTAGAAAAAGCAGCAGCAGATTTACCTTCTACTTTTGAGATTACAGAAGAAATGTCGGAAAAGATATTTGTTATTCCACCAAAGCGTAATCGATACTTATCTGAGATTTCTGAAAGCAATAGAGGTTATGATGAATGGGTAGATGCACAAGTAGCTATAGCAGATAAATTATGTGCTATTGATAGCACAATGAAAACGTTGGCTGAGGAAACAGATGTTGTTAAGATTTTGCAAGCACAGTTCGATAGATTGATATTGGATTTCGATCCAAAGAACATGCTTATTATTGAGGGATGGGAGAATAAGGTTCAGAAATACAAAGAACCCGTATATAAATTTAAGGTACGAGACAAAGAATTATCGATAGAAACACATTCGGAAAGTTTATCACATTTGCAAATCCCTAAAGTATCCCTGCCCAAATACACGGGTTGGGGAGATATTTTAAGATGGAACTTGCAAGAAAATGTTCCAGGAGAGTACCCTTATACAGCGGGTCTATTTCCTTTTAAAAGAGAAGGAGAAGATCCAACAAGAATGTTTGCTGGAGAAGGTGGGCCAGAAAGAACGAATAGACGTTTTCATTACGTTTCTAAAGGAATGCCAGCAAAGCGATTATCAACTGCATTCGATTCGGTAACACTTTATGGGAACGATCCAGACTTACGACCAGATATTTACGGAAAAATTGGTAATGCAGGTGTTTCTATAGCATGTTTAGATGATGCAAAGAAATTGTATTCGGGTTTCGATTTATCACACCCAATGACATCTGTGAGTATGACTATTAATGGACCTGCACCAATGTTGTTAGGGTTCTTTATGAATGCTGCTATTGATCAAAATTGTGAGAAGCACATTAAGGAAAACGGATTGAAAAAAGAGGTAGATGCGAAAATTGAAGCTATTTACAAAGCTAAAGGAACTAAACGCCCATCTTACCAAGGAGATATTCCTGATGGAAACGACGGTTTAGGGTTGTATTTACTTGGTGTAACTGGAGACGAGGTGCTTCCAGCTGATGTTTATGCTGCTATTAAGGCAGAAACTTTAACCAAGGTTAGAGGAACTGTACAAGCAGATATATTAAAGGAAGATCAGGCGCAAAATACGTGTATATTCTCTACAGAATTTGCTTTACGTTTAATGGGCGATGTTCAAGAATATTTCATTGATAAAGGAGTACGTAATTTCTATTCAGTTTCTATCTCTGGTTATCACATTGCGGAAGCGGGTGCTAACCCAATTACGCAATTGGCATTAACACTAAGTAATGGATTTACTTATGTAGAATACTACTTAAGTAGAGGAATGGATATTAATAAATTTGGTCCTAACTTATCGTTCTTCTTTAGTAACGGTATCGATCCAGAATATTCTGTGATTGGACGCGTAGCGCGCAGAATTTGGGCCAAGGCAATGGCTAAAAAATATGGTGCTTCTGCAGGTGCTCAAAAACTCAAATATCATATCCAAACATCGGGTAGAAGCCTGCATGCTCAGGAGATTGACTTCAATGATATTAGAACCACTTTACAAGCTTTATATGCGATTAACGATAATTGTAACTCTCTGCATACCAATGCTTATGACGAGGCTATTACAACCCCTACTGAAGAGTCGGTAAGAAGAGCAATGGCAATACAATTAATCATTAATAAGGAGCTAGGATTATCGAAAAACGAAAACCCAATTCAAGGAGCTTTTATCATTGAAGAGTTAACCGATTTAGTGGAGGAAGCTGTATTAAAAGAGTTCGACAGGATTACCGAACGAGGTGGTGTTTTGGGTGCAATGGAAACGATGTACCAACGTAGTAAAATACAAGAAGAAAGCTTGTATTACGAAACCTTGAAGCACAATGGGGATTTTCCAATTGTTGGTGTAAATACTTTCTTGAGCTCTAAGGGGTCACCTACGGTTTTACCAAAAGAAGTTATTCGTGCAACAGAAGAAGAAAAGCAATATCAAATAGCGATGTTGAATGAATTACAAAAAGGAAATGCTTCTAAAACAGATGCTGCACTTGCTGAAATTCAGAAAATCGCTATACAAAATGGTAATGTGTTTGCTTCATTAATGGAGGCGTCTAAATATTGTTCCTTAGGTCAAATAACGGATGCGCTGTTTGAAGTAGGGGGGCAGTATAGGCGTAATATGTAATATTTTAAATGAGGAACATTACAAAATTTCATGAAATAGTATTGTTTTTTATTTTAACCTTTTTGTTTGGAAATTCATTTTCCCAAGAAGAAAGTAAAATAGATAGTGTTTTAAGGATTATTCATGCTGCAAAACATGATTCTGTTCGAATCATTCAATATAACGTTTTATCGGCATATACAAGAAACAAGGACGCTGACAGAGCATTTGAATTTGCCAAAAAGTCATTAAAAGCTTCTAATACTTGTGATTGTCCTAAGTATCTGGCATACTCTCGCGATGCAATGGGCTTGTCATTTCAGATGTTATCACAATATGATTCGGCTATTTATTATTATAATGAAGCTCTTAGAATTAGGGAAGAGATAGAGGATAGTGTTGGGATCGGAACTTCATTGAATGATATTGGAGTTGGTTATTATTACCAAGCAAACTATGAAAAAGCAACTTACTATTTCAATGAGTCTGCCAAAATTAAAGCATTGACGGGTGATTCGATTGGAGCCGCTCAATCCTTAAATAATACCGGAATAATGTATGATATTGCAGGAGATCCTTCCAACGCAATAAAGATGTATTTAGAAGCATTAGGGATCTATGAAAGCATGAATAATAGAGACATGATGATGGGAACTTATCAGAATGTTTCATTAATATATAAAGGGCAAGGTAATTATGACGAAGCAATAAATTATCTCAATCAAGCTCTAGATATTGCTTTGGACTTGAATGATAAGAATGCTTTGGCTACTTGTTATGATAATCTCGGGATTATTTATGATAGTGATAAAGAATATATAAAAGCTTTTGAGTTTTTTAAATTGGCATTAAAAAAAGGAGAAGAAGTTGGTAATGAGCTTTCTATTGCGAGAAGTTGTACAAATCTTGCGATAAATCTTGAATATCAAAATGAGTTTGAGTTAGCTCTAGAATATCATTTGCGGGCATTAGAAATAAAAGAGAAAACAGAAAATTTAGCTTCATTAGCTATTGCGCAAATAGGTATTGGTGGTTTGTATAGGAAATTAGGGGAATATGCAAAATCAATAGAATATTTTTCTTCTGGAATAGAAAATGCGAAAACTTCGGGATATATGCAGTATATCCAAGATGGGCATAATGGTTTGTCAAGGTCATTTTTTGCAATAGGAAAATATAAGAATGCCTATTACCATTTGGAGCAATTTATGCTTTTAAAAGACAGTGTTTTAAATGAGGATAACAGTCGGATGATTACAGAAATGGAATCAAAATACCAAAACGAGAAGAAGGAGTTGGAAATCGAAAAATTAGAAGCCAAAAATCAATTAAAAGAAGAGGAAATAGCTAGACAAGAAATTGAAATAGAACATGAAAAAGTAGTTAGTAAACAACGAATTTTGTTTTTGTATGGGTCTTTAGGTGTGTTGGTTTTGGTCCTGGTGTTGCTGTTAATAGCATTCAGAGCTTATAAGCAGAAAAGAAAGGCGAATGAAATAATTTCAAAACAAAAGGCTGAAGTTGAGAGTCAAAAGGAAGAGATAGAAGAGCAGCATAAAGATATAACAGATAGTATAAACTATGCAAAAAGAATTCAGGCTGCAATTTTACCTCCTGCTAGAATTGTAAAAGAATATTTGGAGGAATCGTTCATTCTGTATAAGCCCAAAGATGTTGTCGCTGGCGATTTTTATTGGATGGAAGTAAACGATGGTACTGTTTTATTTGCAGCTGCTGATTGCACTGGACATGGAGTTCCTGGAGCTATGGTGAGTGTGGTTTGTAATAATGCAATGAATAGGGCGGTAAGAGAATTTGGATTAAGACATCCAGCGAGTATATTAGATAAGGTGACTGATCTAGTAATTGAACAATTCGAAAAAAGTGAAGAGGAAGTGAGGGATGGAATGGATATTGCTCTTTGCTCTTTAAATGAAGGCAAACTTGAATTTTCTGGTGCAAATAACCCAGTATGGATAATTAGAAATGGAGAGGTGTTAGAAACAAAAGGAACAAAGCAGCCTGTTGGGAAACATGATATAAGGAGAACATTTGATAATCATTTGATTAATCTTGAAGTTGGTGATTCTATATACATTTTTACAGATGGTTATGTAGATCAGTTTGGCGGCGAAAAGGGTAAGAAATTTAAATCTAAAGCATTTAAAGAGTTGCTCCTTTCCATTCAGTCGAAATCAATGGCTGAACAAAAGAATGTCATTGAACAAAATTTCGAGTCTTGGAGAGGAGAGCTAGAACAAGTTGACGATGTATGTGTAATAGGGGTGCGTGTTTAATCAATTAAAGTGTAAAGCAAAATGGATTCTGACGATAGACAAAAAGCGAAGGATAATTTAAATCAGCACTATGATTGGCCCTGTGTTTATAAGTTCAAATTTATTGTGCCTACTGTACCCAATAGAGAAAAAGAATTGATGGGTATGTTTTCTGTGGATGTTGAGGTAAAAACAAAAATTTCGAAAAACGCTAAATACAGAAGTTTTACAATAAATGCAGTAATGCTAAGTGCGGATGAAGTGCTAGAGAAATATGCTAAGGCTAGTGAAATTAAAGGTTTAATTTCCTTATAAAGTAAATTTTAATTTACTGACAAAAAATATGTTATTAAAATAATATATGTATATTCGACAAATTTTTTATCATGTTAAAGTATTCATTACTAGTTAGTTTTTGTGTTTTGTGTTTTTTTGGAAATGGTCAAAACGTTGATTTATTTTCTTCAGAAAAACCTTATTTAGAAATGGAGGCCTTTGCTCCTGGAAAATCCTATTCCTACGATATTGGTGAAAAAGATGATTTTTACCATAGGAGTGATTCAGTTTTAATTTTTAACACAGTTCGAATTGAGCCTTTCAAGTCAAAACGCAATGGATTGAGGCTAAAATTTACGTTTATTGATAAAGCGGGAAACGAAGTTATATGTCCGGATACGGATATCAGAAAACTCATACCGAAAATAGATTCAAAAGGGGAAATGATTTATCCCGAATTGTTATCAGAGGAGTATAACCGGTTTGGAGTCCAGTTTAGAGGTTGGCGGGATGAGTATGACTTGAAGCAATCACCCAATGTTCCGGAGGAATATGCATCTGCTTTAGATCGCGCTTATCGGGTGCAATTGGTTAATAATTGTCTAGAGCCAACTAAGTGGGAATTTGTATTAGATAGTGAAGATTATTCTGATTTTAAGAAAAGAAGGAAGAGTGACAATTATTTGAATCAAAGAAGAATACTAGCCCATAGCTGGTTTAATGTTCCTATGGATTTTTACAAAAAATTAATTAAATTTTATAATCCAGAGGTGGATACTGACTTGCTTGATTTGACCTATGATGAGTTAAGTGAAAAAGCAGAGAATATTTCTGTTGATTTTTCGGCTTTAAGAGGACCCTTAAAAGAGAATGTTCCAATTGATATTCTTGAAATAGGTCATAAGAGTAATCGAAAGATTTCAATTTTAGATCCTGAGGAATACTATAAAAAACAATTTGGATTGGTTTTATCGGAAAAGGAATATACGTATTCAACAATTTTGGATGAGGAATTGCCGCTTACTAGATTTCAAGACAGAGGGTTTTATACAACGGAAAACTTAACTCCTTTCTATGTTCAATGGTTAAAGTATGTTGATGATATTAAAATTTCAACCATAGAGATGGAGGATTCTGAAATTATTCTGGAAATACGTTTGACGGGAGAATATTCGCCTTATGAAATAGTTTTAGGAAATGTTGATTTGGCAATTATGAATGAGCAAATTCTCTGTGGCTTTTTATTTGGAGTTAACACATTTATAACGAATGTTAGAAATAATTCAAGAACTGCAACTTTTAATTATGACCCGACACAATATCCTTCGCACAGAAAGCCTTACTTGTATTTAGTCGACAAAAAAACAGGTAAATGGGTAAATAATCAATTTAAGGGAGTTGAAAAGCTGTATGTTTCGTTTGAGGATATAAATTACAATAAGCTTAATATACATGTACTTTCTTATGAGCGCATAATTCCTGTTTGGATGGGTCAAGTTCGTTTACCTGAAGAATTTGTTGAAAAAGTAAGAATAAGAAGAAGGCTGTTCAATTATTAAATTACCGTGTTATGAAGAAGCTAATAATTTTATTTTCTACTTTACTGTTTTCCTGTATTAGTTGGACACAAACCTCAATTAAATTTACCAAACCCGAAAACATTTATTTTTATTCTCAGTTAAGCGCAAGAGGAGGGTTACAGTATGATTTGAATAATCCAGATGAACCGTTGCTATTTTCTTCGTCTTCCAAGGGGCAAAGAACGAGATTGGCAAATCAATTGTTTTTTCGGTCTAAAAAAAGACTTCAAAAGGGTTATGTTCGCAAGGCGTCCATAAGCTCAGGATGTTTTGCTTTTTCGCTTGATTATGACCCATTCTATTCAGGGACAAATGGTGCGGGATCATTGCAATTAAGACTAATGGATAATTGGCTGCAGTTTGGGACCAAAAAATCCAGAAGAAACTTTTGGGTTGGAAACCGAAGAGTGGAATACGGTAGAAGTCATAGAATTGAAGCAGAGACTAGTTTTATGAATCGAAATTCTCTAAGAGTTCGCGATTTGGGTTTTTGGTGGGATTTGGGAGTCGTTTATCGATCACCATTTATTAAAGATGAATCGAATAGGTGGGATGTGACTTTACAGCTTTCCTCTGGTGGTTGGCTTTTTTCGGGGAATGGGCAACAGGGAACATTATGGTTTACCGGCACGGATAGGGTAAAGGATTCAGCACATTACTTAAATATTTTCAATCCTGATTTAACTTATAAAAACACAGTTTTGGCAATTGCAAATATTGGAAGACCTACCTACATGATGAAGGAATGGAACTTTTTTGGTGTAATTGGTAACATAAGGGATCAATATAACTTGGATAGCACCGTAATTGTATCTAGATTGGGAGCAGAGTATATTGTTAAGAGAAAAGAAAGTTTTAAATTGGGAAATCAAATTTCGGTGGGAAATAGTTTTTATCAGAACGGGGATAGCTTTTTTGTTGTTAATTTGAACAATACATTGGATATTAATTTCTCAACTAATTATGTTTTAAGTTTTTGCCAATATGTTGGTTTAAATAAAGGAATGAATAACGCATCTCAGATAATAGATTATTCTATTGTTTCCAGTATTGCATACGTTTTTAATCCTAATTTAAAATTAAGATTGAATTTATTTTATGATAATGAAGATCATTGGAACAACAGACAGCATTTAGGAGCTTACGTGCAGTTAGTTGCGGGATTAGGAAAGCGATCTTAATCTACTTTTAATGTCATTAAAAATTACCCACCAACTTTAGGTTGATGGGTAATTTTTTTTTAGGTAATATTATTTAATCAGAGCACTTCCTCTTTTTTTCACTTTCTTACCTAGTTTTTCTAAACGTTCTTCAATTTCAGAAATAGCTTCTTGACCATCACTATCCACATGCATAATATCTTTTAAGTCTAGAATAACTTTATCATTCTTTATCTCCGAGGCAAAATCACGCATATTTGATCTACTTAAAAATGAAATTCGTTTAGTTAGTGTAATAACTGAATATTTGTTGCCATCCTCATTGTCTTCTTCAGTGATAGCTCCTGCAGATACCATTTCTTTGATATGTTTAAAAGACTTTACTTCGTTTTTATACAGAGTAATTAAAAGAGCAACTGCAAAACCAATACCAATACCAATCAATAAATCAGTAAAAATTATTGCTAGTAGTGTTACCATAAATGGAATGAATTGACTCCACCCTCTACGGTAGTAGTCCAGAAACATAGACGGTTTAGCTAGTTTTAGTCCAATGATTATCAATATAGCAGCAAGAGCAGCAAGAGGAACATATTCCATAACCCCAGGAATAAGGAGCACACTTAATAAGAGCCACCACCCATGCAAAAATGCAGAGAGTTTAGTCTTAGCACCCGATTGCAAGTTTGCCGATGATCTTACAATAACTTGAGTTACAGGAATGCCACCGATAAAACCAGCTACAAGATTACCAACGCCTTGTGCTACAAGCTCTTTATTTGGAGGACTATGTCTTACTTCTGGGTCCATTTTGTCAGTTGCTTCCATGCATAGAAGTGATTCTAGGCTGGCTACTATTGCTAAAGTTAGTGCAAAGACATAAACTCGATAATCACCCAGTACGCTAAAGTCTGGAGTATATCGAAATACGTCACCTATCCCACTAATTCCACCCAGGTCAACACGATGGCTTTCTTCAATATTTAAATATCCACCTTGCAGCGCCACTACCATCACAGCACCGGTAATTACTATTACTAGGGGTGCAGAAACAAGATTAGACCATGAACTATTTTTGATAAACTTAAGACCCCAAATGAGCGTAATGAGTATTCCAACAATAAATATAATTGTTGGTCCGAGTGCGGTCGCCTCTGAACCCGTAAATAAGGAATGAAACACATTACCTATTTCAGTGAAGGTATTTCCTCCATTGGCTTGATCAAATGCCAGGTCTCCTTCATAGTCTTTGTCGTATCCAAAAGCATGGGGTATTTGTTTGAGAATAATAATAACACCAATAGCGGCTAACATACCTCTTATAACTGCTCCTGGGAAAAAAGCAATTAATTTCCCCAATTTGGCTAGCCCTAAAATTATTTGAAATATACCTGCTACAACAACTGCTACGAGGAACATCTGAAATCCAGTTTCAGTGATCCATTTAGTTCCTTGAGAAATATCTACTCCTGGGTTAACTTGCAGCCATTCCGCCTCTGCAACCCCTTGAAAATATTGAATGGCCCCGAGAACTATTGCAACTAGACCTGCAGCAGGACCGCTTACTCCAAGGGCTGATCCACTAAAAGTACTTACGACAATACCACCCACTATACCGGCAATTAATCCAGAGATTGGATCTGCACCCGATGCAATACTAATTCCCAAACATAGCGGCAATGCAACTAGAAAAACAACTAGTGAAGCTGGGATATCATTTTTTAAATACTTGAAGCTGAAGATTTTATTTTTTGAATTTGACATATCGTTTAATATGAGTTGGTCTCCCAACAAATGAAATAATTTTATAATTTAATTTGAACTTTGATTTTTTTAGTATTCCGTCACAAAAAAAATCGATAGCTGAAGGACTCAGCTGAATAAATAAGTGATTTAGCTTAATTCAGGTGGTGGTGTGTTGATCTCATCTATATACAAATGAGGCAGTTTACAAGGGGGATAACTAATAGAGCTAATCAAAGAAGTGTTCCTGTAAGCTTGAGGAGCCCTGTGAAAAAAATCATCATTGAATTTTTCTTCATTTTCTTCAACTTCATCTTCGCCCTCTTCACCTAAGTCTATTTCATTCCATTCTGAGCAGTACTCACTTTCAGTATATATAGATTGTACTAACCCGGGTAATACGAAATTTGACGCTAGAAATAAGAACGTAAATTGTATACTTAACCTTTTCAGTGATACGGTGAGATCTGTATAAAAATTATTGTTATTTCGGATTATCAAAACGCAGTGATTATATTACAAATATAACTATAACTACTTTAATTAGAGCATTTTTTAATAATACTATCATTAATCCATAAAAAATTGTTCAAAAAAAAGCCCTTTGTGAGAACAAAGGGCTTTTTTTATTGAAATAGAAAACTATTGTATTACTATTTTTTTCACAGTAGTATTTCCCTTAAATCGCAGGTTCGCAAAATAGATTCCTTTCGGTAAATCTAAATTAGAAATAACCACATTGGTTGCGTTGATGTTAGCTTCTGTTCTTACTACTTTTCCATCTAAAGCGTAAAATAATATTTCAGAAATAGGATTACCGTCTTCAGAAACAAATGCAATTTGATCTGTTGCTGGATTAGGGTAAACACTTACCTCAGTCGCAGCAAATTCCGCTACTGAAAATGGTTGCTCTAACAAACCTCTGTATAATCTCGGAGATAAATACCCTTGTATCGTATCACAATAAGCAATTGCCCGTGCGCGAGCAGCTGCATATCCTCCAGTTACATATAGATACTCAAAAAGGGGATTAGCAGCATAAAAATTATCCAATATAACATCACCATCTTGTCCCCAAGCTACAGCTTCTGCTTTTACCGCTGCTGTATCTATCCATTCCCATGGTCCATTTCCGTTTGCAGCGCCTTCAAAAGCAAATAATCCTTCGTCACCTGCGTTTCCATAAGTTGCATCGTTTGCAGTGTTAAAAGCATTTGCACGTGTCGTGTATGCATCAGAAATAGCAGGTGTTTTGAATACATCATTATTTCCAAATTTTTCTTGCATTCTACTAATGTCACTAGATCCACTTACGTCAATAACAAAAACAGTTGTTCCTGGTACGGTTACAATTCCATATTGAAAAGGAGCGAAGTAATCCGCTTGACCTTGCATAGTAATAATTGGTACTTCCCCTGCTTCTATCCAAGAAGAATCGCCAATAGCACCACCAATATTGAATGTCATTAATATATCGTCAGAATATCCAGAGTGGTTATTTGTATTTAAAGCAGGGTTTCCTCCTAATCCACTCCAATTACCCATTAAGGTTGTGTCAACCATATATTCGCTACTTGAAAAATTGTAAAATTTCTGTAGTTGTATTTCAGATAATTTATCCAGCGCTCCGTAGGCTAGAGAGATATATCCACCTGATCCTTGACCTCCAATAGCGATTCTTGTATCGTCAATTCCATAAGAGTTATTGTTTGTGGCAACATCTTTTCTGAAATAACGAACACAGGTTTTAGCATCTTGCAAACCTCTGTAAACTGCGCGCAAAATACTTTCTGTTCTATCGTCTGTAATAGCCTCATTTGGATTCCAACCTTTTCTGTAGTCAACAGCAGCAACAACATATCCTTGTTTTGCCAAACGCGTACAAATTTCGACAGTTGCACTATCTGTTTTTGAGCCAGTTGCGGATTGGTTAATGTATCTTGGTAAAAAACTACCAGTGGTCAAATACAATATTAATGGTCGATCGGTTGCTACATCTCCCGACGGTTCGTAAACATCCATTAGTAGGTCCTCTGCTACTGGAGCTCCTGTTAGTACGCCTAGATTGTTTCCGTATACTACGTTGGATGTAACTGTAACACTACTGAAGAAGTCTGCATCCAGGTAGCGCGTTTGGGCAGTAGTTTCATGTCCAATAAGCGAAGCGCAAAATACCGCAGTTAAAAGTAATTTTTTTTTCATAATTCTAGTTTTAGTTATTGATTTCTATTTTTGTTAGTTAAATGTCATCCAAATCGATGGTTACGGATACGTATGCCATCCTACCTACACGAGGTCCTCCATAAACTTGAAATTGTTTTCTGTTTAAAATATTTGATACTCCAAGTTTAAATATAGCATTAATTTTTGGAACTTTTCGATTAACCTGTGCATCCAATAAATAATAAGTTGGAACGATACCCGTGAATTGAGGAGAACCTTCGTATAAGAAACCTTCAATCCATTTGAGATTTACATTAAATCCAAACTTCTTTATTTCACTTCCGGTTACTCCAATATTGAATTTATGTTCAGGAGTGTTAAATGCAGGAATTATTGGGTCTAACGAATCCTGCGTGTTTAATTTATTCCAAGAATAGTTACCGCTTATTTTAACATATTTCTTAAAATAGTAATTTATTCCAATCGAAAATCCTTGAGTGGTAACTCCAGTTTCGGCATTTGCAGCTATTCGATAGGCAGTAGTTTTATTTGGGTTTAATGAGTTAGTTATAGGCTCTATTGTTGGGTCAACTCCAATGTTGTATCCAATGAAATCTTTATAGAAACTATAATAATAGCCTGCGTCAACATAAATACTTTTGTTAATTAATGTTCTGAAGCCCAATTCAATTGTTTTTACTTTTTCAGGGACAATCGGAGTAACATTAAAATAAACTAATGTATCTGGATTTTGTGTATCAAGAAGCCATCCAACAGATTCAGTAGTTGTTAGAGAGTCATAGCCATTAATGTTTCCTAGTAAAATTGCTCTACCCGTATTGTAATATAGATATTGATCTTGCAGTGTAGGGTTTCTTGTTGCTGAAGAAAAAGAGAATCGCAATATATTGTTTATGTCAAACTTGTATACCATGGAAGCTGCTGGGGAGAATACCATATCGAAATTTTGATTTTTATCTGCTCGAAATGTCCCATTTACTTTTAATTTTTCTTCTAAAAATCGTTTTTCTAGGCCTAAATAAAGGCCACCCTCTTGGTTGGTGATTCTTTCCGTTGAATCGCTAAATAATGTGCCTCGAGACATCGGAGTATACATTCTATAATTTCCACCAGTGGTAATATCCAGTTTGAAAAATTGATTTGTATCTAAAGAGAATCTTCGCTCTGCATGAATATGATAGAGAGCACTTTTATCGTAAAATTTAGATCCTCCTTCTGTAAAGGCAGTCTTTGAGGTTACGCTATTTAGCAGTGAGTCGTAAGCTGCCGTTCCCGGTTCAAATCTGTATGTATTGTCATCTTTAATTAACGCACCTGAAAAAGGAGAATCTGCCGCAGCTCTTGCTTCTGCATGCCATATGTCGAGACTATCTCCAATTCCTAAAAGAAATTCCCCAATTGCATCTGTATCTGTTTCCCATCCGTTTGGTGTTTGCACTGGCTGGGGATATCCTGGTAAGTTTTTTATTTTATTTGAAATATATGTAGCCCAATAATTCGCATAATCTTTCGCCCAATCGCTATCGCTTTTTGCTGCATTTTGCATCAAAAGAGCTGTAAATACGGCATCGTAAGAGTTGCCCGCATCTTCATGGGTTGCATAAGCCCTAATAAAACCTTTATTGCTTTTGTACTCCAGTTTATTCTGAAAAAATAAAATATCCTTTAAACTATATCGGTTATCACCCTGATAGACAGTTGTCCCAGTGCCAAAGCTTGAAGAAGCTATGAATTGAGAGTTATTTTTAAATTTATGATGCAAAGCAAGGTTTGCCTTTAAGTTTTCTGTGTCATAATCCACAATGTCTTTTTCCTCGTAGCCAGTTCTGTAGAATACTCCTAAACCGGGTCTGTTAACTGAATCTCCTTTGCTGTTGTATCGAACGGCTATTTCATCTCCATATCTATTTACAGCATCATACCCGCCCCAATTATCAATAGAACTTTTGCTCTCGAATATCGAGTCATAATTATCCGCTACCCAATCATCCGCTCGCAAATAGGAGAGGTTAAATTTCATGGCCCATCTTTCTACACTGTCTTTGTTCTTAAATACATGCGCATATCTTACAGATATATCTGCCAAGTTCCTTTCACCTCCTTTTGCCATTACACTCAATCCTTTGAAAAAGAATGGATCTTTTGTTTCCATGCTAATGACACCATTAAAAGCATTGGGTCCATAAAATGCAGAACTAGCGCCAACAATTAAATCTACTTTTTTTACATCTAGTTCAGATACGCCTAAGAAATTCCCTAGAGAAAAATTTAAACCAGGAGCTTGATTGTCTACACCATCTATAATCTGTAATGATCGAACAGGAGATGTCGAATTAAATCCACGCGTGTTAATTACTTTAAATCCAATACTCGCAGCTGTTAAATCTACCCCTTTTAAGTTCCCTAGACCTTCATAAAAATCAGCAGAAGAATTTTGTTTGATCGCCTGAACACCCATGGACTCTACAGTTAATGCTGATTCTTTTTGTTTTTGAGAAATACTAATCTCTCTTATTTCTACCGCATCTAATTGTTGGCTATCTTCTGTTAGCATGATTTTTATTTTATCACTAGCAGATTTGACAATTAACTCCTGAGTAGTATACCCAATAAAACGAATGATGAGAGTGATTGGATAGTTGTTGTCTGATTTAAGTAGGAATTTCCCATTGTAATCAGTTACACATCCGTTAGATGTACCCTTTTCGAGAATGGCAGCCCCAATAATAGTCTCGCCGGAAGATTTTTCAATTATTGTTCCCTTAATTGTGGATTGGGAAAAAGTTTTAAGGTTAACTAAAGTTAGTAATAAAGTTACCAAGAAGGGTAGCCAAAGTTTTGTTTTCATCTATTCATAAATTGAATTAACCAATAGCAAAACGTGATTAATCCGGTAATTTTGCACAAAGTAAGGTTTTTTTCTAAATAAATGGAGCTCATGGAGGTAAAATGGATGGCGCTTAATAGGGTATAATGGGAATGCTTTAATTATTTTCTTTTTTAAAGATTATAGTTACTATATTTCGCATGTTTTATACTTATAGTGAAAGATATAAAAGATCAATATTTATCAATTTACAGATTGCTACTGTTTTTACTAGCCGTAATGATTCCGTTATTTGGGCTTGCTTTTGCTTACGGGAATCCAGAAGCGGTTAGCCCCCCATTATTTAAAGAGATTTTAGCGCCAGTAGGAATATTTATATTAATTGCTAGTTTTAAATTTTCATGGGTTAAGCGTAACATGCAAATTATTATGCTTGCCTTGTATGTTGTAGTTGTGATTTGGCAGCTTTTCGTGCTTAAAATGAATAAATTTAACCCAAACAATGATATGGGTTTTTTGGTAGTGATTTCTGCAATTACCGTAGGGTTTGAAAGTCGAAAAATATTCATTTCATTCATTTCAATATTGTTTGTTTTAATGACTGTGTTCGTTTTAATGAATGAGGTGGAAGGAATTAGTAAGCTAATATTTATAATCACTGTTTTTTCTGTATTGTTCATTTCCTTTTTGGTGAATAATCGAAAATTTAAAGCGGAAAGTAGTGTCGGAGAATTTACAGCTCAGTTAAAATGGAAAAATAAAGAGATTACTGATAGTATATCTTATGGGCAGCGGATTCAAAATGCTATTCTTCCAAACCAGGGATTGGTAAATAAGTATTTTCCAGATAGTTTTGTTTTGTATAAGCCCAAGGATATTGTAGCTGGTGATTTTTACTGGATGGAACAAGTAGGAAGTCACATTCTTTTTGCAGTTGCTGATTGCACTGGGCATGGAGTTCCAGGAGCTATGGTTAGTGTTGTGTGCAATGGAGCATTGAATAGAGCGATTCGAGAATTTAAATTAATAGCTCCAGCAGCTATTTTAGACAAAACAACAGATTTAGTTATTGAGGCTTTTTCTCAAAGTGATGATATGGTAAAAGATGGTATGGATATATCGCTGTGTTCTTGGAATTTGAAAACGGGAGATTTTTGGTTTGCTGGAGCGAATAATCCTATTTACTTAGTGAAAGGAAAAGAGAAGAAAATAGAAACATTTTCAGCTGATAAACAACCAATAGGACAGTTTGATAAAAGAACGCCTTTTACAAATGTGAAGATTGATTTTGAAAAAAATGATACGCTTTATCTTTTTACAGATGGTATGGTTGACCAATTTGGAGGACCAAAAGGTAAAAAGTTTAAGCATAAAAAGTTTAAGGAATTACTACTATCTATCAGTCATAGAACATCCAAAGAAAAAAAACGCGATATAAATAGGATCTTTGATGAATGGCGCGGTGAAATGGAGCAAGTTGATGACGTATGTATTGTTGGAATCAATTTGTAGCTAATTTTGAAGATTAGCAATAGAATATAAAATAGATTCATTTTTTTATTTCACAGTTAATAGAATTAATCCTTAACTTAGGGGGGATGAAAGTTTTTGTTAAATGCATTGCCATTTTGGGTGTCTTACTATCTTCTTTAATTGCAGCTAGAGCTCAGGACAGTTTGTTTTTTGAGGAGTCAGATTCAATTTTTTTTGAGGAAAGAAGAAATTATCTAGGTGTCAATTTATCACCGCTATTCACTTCTTCATTTGGAAGGGAGAATAGGAATGCGAAAATGAGCTTAGTCTACAAGAGAAACAAAGGGTATAGGAATATAAGGTTTAGTGCTAACTATATGACGCTTGCGAATAAGACATCTTTTTATGCTTTTAGAACTATAGGGTCTTCTGATTCCAGTATAACAAATAGATATTACGAATCAGATTATAAAACAGGTGATATAAGAATCGGGTTTGAAGAGATTAAAGGTGGCGGTGCTGGCAGATTTCATATAGGAGCAGATATTATTTTAGGGTATGGGCAATTTTATTCTGAATATCGCCAGAATGAATTAATGATTGATTCAATTGGAGTTTATCGATTAGACAATGATGTAGAACCATTTTATACCGGAAGTCATAGTAGTGATTATTTTATCACAGGAATAGATGTAAGTTTTGGATTTGATTGGTTTTTAGATGAAGTATTTATGGTGACCCTGCAGCTAACCCCTCAATTCAATTATTATTTGGCTATTTCAGAAAAATTAGCGGATCAATTTAAACAATACAATCCCATTGATAATTTTATTGATTTTGATTTAGGTCATCTGGATGTCATGCTTGTTTATAAGTTTTGAAAATGGACTTCTTTCTCAAAAAAAAAGAGCCGTTATAAACGGCTCTTTTTTTTATTTTAGAATATTTTAAAATTACTTAGTGATTACTTAAGTAGTCAGCAACACCCTCATGAGTAGCAGTCATAGCATCAGCACCTTTCACCCAGTTAGCAGGGCAAACTTCACCATGTTCTTCTAGATGTTGAAGTGCATCTACCATTCTAATAGCTTCATCAACATTTCTACCTAAAGGTAAGTCATTCACTAATTGGTGTCTAACTGTTCCTTCTTTGTCAATTAAAAATAGACCTCTGTAAGCAATTAACTCACCTGTAGCTGTCATTTCCCCCTCTTCGTTGTAGTCCCAGTCTCCAGCCAAAACATCGTAGTTAGTTGAGATAGTTTTATTCGTATCCGCTACCAAAGGATATGTAATACCTTTAATACCACCCGCATTCTTTTCCATGTTTAACCAACCCCAGTGAGATTGTTCAGTATCTGTTGAAACACCAATAACTTCAACATTTCTAGATTTAAATTCTTCTAATTTCTCTTGAAATGCATATAATTCAGTTGGACATACGAATGTAAAATCTTTTGGGTAAAAGAATAAAATTACATATTTCCCTTTAAATTGCTCTAGTGTAAAATCTGTTACAATATCGTTACCATTAGTAACAGCTGCCGCTGAAAATCCTGGTGCTTTTCTTCCTACTAATACTCCCATTTTTTATATTTTTAAATAATTGTTTGTTATAATTTTTGTGCGAACAAAAGTACTACTTAAAATTAATTTAAATAGCAGTTTTGTAAAATATTACTGACTTTTATAAGTCAGACAATTTTAATATTTCCTTTAGTCTTACCCCTTTTTCGGTATGTTGGACAGTACAACATTCATTTATGCTATCATGCTCTAGGAAAAGAATGAATTCCTCATCGGCTGCTAAATTTAAAAATTGCAGCTTTTCGTCCATTGTTAGCAATGGACGCGTGTCATAGCCCATAACATAAGGCAATGGCAAGTGGCCAATACTTGGTAGTAAATCTGCCATAAATACAACAGTTTTTTCTTTGTACTTTATCATGGGTATCATTTGGCTTTCTGTGTGTCCATCAGCAAAAAAGACATCCATACCTGCAAATACATTTTTGGTAATCCTGTCAGTTCGTGTTACGAAATCAAGTTGACCACTTTCTTGAATAGGTAGAATGTTTTCGGTTAAAAAAGAAGCTTTTTCTCTAGGATTTGGTTCTGTTGCCCATTTCCAATGCTTGTCGTTGCTCCAGTATTTAGCATTTTTAAAAACAGGTTGTAATTGCGTATGCTCGCTATCTCTCCATTCAACACTGCCTCCGCAATGGTCAAAATGTAAATGTGTTAAAAATACATCGGTAATATCATCTAAACCAAAATTAAGTTTGTTCAAGGACTTTTTTAAAGTATTATCGCCGTGTAAGTAATAATGACTAAAAAATTTGTCACTCTGCTTATTTCCAATTCCGGTGTCAATAAGCATCAACCTGTTTCTATCTTCTACTAACATACTTCTCATGCTCCACGTACACATGTTGTTGCTGTCAGCAGGGTTGGTTTTCTCCCATAAAGCTTTTGGTACTACCCCAAACATGGCTCCTCCGTCTAACTTAAAATTACCTGTCTCTATTGGGTATAATTTCATTTTGGTTGCTTTTAGTTTATAAATGAACGAATTATGTCCATTGTTATATTGCAATAGGAAGTACTATTGTAAATTCCGTATAAAATTATGAAAATGATAAGTATTTCTCTCTTTTTCATCTTTATTATCTGTAATTAATAATTTTGACGGCATAGAGTTTGCAACAGCGTCCTCAAAATATTGCTTTAGCCTG
>Ga0233450_10000871_pt1 | contig 33869 bp, 38 predicted proteins | sample 011ome_30_FD_189956 | JGI IMG/M metagenome (GOLD analysis project Ga0233450, IMG submission 189956) | Coastal salt marsh microbial communities from the Groves Creek Marsh, Skidaway Island, Georgia - 011501CT (spades assembly) | ecosystem: Environmental > Aquatic > Marine > Intertidal zone >... | reverse complement strand
TTTTTTTAAACAATTCTTAAATAAAGGGAAAGTGGCTGAGCGGTTCAAGGCGACAGACTGTAAATCTGCTGACTTTTGTCATCGCAGGTTCGAATCCTGCCTTTCCCAAAGGTTAGATAACATAATGGTAATGTATTGGATTGCAAATCCTGTAATGACGGTTCAAGTCCGTCTCTAACCTTAATTTTGAACTTTGGTGAATATAACTTAATCGGTTAAAGTATCAGACTGTGACTCTGAAAATACGGGTTCAATTCCCGTTATTCGCCTTATGTTTCATTTTATAAACTAAATCTTGTATTGAATACAACCATAAATTACATAAACGTTGTGGAACATTCTTTAAAAGTAAAATATTTTCAGGTTTTGCAATATTTTTTGCAAGTATTTCTATTTGTGGTATTGTTAGCAATTTATTTTCATAAAAAACACTAATAACAGTACACGGGATACCTGTTTTTGGTTGTACCAAAACTTTTAAAAGATTTTGTAAACTTGATAAAGATGGAATAGAAAGAACGCTACAAGGCCCTTTTACTGTTTTTAGAAGTTCTGGAACCCAAGAAAAAGATTGTTTTTTTAAATTTTTTACACTAATATGTTGTAATTTAGCATTAGGTTCAATTTCATACAACTTTTGCATAAATTCTCTTTTTTCTTGTGACGCGGATGGGTGCATTTGTAATACAATTGTGTATGGAGATTGTTCAATATGTTTTAGACATGAATATGTTAAGCAATTTTTCTCGTACATTTTAAAATAATTGTTTTTTGTTTTAAATTTATAATAATAAATTTAATTGGATAAACTAAAGTTTCCTAAAAAAAAAAGAATATGTATGTCTGGACAATCAGAATATATTTTATCTAAAGTAGATAGTTTAATCAATTGGGCTCGTCAGGGATCATTATGGCCTATGACTTTTGGTTTAGCGTGTTGTGCTGTAGAAATGATGCATACCGGTGCTGCTCGTTATGATTTAGATCGTTTTGGAATGATTTTCCGTCCAAGTCCTCGACAATCTGATGTTATGATTGTGGCGGGTACTTTGACAAATAAAATGGCACCTGCTTTACGAAAGGTTTATGATCAAATGCCAGAACCTCGTTGGGTTATCTCTATGGGTAGCTGTGCAAATGGTGGAGGTTATTATCATTACTCTTATGCCGTTGTACGTGGATGTGATCGAATTATTCCTGTGGATGTTTATGTTCCAGGCTGTCCTCCTACAGCAGAGGCGTTATTGTATGGATTAATGCAACTACAAAAAAAAATTCATGCACAAAAAAATACTGTTCTGTGGTACGCTAAGTAATTTTTGTCATTAAAAAAAAGTATTTTGTATGAAACAATCTTTTATGTATGTTTTAACTAGTATGGTCCCTTTATGGATCAAAGAAATGCACATGATTCGACGTGAGCTTGTTTGTGTAATTTCACCTTCTTCTGTTTTGCCTTTTTTTACTTTTCTTAAACAACATACAAATGCACAGTTTAAAATGTTAATTGACATTACAGCAGTTGATTACCCGTCCCGATCTAATCGTTTTGAAGTAGTTTACCAGTTACTTAGTGTTCAATATAATTCTCGACTTCGTATAAAAACAATAGTAGACGAGTTAACACCTGTAGCATCTATTTCTTCTCTTTTCCCTTCTGCAAATTGGTTTGAACGTGAAACATGGGATATGTTTGGAATTTGTTTTCTTCATCACCCAGATTTACGCCGTATTTTGACAGATTATGGATTCGAAGGACACCCATTACGTAAGGATTTTCCTGTAAGTGGTTATGTTGAATTCCGTTATGACGATTCAAAAAAACGTGTTATTTCAGAGCCAGTTGAATTAGCTCAAGAATTCCGTTATTTTGATTTTGCTAGTCCGTGGGAACTAATTGAAAAAAAATAGATAAAAACAAACCAGCCACAGTTTATGGCTGGTTTAAGTATAAAATTTATTCCCATTCTAAAGCACCTTTTCGCCACTCATATACAAAACCAATGGTTAAAATTACCAAGAAAATGACCATTGCCCAAAATCCTGTAAGTTGGATTGTGTGCAATGAAATTGCCCATGGAAATAAAAAAGTTACTTCTAAATCAAAAATAATAAATAAAATAGCAACTAAATAAAACCGAATATCAAAACGAGCACGTGCATCATCGAATGGGTCAAAACCACACTCATATGCAGAAACTTTTTCTGGATCGGCTTTTTGTGTTGAAAACACAAAAGATAAACCTAAAATAACAAGAGATAAGAGTGTACTTATCACTAAATATATACACAGAGGGGCGTATTCGCTCATACAAATATCTTTTCTATAAGGGGGTGTTTAGCTCAGTTGGTAGAGCATCTCGTTTACACCGAGAATGTCAGCGGTTCAAGTCCGTTAACACCCAGGGAAAATAGCTTAATGGTAGAGTCCTGGCCTGTCACGCCAGTGGGTGCGGGTTCAAATCCCGTTTTTCCCGATAAAGTTTAGCGATCAACTTCACCAAAAACAATATCTTGTGTTCCAATAATAGTAACAACATCAGCTAACATATGGTTTTTTGCCATAAAATCTAATGCCTGTAAATGTACAAAACCAGGAGCTCGTATTTTACAACGATATGGACGGTTTGATCCATTACTTACTAAATAAACACCAAACTCACCTTTCGGAGCTTCTACTGCTGTATACGTTTCTGAAGCAGGAACAACAAATCCTTCAGTATATAATTTAAAATGATGAATAAGAGATTCCATAGATTCTTTCATATGTGCTCTTGAAGGAGGTGTAATTTTACGATCATCAGTTTTAATTAGACCTTCTGGAAGCTTATTCACACATTCCATAATTAGGCGTAAACTTTGTCTCATTTCCTCAATACGGATTAAATAACGATCATAACAATCGCCTCTCGACCCTACAGGAATATCAAAATTTAATTCATTATATATATCATAAGGTTGTGTTTTTCTAAGATCCCAAGCTACACCTGAGCCTCTAAGCATTACACCAGAAAAGCCCCAATCAAGTGCTTCTTCAGCTGTCACAACTCCAATATCTACTAGACGTTGTTTCCAAATACGGTTATTTGTTAACATTTCTTCCATTTCATCGATACGAGAAGCAAAATGCTGACAAAATACATGAACATCATCACAAAAACCTAGTGGTAAATCTTGTGAAACACCTCCTGGTCGAATGTAAGCAGCATGCATACGGGCACCTGAAACACGTTCATAAAATTCCATAAGCTTTTCGCGTTCTTCAAAAGCCCATAAAAATGGTGTTAGTGCTCCAACATCCATTGCATGACAACTTAAAGCTAATAAATGATTTAAAAGACGAGTAATTTCGCAAAAAAGTACACGAATATATTGTGCTCGAAGAGGCACCTCGCAATTTAAAAGTTTTTCTACAGCTAAGGAATATCCATGTTCTTGAGCCATCATAGAAACATAATCTAATCGGTCAAAGTATGGCAATGCTTGCATGTAGTTTTTATATTCAATTAATTTTTCTGTCCCGCGGTGCAATAATCCAATATGAGGATCTGCACGTTCCACAACTTCTCCATTCATTTCTAATACTAAACGAAGTACTCCATGAGCGGCTGGGTGTTGAGGACCAAAATTTAAGGTAAAATTTTTCACCTTTTTTGAAAGAAGAGAGTGATCTAATACCATAAATATTCTTTTTTTTTATAAGAAGTATGCTATACCGTAAGGAGGAATGGCTGAGTGGCTGAAGGCATTGGTTTGCTAAATCAACGTATAGAATTTCTATACCATGGGTTCGAATCCCATTTCCTCCGGGGGATGTAGTTCAATTGGCAGAACGCATGCTTTGCAAGCATGAAGTTACCGGTTCAAGTCCGGTCATCTCCAGAGAATCGCGCCTTCGTAGCTCAGTCGGTAGAGCGTTCCCATGGTAAGGGAAAGGTCTCCGGTTCAAGTCCGGCCGTTGGCATAAAAAAAAGAGTTTTGTATGCTGTCTTTGCATGTAACATTCAAAGCATTTGAGCCTTCTGTTTTAAAACTTGTACAAAACACATTACAAAGTATTTGTACATCTATGGAAAAAAACCCTGTAAATGCTTCTTTACGTGTTGTAAAAAAACCAACATTAAAGAAAAAATTTACAGTTTTACGTTCACCACATGTGCATAAAAAATCTCGTGAACAGTTTATAATGCAAGTTTACCAGACGCATTTTGGAGTTAATTCTAAATGTTCTATGTTTACAAAACATTATTTAACTTTTGCATGTAAAAATTTTATTGGGGCACATACACAAATGAAACATCAAATTTCATATAAATCGTCGTTATGGGCGAAATAAATTAAAAATAAAGTTTTAAATCTTATAAAATAATAAATTATTATTTTTAAAGATAACGTATTTAGTTAATTTTGTCTTTTTCTCAAAAAAAATAAAATCTTATGACACGTTCTCTTTGGAAAGGTCCTTTCGTGGATGCTAATATGTTCACTGGATTGGATAAGACAAATAAACGTATTTGGTCAAGACGTTCAGTAATTGTACCACAATTTGTAAATAAAACTGTTTCAATTCATAATGGTAAAAGCTTTATTTCTTTACTTATTACAGAAGATATGGTTGGTCATAAATTTGGAGAATTTGCAATAACACGAAAACGCACATTACATAAAAAGAAAGTAAAGAAAAAGTAATATTATGGCTCAAAAAATTGCACCAATAGCCTTACGTCTTGATACAAACAAGCATTTTGATGCTTCATGGTTTGGCGATAGAAAGTACGGTTCTTTACTTCACCAAACTTTACAGTTAAAATCTTTTATTCAGTTGATTTTTGAAGGTATAGGCTCTAAAACAGCATTATCTCATGTTCAATCGACACCACATACACTTTTTGTACAAAGTTTTTTTTGTACGCCACGTGTAATGAATCAACGCATGCGAAAAAAACAAGTTTTATATGATACTCAAACAGAGTTTTTACCTTTGTTTGGATCGCATATTAATTGGCAATCAAAAAAAAATACGCAAGCTTTATTTGCTCTTTGTATGGCCAACCATTCAAAAGATTGGAATGTTTTTAAACAGTACGGGATTATGCATATGATTTTAGCAACTAGGTACCATTCTCTTCAAAAACAATATAAATTAGAAGATTATTCGATTAATCAATCTTTACATTTACTTAATTACTCTAAAGCAGATTTGGAAAGTAGAAAAAAAAGTAAAAAAGAGTCAAATAATCAAGTATCAAAATATGCTACTCATATTGAAACTGTATTAGCACGATATTCACAAAAAAAAGTAGTTTGGACTCCGTATAAAATGAATAAGCTTTTTTCTAGTGCTACTTTTGTTGCACATTATATAGCTTTACAATTTGAACAAAATAAAAAAAAGCCTTTTAGAAGCATCTTTCAAGATGTCTTAAAGCAATGTGTAAAACTTCCACATATTGTAGGTGTACGTATTGCTATTGCAGGAAGAATTAATGGAGCAGAGATGGCAAGAGTAGAAACAAGTCGTTATGGCCAAACGTCATTACATGTTTTTTCTCATGCGATTGACTACCATGCAACTGCTGCTTATACACCACACGGTCTTTTAGGTATCAAAGTGTGGATTTCATTTAAACATGGAAATGTTCTTCAAGAAAAAAAACATACATATGTTACAACCTAAACGTACGAAATTTCGAAAAATGCACAAAGGGCGTGCTTGTGGGATAAAAAAGCAAAATTTACATTTTGGCTCTTTTGGAGTTCAGTCCCTGGTTACTGGTCGTTTACAAGCTTCAGTTATTGAAGCAATGCGACGTGTTATGACACGTAAATTAAAACGACAAGGTCAAATTTGGATTCGTGTTTTCCCAGATATTTCAGTTAGTGAAAAACCAGCAGAAGTGCGTATGGGTAAAGGAAAAGGCTCTCCATCTTTTTGGATTTGCCGTATTCAAAAAGGTCAAATACTTTTTGAGCTTGACGGTATACCAAAGTCACTGGCTTTACAAGCAATGAAACTAGCTTGCCATAAGCTTCCTTGGGCAGCACGTATTTTAGTTTAACCTACTAAAAAAAAGAATATCCTATGATTCAAGTTGGAACAAATCTTTTTGTCGCTGATAACTCTGGTGCACGAAATGTTCAGTGCATAAAAGTTCTTCATAAACCAAAACAACAAATGGGATATACTGGAGCAACACTAGTAGTTTCTGTTCAAAGTTTGGTTCGAAAACAAAAAAGTAAGGTAAAAAAAGGCCATATGTATAGAGCTATTGTATGTGAGACTAAAAGAATGAAACCACGTGCTGATGGTTCACTTCTTCGATGTTCTAGAAATACAGTTATTTTACTTTCTTTACAAAACAATCCTATAGGATCTCGTATCCAAGGTCTTACACCTTACGAATTACGTGTAAAAAATCACATGAAATTATTATCCTTATCACTTGCAAATATTTAAATATTTGCTGGAAAAAAAAATTAGTTTTATGAACACAATTCGTTATTCTTTAAAACACGTATTTGCACGTGATATAGCTTTAAAAATGAACTACGGTTCATCTTTTGACCTAGTAAAACTAAAAAAAGTGACAGTTGAATATACAAGTAGATATCTTTTAGAAGATCCAAAACATAGCTTTTTAGCTTTTGTAGCTTTAAAACTTGTCACAAATCAAACACCTAAAATGACATTTGCTCAAAAATCTGTTGCTGCATTTAAACTTAAAAAAGGGCAGGTTTTAGGTTGTACAGCTACATTACGAGGTAACAATATGGATAACTTTTTACAACAATGTATTTTTATGCATATCCCTCGAATTAAGCAATTAAAACTTTTATCGAATGACCAAATAAAACCTAATGTTCATTTTGGTATTTCACAAATGCTTTTTTTCCCTTCATTGGAAAAACATGTTAATATTTTTGAGGCATTAGAAGGTTGTACTATACAAATACACACAACAGCTTCGAATAATAATGAAACTTTACTTCTTTGTAGTATGTTAAAGTTACCTACTGTTTCTGTAAATTCAGGAAAAGCTTAATTAAAAAAAATGTTATATGGAACGTCGAAATTTAAAAGATGCGCAAAAACGTGTGATTTTTGCTCGTTTAGAACATACCAGAATTATGCTTCGAGCTCTTTTAAAAGATAGAAGTCTTCCTCAAAGTGTACGTTTTCATATGAGCATGGAATTAAACACACTACCGCGTAAAAGTACTAAAACTAAAATTAATAACCGTTGCGTAAGTACAGGCCGAGCAAAAGGTGTATATCGTTTATTTAAATGTTCACGAATTTGTATACGCGAGTTAGTTGCAATGGGAGCTTTACCTGGTGTAAAAAAAGCTAGCTGGTAAAAAAAAATATAAATACATATGGATCCGATAAGTAATCTGCTATGTAATATACGAAATGGTATTATGGCACGAAAAACATATGTATCTGTACCTTATTCAAAAACTTTATGGTCAGTTGCGCATGTTTTACATTTGCATGGGTATATTAATGGAATGGGTTTACAAAAACATAGTTCTTTTACTCGTATTTTGATTGTTCTTACATCATGTACACAGCAAAGCAAGAATATAGTACTTAAGCGTATTTCTTCTCCTAAAAAACGTGTTTATTTACGTTCTCACCAATTGCGTACAAGCATGCATAGTTTTCATATTCGTATTATCTCAACATCAAAGGGTATTATGTCCGATCAAGAAGCTGTTAAAGCTAACCTTGGCGGAGAAGTTCTTTGCTCTTGTGCTTAGTATAAAAAATGGTTTTCTGCTTATTATGAACATTGTAAAACAAATACAAGTCCACCCTTTGGTGCAAGTTAATTTAAAAAATAACTTGCTTTTTTTTCAAGGTCCATTAGGATCTTTACAAATAAATTTAGCTCTTTTTGATCCTAAAAGTCAACTTTCTTTACAGTTAGTTGAACAACCTAATCCAATTATTTCACTTTATGGGACAAAAAAACAATTAACAAGTCTTTGTTCTTTACTTGAAATGTATATGGAAGGAGTAACACAAGGCTACATGATGCAGCTAGAAGCTGTGGGTATTGGTTATAAAATGTCTATAGAAAATGATTCAATACATTTTCGTGTTGGTTTAAGTCATTCAATATCCGTACGTATACCATCTGATATAAAAGTATTTTTACCAAAACCAATAACTTTAGTTATTTTTGGTATTGATAAACAAAGAGTATCACAAATAGTAGCTCAGTTACGTGCAATAAAACTTCCAGAACCGTATAAAGGTAAAGGACTTCGACGTAAATCTGAATACGTATTTCGTAAAGAAGGTAAAAAAAAGTAATTAAGATGTATGGTTTTTTTCATGCAACAAAATTTACGTCCACAAATGAAAATGCGCCGAGCATTAGTGCAGATTTATGGCATTGGTTTATTTACAGCTAATCAACTTTGTGATCAACTTGGTTTGCGAGCAAATATAGCTGTAAAAAACATGAGTGCAGCTCAATTTGATCAACTTGCTCGGGTAATGAGTCATTATCATATTACAGGACAAGAACTTGAACGTCTTATAAGTCAAGATATTACCCGTTTTGTTCGTATTGGTGTTTATAAGGGTTTTCGTTTTACACAAGGTTTACCTGTGCGTGGACAACGAACTCACACAAATGCAAAAAACACGAGAAAAAAGAAAAAACCAACTCGTTAAAAGGGTTTTATAAATATTAGTAAAAAAATTACTTATGAATTTTACACGTTCTCTAAAACAAAAAATAGGATCACAGATAAATTCCTTTGAAAAACCGCAACCATCAAAGCATAAAGCTTTAAAAAAAAAGAGTGGTTTTCAACCTCAAGGTAAAGCTATTGTACATGTACTAAGTTTATTAAATAATACATTTGTTACATTAACCACTTTAGATGGTAAAACAGTTGCTTGGTCTTCTGGAGGAACTGAGGGATTTAAAGGTTCTCGTCGTTCGACTAGCTATGCTGCTCAGTTAAGCGGTGAAAGTATTGGAAAAAAAGCAATAGCAAATAATATGCATGTAGTTACTGCTCGTATTAAAGGACCAGGCTACGGTAAAGCTGCTTCTTTGCGTGGATTAAAAATGGCTGGTGTTAAAATTATCCATATTCAAGATGTCAGTCCTCTTCCATTTAACGGGTGTCGCCCAAAAAAGAAACGCCGCGTTTAATCATTAGCATAAGCTTTGAAATGCGCGGTATATATATTTGATTCTCAATGGCGTTTTATGAAAGCGTCCTGTTGTTTTATGGCTGAAGGTGCAAAATTAATTGGTGCAGGTTGTGCGACAATCGCTCTAGCAGGTGCAGGTGCCGGAATTGGTATCGTATTCGGTTCATTTATTAGTTCAGTTGCTCGTAACCCATCACTAACCAAAACTTTATTTGGATATGCAATTTTAGGATTCGCATTAACAGAAGCGATTGCTCTTTTCGCTTTAATGATGGCTTTTCTTATTCTTTTTGTATTCTAAACAGCGTAATGCATTAGCACGCTTTAATATAATATGTTTATAAACATATTATTTCACAAAATAACTGCAGACAAAAAGTCTTAACTTTATCTTTGCTGGTTATGTTTGGCCTATAGTTTAAGTGGTAAAACACACTGCTCATGACAGTGATTATGAGGGTTCAAGTCCCTCTGGGCCATATGCGGATATGATGAAAATGGTAGACATATCAGATTTAGGTTCTGATGAACTTTGTTCGTGGGGGTTCAAATCCCTCTATCCGTATTCGGGTGTGTAGCTCAATGGTAGAGCATTAGGCTTTTAACCTACTGGTTGCAGGTTCAAATCCTGCCATACCTAAATCGCGGGATGGAGTAATTGGCAACTCGTCAGGCTCATAACCTGAACATTGTAGGTTCAAATCCTACTCCCGCTCATGGACGGATGTCTGAGTGGTTTAAGGTCTCAGTCTTGAAAACTGACGTACGTAAGTACCGTGGGTTCAAATCCCACTCCGTCCGAAAAACATTTAGTTCTTTATGAAGGAAACGAAACTTAACTTTTGGTTTCATGAAATATCGTGGAAAATCTTTTATACTTTTCTTAGTACAGTTTTTTGTTTTTGTATTTGTTTCTTTTATGCTGATGTTTTTCTTTGCGAGCACCTGCAAATTTTTTTACAAATAATGCCCAAAAATGCTCTTAAGTTTACAACTTTTTTTGTAACAGAAACTTTCTCTTCTATGCTTATACTAAGTTTGTATAAGACTTTTTTATGTATTTTTCCTTTTCTGCTTTATTGTTTACATACTTTTTATAGACCAAGTTATTTTTTTTATGAAACATATAAACAGTTAACTTTTTTAATCTTAAGTTTTAGTTTTTCTGTAATCGCTCATTTTTCTTTTAAGCATTTGCTATTACCGAGTATTCTACAATTTTTTATATCATTAGGTAATAATGAATTCTGGCAACATATACCAAATGTTTATAATTATATTTTATTCAGTCTTTCTCTTGCAATAGGATTTCAAGTATTTTGTCAATTAGTTTGCTTAGCGATTTATATAGACAGTATTAGGCTTTCGAATTATATAGTATTAGCACGTACAAGAAAATATTGGCATATTGGTTTATTATTTGTTAGTGCATTTATTTGTCCACCAGATGTGTTTTTACAATCAACTTTCTGGGTTTTTTTGATACTTTGTTTTGAATTTACGCATTTGGGCTTTTGTTTTATACGAAGCTACAAAAAACAATAAGTCATAAAACATGCTTTTATTTTTTGTAAGCATGTTTTATGATTGAAATGCTCTCGAAATGTTCTGTAAGGGTAACTGTACAGGAAAATATAATTGTTGCGGAGCAAATAAATAAACAATATGAAGAATATGATAATTAATTTCAAGATGTAAGGGTTTATAAAATAACTTTTTTGTTCCTAATTCCTTTGTTCGATTTTGTTGTTTAGTAATAATATTAGGAATTTTACGACTAAAACGGGTAGATACAGAATGCATTGCTTGTTGCGTTGGATCAGCTTTCAAGAAATTAGTAATTGTTTGTGCTTGAGATTTTGAAGCATTTGATACAACTGATATAATATCTCCTGGCTCAACGACATATCCCGGTTTTGAAATAATATTATTATTAATACAAATCTTTTTATGGGAAATTAGTTGTTTTGCTTCTTGTAAAGATGTTACAAAACACGCTCGATATAAAATACAATCTAATCTTTTTTCAAGAGTACTAAAAAAATTAATACTATTCTTACCTTTTAATGATTTACATTTTTTATAAAGCGTTTTAAAATACTGAGTATTTAAATTTCCGTATAGAGTTGAGATAAGTTGCTTTGCTTTTAGTTGATAAGCAAATTGTGAACGTTTCTTTTTTTTTTGTAAATTTGTAGTTTGACGGTATTGCATTTTTGCATTTTTTTCAAGTGTTAATAACTGTTTAGGATGAATGCGTCGCCAAGGCCAAAAAGAAACTCCAAGTTTTCTACTCATTTTGACTCGTAAAAGAGAAGACGTGGTTGCCATATACTATTTTATTTTTTTACAAACTATGTTTGAATGCTTACTATCGGACTTGAACCGATAACCATAAAGGAACAGATTTTAAGTCTGTCGTGTTTACCAATTTCACCAAGTAAGCAATTTTACGGATAACGGGAATCGAACCCATATCATCTGTGTGGAAGACAGAGAATTTACCATTAATCTATATCCGCATATATACTTTTTTTTTTAGAATACCTGTGTTCACCTAAAATATTAGGAGGAAAGTCCGAACTGTACTTGATGGAAGTTAACAACTTACAAGAAAAATCTTAGGGAAAGTGTTATAGCGCCAAAGAGCATGAGAATCTTCCGAAATTAATTCCGGAATATAAAAAACCCCAGCAACAGCAAAATTATATTGCAAAAGTTAGATAAATGAACACCTATGTATAACATAGACAAAATTCGGCTTATGGTACTCTTAAAAGTATTCTTAGCTCAGTTGGAAGAGCGTCAGCCTTCTAAGCTGAATGTCAGTGGTTCGAACCCACTAGAATACGACAGGGTATAGCGCAGCCTGGTAGCGTACCTGTTTTGGGTACAGGTGGTCGCAGGTTCAAATCCTGCTACCCTGAAAACCCCCCTTTAAATAAAGACTATTTTTTTATGAATCCTATCCATTATCTAGGTTTTTCGAGTAGTTTGTTTCTATTAGGCATTTGGGGTATTTTTTTAAATCGTAAAAATATCATCGTAATGCTAATGTCTATTGAACTAATGTTACTTGCAGTTAACTGTAATTTTTTAGTTTTTTCTATGTACATTGATGATGTTCTTGGACAAGTTTTTTCACTTTTTATTTTAACAGTAGCCGCCGCTGAATCATCTATTGGTTTAGCGTTACTTGTAATTTATTACCGTGCACGAGGAACTGTTGCTGTAGAATTTATTAATTTATTAAAAGGTTAACCTTTAAGAATTGTTTAAAAAAACAGATTTCACATATGCCACAATTGGACGCTACCACTTACTTTACACAGTTTGTTTGGTTATGTATTACATATACCACATTTTACCTGGTTTTAACTAAAACCATTCTTCCAAAAATTGCAAAAATTTTATACGTACGCCAAAATAAAGCTACACATACTGAAGAAAACCAATCACCAGAGACAGCACAAATCCAAAATAATGCTTCTCAACACATGCTACAAGCATGTACTCAAGCAAAACAAGCACTTGAATCAACAGTGATACAATCACAACAATGGGGTGCGCAAGCAACTCAAAATATTCAAAAAGCACAACTTAGTAGTTTACAAACAGAGTATACAAAACAAATGCAAACAAGTACATATACTTTTGCACTTATGGCAAATGCTCTAAAACTAACTCTACCACCTAGTGCGCATACAATGCTTGCACAAGCTACAAATGAACAGAAAGCTCGTGTCTTTCAAAAAGCAGTTATTAAATCACTATTTAAAAAATAACATCTAGTTCGGTGTATATTTAATGCACCGAATAAAAAAATAGCTTTTTATGATCAAACAATTAACAAATAATCTTTTTTATATTCTTTCTGGAACTCTTCTTTTTCTTGTATTAAGCTCGAAAAATATTCTTATTTATAATGAGGAATTACTTATTGCAGCAAGTTTTGTTGCTTTCGTAGTTACAAGTGCACATACAATGAAAGATGCAATTGAAGAAACTTTTCAAACACGTGCTAAACATATTCAAGATGAGCTTGAAGCATTTTTTGTATCTAAAGAAACATTATGTCATGAAGTAAAGCATAATGTACAAATACAAAAAAAATTAGCTCAAAGTATTCTTGCTTTAGGTGCGCTTGTTGTAGTTAATGTAGAAGCTATTCATACACAACGTGCAGTAGCATTACGTCACGCAATTCATACACAAACACTTACACAATTACAACAAATGATTTCTCAGCAACATGCAGTTCAAGGTCATTTACATAATGTAACATGTGCTTCTTACAAGCATGTTATGCTAGAAGCAATGCAGATGCAAAAACAAACTATGCAAAGTTTATGTATGCAAAATGCTTTAGATCTATTAGGTACAATGCAACGCAAAAGTACTGCTCAGACAATTAATACAAAAACTCGCAAACTTGTAAAAGTTCAAGCCACATCAAAATCAGATGATAGACTGAAAAAGAAATCGGTGAAAACAAAAAAGAAAGCGTAATATTTTGGTTTGGTGAAAATCGCCAAACCAAAAACTAATAAATACTTGAAACTTTTGCTTTTTAAAGTATGTATATAGTCAACCGAACCCAAACTGACTTCGATCTTGAAACATACATGCACTGTATATACTATGGCAACATGGGACACGCAGGAAAAAGCAATATATGCCTATATGGGCAACAGTTTTTGTATATCTTTTGTTTATCATTAACAAAATATCAAAATAAAAAAAAATATGATAAAAACAAAATAAAACACAGAGGCTAATTTCAGCTAAAGTTTATTAACTTTGATATTTTATTTATCATATACTCGGCAAAAACAAATGATGTCTATGAAACATTTTATTGATCGTTGGTTATTTTCAACCAACCATAAAGATATTGGTACTCTTTACCTTATTTTCGGTGCCTTCTCAGGTGTATTAGGATCATGTTTTTCTCTTCTGATCCGTATGGAGTTAGCTCAACCAGGAAATCAAATTCTTGGCGGAAATCACCAATTATATAATGTATTAATTACAGCTCATGCTTTTTTAATGATTTTTTTTATGGTAATGCCCGCTTTAATCGGTGGATATGGTAACTGGTTTGTTCCAATCATGATTGGTGCTCCAGATATGGCTTTCCCTCGTTTAAATAATATTAGTTTTTGGCTTTTACCTCCGTCATTATTACTTTTATTAAGTTCAGCATTAGTAGAAGTTGGTGCAGGTACAGGTTGGACAGTATATCCACCATTAAGTCATATTACAAGTCACTCTGGAGGTGCTGTAGATTTAGCTATTTTCAGTTTACACGTTTCAGGAGCAAGTAGTATTTTAGGTGCAATTAATTTTATTACAACCATTTTTAATATGCGAGGACCTGGATTACTTCTTCACCGTCTGCCATTATTTGTGTGGAGTGTACTAATTACAGCTTTTTTACTTTTATTATCTCTTCCAGTTTTAGCAGGAGCTATTACAATGCTTTTAACTGATCGTAATTTTTCAACTAGTTTTTTTGACCCAAGTGGTGGTGGTGACCCGATTTTATATCAGCATTTATTCTGGTTTTTCGGACACCCTGAAGTATATATTCTTATTTTACCAGCTATGGGTATTGTATCTCATGTAATTATGACCTTTAGCCGAAAAACTATTTTTGGTCAAATTGGTATGATCTATGCTATGTTATCAATTGGTTTATTAGGGTTTATTGTTTGGGCTCACCATATGTATACTGTAGGTCTTGATGTTGATACTCGAGCTTACTTTACAGCAGCAACAATGATTATCGCTGTACCAACTGGTATTAAAATTTTTAGTTGGATTGCAACAATGTGGGGTGGTTCAATTCATTTACGCACGCCAATGCTATTTGCAATTGGTTTTATTTTCCTTTTCACAGTTGGTGGTCTGACTGGGGTTATCCTTGCTAACGCAGGTATTGATATTGCTTTACATGATACTTATTATGTTGTAGCACACTTTCATTACGTACTTTCAATGGGTGCTGTTTTTGGTTTATTTGCAGGATTTTATTATTGGATTGGTAAAATTTCAGGCTACCAATACCCAGAAACTCTTGGTCAAATCCATTTCTGGTTATTTTTTATTGGTGTAAACCTTACATTTTTCCCAATGCATTTTTTAGGTTTAGCAGGTATGCCTCGTCGTATTCCAGATTACCCTGATGCTTTTGCGCAATGGAACGTAGTGTGTAGTTTTGGATCTTATTTATCTATCCTTGCAAGTGTTTTCTTCTTTTATGTTGTTTTTAAGACATTAACAAGTAATGATATGGTAGATGAAAATCCATGGCAATTCGAAGAAGGTGAAACTTCTGTAATGTCACTAGAATGGACAGTAACTTCTCCACCACCATTTCACACATTTGAAGAAATTCCAGCTGTTAAAGAAACCAAATTTCCTCATTTACAAAAATAATGATTAAAATTTGATACATTTAAGAGCAACATTTAAAAATGTTGCTCTTGAGTCTATTAAAATAATGAATGAAAAGTTTACAAACTTTTTATGAAATATTCCTCTACAAAAAACAAATTTTATATTTTTTTTATTTAATTACAAAATACTTAACATAATAAATAATATAAAGATACTAAAAAAACGTTTATCTATTAACCATAATAAATAAAAATCAAATAAAAAGAGGGAGGGTTCCAGGGTTAGGGTGGTATTGTTAAAGCAGTTTAGATATGATATTTAATTAAATGGATGGTTTGCGGGCGTATGGGCGCCTTTATTAAATCTTTGTATTAAACTTAATTTCAAAAAAAATTATACTTAAAAAATTTAGCTTATAACATTATGTTATAAGATATGTGAGATTATACTTTAGTATTTTTTCACAATTATATTTTTGCTCGAGTTTCAGAGAGTGCGCTAACGCATGAAATCAGCAGCCTAAAGACTACGGCCGCAAGGCTAAAATTTAAAGGAATTGACGGGGGCTTACACAAGCGGTGGAGCATGTGGTTTAATTCGAAACAACGCGCAGAACCTTACCAATCCTTGCAATATACAGGAAACAACTGTTATAAGTTGTCTTTTGGTATACAGGCGCTGCATGGCTGTCGTCAGTTCGTGGCGTGAGCTGTTGGGTTAAGTCCTAGAACGAACGCAACCCTCTTAGCATGTGCATTATTAATGCCTTGTTAAACTGCCAGTGACATACGGGAGGAAGGAGAGGATGACGTCAAGTCCGCATGGCCCTTATGGGTTGGGCTACACACGTGCTACAATGGCGAACACAAAGGGATGCAAGATGGCAACATGGAGCAAATCCTCAACTTTCGTCGTAGTTCGGATTGTTCTCTGCAACTCGAGAACATGAAGTTGGAATCGCTAGTAATCGTAGATCAGCATGCTACGGTGAATTTGTATCTAAGCCTTGTACACACCGCCCGTCACATAATGGGAGCGGGACTTGCACAAAGCATATTAAATGCCACTTGGACAGATTTTAATACGTTTTTTTCTGCCTTTGTTTATTTAATACGTTACTGTAGGTACTGTGACTGATATGAAGTCGTAACAAGGTAGCCGTAGGGGAACCTGCGGCTGGAAGGACTCCTTTTTTGTACACTAATACTAGAATATATATAAACATATGAGTTTGATCCTGGCTCAGAATGAACGCTTGCGATAGGCTTAACACATGCAAGTTGAACGTGTAAGACACGTAGCGAACGGGTGCGTAACATGTGGGAATCTACCCGTACATAAAGGTAAATCCTTTTTAAAAGATCTGTGATCGTGTATGGATGAGCCCGCACAAGATTAGATAGTTGGTGTGGGAAGGGCGCACCAAGTCGAGGATCTTTAGCTGATCTTAGCGGATGATCAGCCACACTGGGACTGAGACACGGCCCAGGCTCCCATGGGAGACAGCAGTGAGGAATCTTGGACAATGCACGAAAGTGTGATCCAGCTATATCGCGTGGACGAAGAAGGGTATTTTGCTTGTAAAGTCCTTTCAGCAATAAACATGTTTTTACATGGAGCCATAATGACAGCTCTTGCAGAAGAAGCCCCGGCTAATTTCTGTGCCAGCAGCCGCGGTAATACAGAGGGGGCGAGTGTTATTCGGAATAATTGGGCGTAAATGGCGTGTAGGTTGTGCTTCGCTGTTATCGGTTAAATCCCCATCGATATGGTGGGTAAGGCTGATAGAACGGTTGTACTAGAGAGTGAGAGAGGATACGGGAATTTCGAGTGGAGAAGTTAAATTCTTAGATATTCGAAGGAAGGCCAACTGCGAAGGCACATATCTGGCTCATTTCTGACACTGAGGCGCGAAGGCGTGGGGAGCGAAGCCGATTAGATACCGGCGTAGTCCACGCAGTCAACGATGCTGCATTCCTCTTTGGAAAGCAAAAAAAACTAAATTTTTATGGGCATATAAAAATGCTCATAAAAATTTATTTGTATTCATTTTATTTTAGATTGTCAGGCACCGAAAGATGGTGTCCTGGCGAGGTAGCTCAGTTGGTTAGAGCGCAGGATTCATAATCCTGTTGTCGGCAGTTCAAGTCTGCCTCTCGTCAAACAAAAGCCGTATTTTGTGGATGCCTTAGGTTCATATGCACAATGGGCGCTTTACGATGCGAAACGTTGTATCTGAGACATCATTCTGACAGGTACAAATCCCCACAGTGGTAAACCACATTATTTTGACACGAGGAGAACTGAAACATCTAAATATCCTCTAGGAAAAGAAATCAACCGAGATTCCGTTAGTATTGGCGAAAGAACGCGGATAAGGCATATGTTTATGAAATTGAAAAACATGTTGGAATACATAGACCAGAGAAGGTAAAAGTCCTGTATTATGCCTTTCATAATCATTAAGAGTAGAACGTTAAACTGTTTGAAAATAGGAGAACCACCTTCTAAGCCTACATATGCATATGAGACCGATAGTGAACAAGTACTGTGAAGGAAAGGTGAAAAGAACCCTCTTGTATAGGGAGTGAAAAGATCTGAAACAAAATACATACAATCAATCGATATATTAAAAAAATGTATCGGTGTACCTTTTGCATAATGGGTCAGCGACTAAATGTGTGCAGCTTGCTTAAGCAAAGATGTGGAGGCAAAGCAAAAGCGAGTAGGTTTTCCTGCGTTTGTTGCATGCATTTGACCCGAAACTAAGTGATCTCGTTTTGAGCAGGTTGAAGAAAGCGTAAAGTCTTTTGGAGGACCGAACCGACGTCTGTAGCAATAGGCGCGGATGACTTGATACGAGGGGTGAAAGGCCAATCAAACTTAGAAATAGCTGGTTCTTCGCGAAATTTATTGAGGTAAAGCGTCTATTAAATCTTTCTGGGGGTAGAGCACTTATTGAGCTATGGGGGTCCAAAACCTTACTGCTCTCAAGAAAACTCCGAATACCAGTAAAGTATAATAGGCAGACAGACAAGCAGTGCTAAGGTTGCTTGTCGAAAGGGAAACAGCCCAGCCTGGCCGCTAAGGTCCCAAAGCATTCTGTGAGTGGGAAAAGATGTGATACAACTATGACAACTAGGAGGTTGGCTTGGAAGCAGCCATTCTATCATGAAAGCGTAATAGCTCACTAGTCGAGTTGTGTTGCGCTGAAAATGTATCGGGGCTGAACAGAATCACCGAAGCGCCAGTTTTTAAGTAGCGAAGCGTTTTGTGCGCCAATGAACATATATCGTAAGATGTGTGGAAGGTCTCAAAAGTGACTATGCTGACATGAGTAACGAAAAATCATGTAAAGCCATGATCGCCGTAAGTTCAAGGGTTTCTGCTAACTGGGAATCAGTGCAGAGTTAAGTTCGGTCCCTAAGAGTTTGTATACACTTATACGCTCGATGGAGGACGTTTATGCAAGACGGCTATCTAATACACAAATACTGCAAAATGGATACGGTGTATGTGTGTCATAGTCCAGGAAAAAAGCATTAATGCAAGACCGTACCCGAAACCGACACAGGTGAACGAGTCGAGTAGACTCAGGCGTTGAGTGAACCATATTGAAGGAACTCGGCAAAATAATCCCGTACCTTAGGAAGAAGGGATACCGAAAGGTGACACAAAAATGGGGGTGACGACTTTTTACTAAAAAATTAGGACTCTGCAAAATGGTAACATGCTGTATAGGGTCTGACGTCTGCCCGGTGCTAGAAGTCTAAAAGGCGCATTGCAAGATGCAAATGGAAAGCCTAGTAAACGGCGGTTGTAACTATAACAATCATAAAGTAGCGAAATTCATTGCCAGCTAATTCCTGGCCTGCATGAAAGACGTAACGATTGCCCCACTGTCTCCAGTATGGACTCAGTGAAATTGAATTCTCCGTGCAGATGCGGAGTACGTGCCCCAAGACGAGAAGACCCTGTGCATCTTTACTGTACATTTGCATTGACAAAACGATGAGCATGCGTAGGATAGGTGGGAGTACATACATCCTTGAAATACCACCCTTGCCATGGATTTTGTCTTACACCAATTTTGGTGCACAATGCATGTGAGGCAGTTTGACTGGGGCGGTCGCCTCCTAAAAGGTAACGGAGGCGTGCGAAGGTAAACTCAATGCAAGACGGAAACTTGCTGAAGAGCGTAATGGTATATGTTTGCCTGACTGTAAGATGTACACATCAAACAGAGACGAAAGTCGGCCATAATGATCCACAAGTGCCGTGTGGAAGGGCTTGTGCTTAACGAATCAAAGATACGCCAGGGATAACAGGCTGATAATTCCCAAGAGTCCTTATCGACGGAATTGTTTGGCACCTCGATGTTGACTGATCATATCCTGGGGCTGAAGAAGGTCCCAAGGGTTCGGCTGTTCGCCGAATAAAATGGTACCTGAGTTGAGTTTAGAACGTCGTGAGACAGTTTGGATTCTACCTGGGGTGCGCGTAAAAGAATTGTGAAAACCACGTCCTTGTACGAGAGGACCGGACGTGTACAACCACTGGTCGAGTAATTGTTTTGCCGAAAGCATTGTTACCAGGCTACGTTGTGACAGGAAAAGAACTGAAAGCATCTCAAGTTCGAAACTTTTTTCGAGACAAATTCTTTAAAATGTCGTGAAAGATTATCACGTTAATAGCCGAGCTGTCTATACCATGAAAATGAGTAATGCATGCTCGGACTAATCTTTTTTATTTAATTCTAATACAAAGAGTAGTTTTAAGTAAAGACCCAATATAAGTCTTTATTTAAAATTATTCTTTTCTTTCTTTTATTGGACATTATTATAATAAAATAAAACTAAATTATGTTTAAAATTAAGAAAAGAAATTTAACTCTTTAACTACACTTAAACATATCATAACCTTTAGCCTCTAAATATAGGATTCTATTTACATATCGTTAAAATTACGATATGCAAATAGAATCCTATATCAAACCTTTATTTTTTATTACGGTAAAAGTTCAAATGCAACTAAAATACCAGCAACAAATAAAACCCATGCAAGTGCTAAAGGAAGAAAAACTTTCCAACCTAATCGCATAAGCTGATCATAACGGTATCTTGGAAATGCAGCACGTACCCAAATATATAAAAACAAAAAGAAAATTGTTTTTATACCAAGCCAGAATGACCCTGGAATCCAATAAAAAATAGTTAATGATAAAGGTGGTAACCATCCTCCAAGGAAAAGAATTACACATAATACACTCATCATAATCATATTTGCATATTCTCCAAGAAAAAATAACGCAAAACCCATTGAAGAGTATTCCACATTATAACCGGCTACAAGCTCGGCCTCTGCTTCTGGAAGGTCAAAAGGTGCTCGATTTGTTTCAGCTAAGCATGAAATAAAAAACAATAAAAGTAAAGGAAATAAAGGTACAGCAAACCAAACCTCTTCTTGAGCAAGAACAATTTCAGATAAATTTAATGAACCAACACACATTAAAACGGTAATGATAATTAAACCTAAAGAAACTTCATAAGAAACCATTTGAGCGGTTGAGCGCAAAGCCCCTAAAAAAGCGTACTTTGAGTTACTTGACCAACCGGCCATGATTACACCATAAACACCAAGTGAAGAAATAGCAAAAATGTACAACATTCCAATATCTAAATCAGATAAAACCATTCCTTCACCAAAAGGTATTACAGCCCATGAAATTAAAGCTAATAAAAATGTAACTACAGGTGCTGCTAAAAATACAACTGTATTAGCACTACTCGGTAAAACTGGTTCTTTGATAAGAAGTTTTAATCCATCAGCAAGTGGTTGTAAAATTCCGAAAAAACCTACAACATTTGGACCTTTACGTCTTTGCATTGAAGCCATTACTTTACGTTCAGCTAATGTTAAATAAGCTACTGCTACTAGTAAAGGAACTACAAGTCCTAAAATTTTTGCAATACTACTAAGAATAAATAAAAACATAAAGCTATTCTTTTTTTTTATCCCCTACGGGAATTGAACCCGTGTCTTCGCCATGAAAAAGCGATGTCCTAACCACTAGACGAAAGGGACTTAAGGAGAGTAGTTCCAATGGTAGAACAGTGGTCTCCAAAACCAAAGGTTAAGGGTTCGAATCCCTTTTCTCCTGTAAAGTGCTCGTAGCTCAATGGATAGAGCGCCGAACTACGGATTCGGAAGTTGAGAGTTCGAGTCTTTCCGAGCATGTATAAGGGCCTATAGCTCAGTTGGTTAGAGTGTACGCCTGATAAGCGTAAGGTCAGTAGTTCAAGTCTACTTAGGCCCATTAGCGGAAAAAGGGATTTGAACCCTCAACCCTAGCCTTGGCAAGGCTATACTCTACCCTTGAGCTATTTCCGCATTTTTAAACTTTTCTTTGCCCATTTAATTAAATGGGCAAAGAAAAAGAATTATGGTAGTAATTAGTGTAAATGAATTGCATCATTTAAATAAATACATGTTAAAATAGTAAATACGTATGCCTGTAAACAAGCAACACCTACTTCTAAAAACATTAGTGCGAATACAACAGCAAATGGAATACTTGCAGCTAATTTTAACACACCTCCTAATGAAAGCATACTCCAAGCAAAACCACTTAAAATTTTAACTAGTGTATGACCAGCCATCATATTTGCAAAAAGTCGGACACCTAAACTAATTGCACGAAAGCCGTATGATACAAGTTCAATAACTACCAGGAAAGGAGCTAACGCTAAAGGTGCCCCTGGGGGTAATAAAAAACTAAAAAAATGTAATCCATGAATTTGGAATCCAATAATAGTTACAGCAATAAATACTGAAACAGATAATCCAAAAGTTACAACAAAATGACTAGTTGTAGTAAAACTATATGGAATCATACCAATTAAATTACTGCATAAAAGGAATGCGAATAATGTAAATAGCATAGGAAAATACTGTTTCCCTTTTTCTCCAATTTGTTCTGACACTAGACTTACAATAAATTCATATACCATTTCAACAAATGATTGCCAAGGTGTTGGAATTAATGTACCTCCACGAACAGTTACAAGCATACATAAAAGCATAAAAAGTCCTGTCGATAAGCACATAAAAAGTGATGAATTAGTAAATGAGAAATAAAAGTTACCAATATGCATTGGAATTAATGAAATAATAGTAAATTGTTCTAATGGGGAAAAAAATAACATAAAATGATGTGTTTTTTTCATTTTTCCTTTCTATTAAAGGAAAAAAAATGACCAAGTATTAAAAAAAAGCAAAATAATTATGCTTTCAGTCTTATTTTATGTTTTTGCATGTTTTGCATTACTTTCAGGTATCATGGTAATTCGAGCAAAAAATCCAGTATATTCAGTACTTTTCTTGATTCTTGTATTTTGCAATGTTTCAGGTTTATTACTTCTTTTAAACCTAGATTTTTTTGCAATGGTTTTTCTTGTGGTTTATGTAGGAGCAATTGCTGTTCTTTTTTTATTTGTAGTAATGATGTTAAATGTAAAACTTGCCGAGATCAATGACAATATTTTACGTTACTTACCAATTGGCGGTGTTTTTGGGCTTCTTTTTCTTGGTGAAATTATTCTTTTACTTGAACAAGATCTTGTACCCGTTATTTTTTATCAAACACAATTAGTTCTACCATTGACAGAACAGTGGTTTATGTTTGGTATTTTTATTTTATTAAGTTTTTATAATTTTTTATGGTTGGTTGTATCACAACCGTGGAATATTTTTTCAGCAATGTCTCAATGGAACACTCATTGGATTCAATTAAAAGAGCGTTGTCAATCATATGAAACAATTATGGGTGCCGACGTAAACTCTTTAAATGCTTTAGAATATGTTGTATGGCCTCAAACAATGGATCAAACAACTACAATTAGTACAATTGGCCACGTCGTATATACTTATTATTTAATTTTTTTTTTATGTGCTAGTATCATTTTATTAATTGCAATGATCGGATCAATTGTGTTAACTATGCATAAAGGGGTTTTTGTTAAAAGGCAAGATGTATTTGAACAAAATACTCGTGACTTTTCTAAAACTTTACAAAAAATTAAAACAATTTAATAAACTTGCAAGGTGTAGTTTTACACCTTGTTTTGTATTCTTCAGTAGCTCAGAGGTTAGAGCGAATGGCTGTTAACCATTAGGTCGTTGGTTCAAATCCAACCTGGGGAGTCTTTTCTCTATGTTGGAAACAAAAAAACATAAAGTTTATATGACGCAAATGGTTTTTTTTATTATGGCATTTTTATGCCCATCGTTTGTTTTTTTAGATGCTCCTCTTCCTTGGCAAATTGGATTTCAAGATCCCGCAACGCCAATCGCACAGGGTATTCAAGATTTACACCACGATATCTGTTTTTTTATGGTAGTTATCCTTACATTTGTAATTTGGATGCTTTGCCGTACTCTTTGGCATTTTCATTGGACTAAGAACCCGGTACCGTCAAAAATTATTCATGGAACTGTAATTGAGGTCGCTTGGACAGTAACTCCTAGTCTTATTCTTATGGTGATCGCTGTACCTTCATTTGCTCTTTTATATTCAATGGATGAAATTGTCGACCCATCTATTACATTAAAAGCTATCGGTCACCAATGGTATTGGACATACGAATTATCTGATTATAGTAATAGTGATGAAGCATCAATTGTATTTGATAGTTATATGATTCCTGAGGATGATTTAACTTTAGGGCAATTACGTCTACTTGAGGTAGATAACCGTGTTGTTTTACCAGTTCAAACACATGTACGTGTTATTGTAACAGCTGCAGATGTACTTCACAGTTGGGCAGTACCTTCTTTAGGTGTTAAGTGTGATGCAGTCCCTGGACGTTTAAACCAAACATCTTTTTTTCTTCAGCGTGAAGGTGTCTTTTATGGACAATGTAGTGAAATTTGTGGTGCAAATCATGGTTTCATGCCAATTGTTGTTGAAGGTGTTTCTTTAGATGAGTATATCTCATGGATTTCAAATAAACTTGAAGAATTATAAAAAAATTCAAAGTTTGTTTTAGTTATACAAAAAAAATAGGAAAAAATTATGAGCCAAAATGTTCAAAAACATCCCTTTCATCTTGTAGATACTAGCCCATGGCCGATTTTTGCTTCTCTTGGGGCTCTTTGTACAACTGTCGGTATGGTTATGTATATGCACGGTTACCATGGAGGAGAACTTCTTGCTTCTCTTGGTTTTTCAATGATTCTTTACACAATGTACGTTTGGTGGCGTGATGTGATTCGTGAATCAACCTTTCAAGGGCATCATACACGTACTGTACAGTATGGGTTACGTTATGGAATGATTCTTTTTATTGTTTCAGAAATTATGTTTTTTTTTGCATTTTTCTGGGCTTTTTTTCATTCTAGTTTAGCGCCAACAATTGAAATTGGTGCAATGTGGCCGCCAAAAGGAATTGAAGTTTTAAATCCCTGGGAAATTCCTTTTTTAAACACAGTAATTTTATTAACTTCAGGAGCTTCAGTTACTTGGGCTCACCATGCTATTTTAGCTGGTCAAAGAAGCCAAGCTATGCTTAGTCTTTTAGTTACAATTTTACTAGCTTCTGTATTTACAGGATTTCAGGTAATGGAATATATTGAAGCTCCTTTTACCATTTCTGATGGAGTTTACGGATCAACCTTTTTCCTTGCAACAGGTTTTCACGGTTTCCATGTATTTGTTGGTACAATTTTTTTATTAGTATGTCTTGTACGTGTTTATAAAAATCATTTTACTGTTAATCACCATTTTGGTTTTGAAGCAGCAGCTTGGTACTGGCACTTTGTGGACGTTGTGTGGTTATTTCTTTTTGTTGCAATTTATTGGTGGGGTGGAAACTAAACTATACATGCATGGCGTATACGCCATGCATGGGACAATTAACCTAAAAACGCATACGCGACTTTATAAGTCCATAAAAATAAGCTTTGCGGACAAAGGAAAAAAAATACAATAAAAACGCTAGTTAATCCAATTAATGTAGCTTTTTCTTGATCCATTGCTGAAAAGGTGTTAACATGCGAAGGTTGTTCAAAGTACATAATTTTAATTAAACGAATGTAATAAAAACAACTAACCACACTAGTTAGTACACCAAGAATAGCTAAACTGTATAATGAAGAACTCATTGCAGCAAAAAAAAGATAAAATTTACTACAAAAACCTGCTAATGGTGGAATTCCTGCCATTGAAAAAAGAGTTGCACTAAGTGTTACTGCTAAAACAGGGTGGGTTTGTCCAAGAAAACCTAAATCTTGGATATATTTAACTCGACTAGTCTTTGCGTGATCAATACTTGAAAGAATTATAGCAAAAATATTAACTGTCATAAATACATAAAGAACTAGATATAAAAGAACTGCATGTAAACCTTCTACTGTTCCACAGCAAAGACCCATTAAAAGGTATCCAACATGTCCAATAGAACTATATACAAGTAATCGTTTTATTTTTTTTTGTGCAAGTGCTCCAAATGATCCAATTAAAAGAGAAGATACACTACAAAAAAATAAAACATATTGCCAAGCAAAAAGAAAGTCGTAAAAACTACATAAAAGGAGACGAATAAAAACCCCTAATAAAGCAATTTTAGGTGTCATGGCAAAAAACGCAGTCACTGAAGTTGGCGCTCCTTCATACACATCTGGTGCCCAAAAATGAAAAGGTGCTGCTGTTAATTTAAATAAAAAACCAATACTTAACAAACACATACCAACATGTACTAATGATGGATCTGTCTGAGAAATACCTGCAAAACATTTAGCCAAGTCTTCAAAGTTTGTGATTCCAGTACTTCCGTAAACAAGTGAACATCCAAATAAAAGAATACCAGATGAAAATGCACCAAGTAAAAAATATTTTAAACCTGCTTCAGTTGAAAATTCTGAATTACGTTTTGATGCGGCTAGGACATAAAAACATAGACTTTGCATTTCAATAGCTAAGTACATTGAAATAAAATCATATGAAGATACTAAAAGAAGCATACTAATGCAAGAAAGAAGTACTAAAATACTATATTCAAATACATTTAATGATGAAGTTTTTAAATAATCCATCGACATTAATAAAGCTGCTCCCGTACTACATAGAACCATAACTTTTAAAAGAAAAGTAAGTTCATCTATTACAAATGTATTATAAAAACAAACCATAATAGAGAATGGCATATGTAAAGTTAAGCCAAGTGCACAAACAATACTCCATACACTTAACCAAGCAACAGTGTGTACTAAAATTGGATAACCTGAAGCTTTTGAGGTACTCCAAATAACACCAAACACTAATAATAAAAGTGCAGCACATGTTAAAAAGAGTTCTGGAAATAATGCATAAAAATCATTTTCAAAAAGATTGATAAACTGCATACGATAATTATTTTTTCTTGTGTATACGTTTAGTAACGTATACACTCAATTACATAAATGCTTTATGTTGAATTACATTTGCAACTGAAACATGCATAGGGTCCAGAAATACATCAGGATATACACCCATCCATACAATAGCTATTACAAAAGGTAAAAATAACCAGAATTCTCTTCGGTTTACATCAGAACACATTGCAATGTATAAAGGCTTTAAACTTCCAAATACTACACGATTATATAACCAAATTGAATAAGCTCCACCTAAAATCATTCCTGTTGCAGCTAAGGTTGCAATCCATGTATTAGTTTGAAATGTTCCTACTAAAATTAGAAATTCACCAATAAAACTACTTGTTCCCGGTAAACTTAGGTTACCCATAGTAAACACAAAGAAAAAAAATGAAAATAAAGGCATTACATGAACTAATCCTCCATAGTACTGAATTAAGCGAGTATGAGTTCGATCATACAATGTACCAATGCAAAGAAACAATGCAGATGCTACAAAACCATGACTTAGCATAAGTAATAAAGCCCCTTCAATTCCTTGTACATTTAAGCTAAATAATCCAATAGTTACAAATCCCATGTGAGCAACTGAAGAATACGCAATAATTTTTTTTAAATCAATTTGACGTAAAGTTGTTAATGAAGCATAAATAATTCCAATTATACTCATTGTATAAATAAGTGGTGTGAAATACAGGGATGCTTCAGGGAAAAGTGGAATAGAAAATCGTAGAAATCCGTATGTTCCAAGTTTTAATAAAATACCAGCAAGAATTACAGAACCAGCTGTCGGTGCTTCAACATGTGCTTCTGGAAGCCAAATATGCATAGGTACCATAGGTACTTTTACTGCGAATGAAGCAAAAAAAGCTAACCATAAAAGAAGTTGTCGGCGTTCACTAAATTCAGATACAAATAAAACCTGTAAATCGGTTGTCCCAACTTGAAAATAAATTAATAATAAAGCAAGTAGCATTAAAACAGAACCAACTAATGTATATAAAAAGAATTGGTAAGCTGCTCGAATTTTACGTTCTCTTGAACCCCAAACACCGATAATTAAAAACATTGGTAAAAGGACACTTTCAAAAAATACGTAAAAAAGTAACAAATCAAGCATACAAAAAACAGCAAGCATGCAAGTTTCTAAAATAAGAAATGCTATACAATACTCTTTTACATGCTTTGTAATATTTGTCCATCCAACAAGTAAACATACAGGAACAAGAAAAGTTGTTAAGATAATGAAAAAAAGTGAAATACCATCAATACCTATATAAACATTCATGTTCAAGAATGGTAACCAGGCAATGCGATCAACAAACTGAAATTTAGCCGTCGAAGTATCAAATAAAAGCCATACACTTAAAGATGCGATAAAGTTTGTAATACTAATAAAAAGAGCATACGTCTTAATAAAGCGCACATTCCATGATGGAGTAAAAGCAATTACAAGTGCCCCAATAAGTGGACAGATCAGTAAAAAGTTAAGAAGTTGAAACATAATGTTACACATTTTTTCAGACTATATTATGGGGCATTTAAACACCCCATAACATATGCTTTATTGGTTTTGAGTTTGATGGTAAAAAATAAAACTTACCACAAAAATACCATATAAACGTGGATCTACCCACGGAGAAAAAGAGTCCCAAAGACTTACAAGGGCTACACACAAGCTTGTACCGCAAAGCATAAGAAGAGCATAGTGATAAATATACCCACTTTGTATTGTTCTTAATTGCTGTACAGCGTTTGTACAAATATGCATTAAACCTGTCGGTCCTAATATTTCAATAAATCCTTTATCAACTGTTTTAAACGAGATATGATAACCGAAAGCTAATGCTTTTGAAGCTACAAAATCATTATAAACTTTATCAAAAAGCCAACGTTTATTAAGAAAAATATATGCTTTTCGTCCAATTGTACTTGTTTTTAACATGTAAGCAAAAGTACTACCAACAATATTAATGTTTAAAGCAAAAAAAGCTCCAAGAACACTAAAAATAATTGGAATAAATTTAATAGATTGAGGGATATATTCTGATTCTAGAATAATAGTATGTGTTGGTAATGTAAAAATAGCATTATTCCAAAAAGGTGTCCCTAATCCAATCATCATATCTTTACCCATATAACCTACAAAAATACTTCCGAATGCAAGTAAAATTAATGGCCAAGCCATTAATTGTGGAGCTTCGTGAACGTTTTGTAAATTAGATTTAAAGGCATTAATAGGACCTAAAAAAGTAAGGAATAAAAGACGAAATGAATAATAAGAAGTAAAAAGTGCAGATAACACCCCTAACCAATAAGCAAAATTACCGCCTATTGTATATTTAGCATAGGCAACTTCTAAAATAACATCTTTAGAATAAAAACCAGTTAAAAACGGAAATCCGATTAAAGCTAATGATCCAATAAACATCATAGCATAAGTAAAAGGCAACAGTTTAACAACCCCTCCCATTTTTCGCATATCTTGTTCATCTGCCAAAGCGTGAATAACTGATCCAGCACTTAAAAAAAGCAGAGCTTTAAAAAATGCATGATTCATTAAATGAAACACACCAACAGAATATTGGGAAAGACCACAAGCAAAAACCATATAACCTAATTGACTACATGTAGAATAAGCAATAACACGTTTTAAATCATTTTGAACAACACCAGTTGTCGCAGCGAAAAATGAAGTCATAGCACCAACTACAGTAACAACAAGTAATGCACTAGGAGCATATTCAAAAACCGGAGAACAACGAGCAATCAGAAAAACACCAGCTGTTACCATTGTTGCAGCATGAATAAGCGCTGATACTGGTGTTGGACCTTCCATAGCATCGGGAAGCCAGGTATGTAATCCAAGTTGGGCAGATTTACCGACTGCTCCGACAAATAATAAAAGACAAACAATAGTTAATGCATGTGTTTCCATATTAAAAAAGAAAAAAGATTCATGCGCAAGTTGGCCAGCACAGGCAAAGACAGTATGAAAATGAACACTTTTACAAAGAGCAAAAATACCCATAATACCTAGCGCTAATCCAAAATCTCCAACTCGGTTTACAAGCATCGCTTTTATTGCTGATTTATTAGCTTGAACACGTGTGTACCAAAAGTTAATAAGTAAGTACGAAGCTACACCAACACCCTCCCATCCAAAAAACATTTGAATAAAGTTATCTGCAGTTACAAGCATTAACATAAAAAATGTAAAAATAGATAAGTAAGACATAAAACGAGGTAAATGTGGGTCTTGCCCCATATAGGCAATAGAATACATATGTACCAAGGTACTTACAACAGTTACTACAACTAGCATAACTACAGTAAGGCTATCAAATAAAAATCCCCATGAAGCATCAAAGAGTTCAGAATGAAACCAAGGAGCAAAATGTATAATACAAGGACTACCACAAATCCCTACTTCGTAAAAGGCAACAAGAGAAAGTGCTGATGTACATGCAACACAAAATGTTGTAAGGATTGGCGTTCCTCTTATACCGAAAAAACGACCAAAACCACAAGCAAGTAAAAAACTTAAAAGTGGAAGACAAATCAGTAAAAGATACATATTGTAATTCTTTTGCTACACCTTAGAATAAAGGTAAAATGTTCCGAAGTGGATTTGAACCACTGACACAAGGATTTTCAGTCCTTTGCTCTAACCAACTGAGCTACCGAAACATAATTTTAAAATTAAACATATCTTTAAAGATATGAATAAAAAATAAGTTTTTTATGATTAATCAAAAAAAAATAAAACAGCTTCAACAAATGCAATCACATATTGGGGCTGTCGAAATAAATTCTTGGATGTTTCCTTATGTTCTAGGTTACCGAGACCGTGTACCATTTTTTAATATCGAAGAAACATTAGTTGCCACACAGAAAGCTTTAAATTTTATTCAACATGTTCATAAAGAAAAAGGGACCATTTTATTAGTAAATACAAACCCACTTTTTGGGCCATTAGTTAAAAAAACTGCTTTACTTGCTAAAGTTCCTTATGTTAATGAGCATTGGATTGGGGGGCTTTTAACAAATTGGCAACAATTAAAGTATTCTGTACATGCTTTTCAAAAATTTGAAACGTTTATTGCAACTTTGCTTACAAACAATGCAGTAGCTTTCCCAAAATACTCAAAAGCAAAAAAACGTTTTGAAGGCATTCAAAAAATGACTTCATCACCTGATGTTTTAGTTTTACTGCAAGCGACTACAGCCCATAAACACATTATCGATGAAGCAAAAAGACTTAAAATCCCTGTTGTGTCTTGCGTCGATTCTTATGCACCAAATGTAGAAATTGAATATCCAATACCCGTAAATGTAAATTCAAAAGCTTTTTTTCATTTTTTATGTCATATTTTAGTAAAAATACGAAATAATTCTTAATTTAAATCACTGGAGTAAAAGGGTTCGAACCTTTGCATGTCGATATCAAAAACCGATGCCTTTCCACTTGGCTATACTCCAAATAACCCATCCATATGTATGGATGGGTAGTGTTTTACCACCAACGTTTTCTGATATAATTTCGATTATTCTCAGCCTGTTTATGAACAGTATTTTTTGTTTGGCAAGAAGCCCCTTCATTCTTATATGCGTCATAAATTTCCATCGCTAAAAAATATGCAAAAGAATACATATCATTGTGTTTTTGCGTACTAGAATTTTTCTTTTGTTTAATTGAAGCATTTAGGATAAGTGTACGTATTGCTTTATTTTCTTGTTTATTTAAAGGAAGAGCTGCAGGAATAAATTGTGTACTCCCGCCTATACGAGCTTTTCTAAGTTCAAAAGAAGGTTTAACATTATGCAAAGCTTTTGAATAACCATTAAAGGATGATTTTTAACAAGAGGCTGAAGGTTTTGTAATACTTTACAAACTTTTTTCATAATACGTCCTGCTTTTGCTTTTTGTCCTTTTTTTGTTAAAAAATTTGTAAATTTTGCTAATAAAGGAGTTTCTTCATTAACCATTTCTTCATACACATAAATTGGAGATGTTAAAATGTCTAAAGAATGTAAAGTTTTAGTATATTGTTGTTTTATAAGCGTGTCGGTTTTTTTGTGCCATACTTTGATCTGGCTTGAGTACGTTGTTTTAATCCTTGAGAATCTAAAACACCTCGAACTACTTTATATTTAACACCAGGCATATCTTTAACACGACCTCCACGGACGAGTACAACAGAATGCTCTTGTAAATTATGCCCTTCTCCTGGAATGTATGCAATAATTTCACGTTTATTACTTAACCTAATTTTTGCAATTTTTCTAATAGCTGAGTTTGGTTTTTTAGGTGTCTTTGTATAGACGCGTAAACAAACTCCACGTTTTTGAGGACTGCCTTGCAAAGCCGGTGTTTTTTTCTCGCGCATACGTTTTTTTGAAAGACGCTGTTGTGCTCCTAAAAGAAGTTGATTAATTGTAGGCATATAAAAAATTAATTTATTATATTTTTAATACCTACCCTCTTTTTTTAAGGGTAGGTATTAAAAAAGTTTATGATGTATGCGGAGTATAGTGTAAAAGAGCTTTTTCGAATTTACCTAAGAAAGGAATGCAAACTAGGAAATAAACAAAAAAATAGACTGAAGCAGCTTGACCAATAAATACATATGGATCTTCAACGGGCTGACAACCAATCCAACCTAGTAAAAGACAATCTGCAACAAACAACCAGAAAAGTTTTCTGTATAAAGGTCTAAAACTTGAACTACGAATGTGTGATGTATTAATAAAAGGTAATAATAATAAAGACACAAATACAAGACCAATAGCTGCTACACCTGCAAGTTTATTTGGAATACTACGTAAAATAGCATAAACAGGAAGAAAGTACCATTCTGGTACAATATGAGCTGGTGTTGACATTGGATTAGCTGGAATATAGTTATCCGGATGTCCCAAAGCATTTGGAGCAAAATAAATAAAAAATGAAAAGAAAATGGCAAAACATACCCAACCTACAAGATCTTTTAAGAAAAAATAAGGATAAAATGATACTTTGTCCACTGTTGCTAAACATCCAAGTGGATTATTTGAACCATATTGGTGTAATGCTGCAATATGAACAATACTCGCACCTGCAATAATAAATGGAAGTAAATAATGAAGACTAAAAAAACGATTTAATGTAGCATTATCTACACTAAAACCACCCCAAAGCCAATATGTAATATCCATACCAACAACTGGAATAGCTGAAGCTAATGATGTAATTACAGTAGCTCCCCAAAAAGACATCTGACCCCAGGGTAACACATATCCAATAAAAGCTGTAAGAATCATTAAAAGCAAAATTACTACACCGATAATCCATACAAGTTCACGGGGACTTGCATAACTTCCATAGTAAAGTCCACGGAAAAGATGTAAATAAACAACGATAAAAAACATACTAGCACCATTTGCATGCATATAACGTAAAAACCAGCCACCGTTCACATCACGCATGATATGCTCAACACTGACAAATGCTAAATCAACATGTGGTGTATAGTGCATTGCTAGAAAAATTCCTGTTGCAATTTGGACAATTAAACAAATACCGGCAAGTGAACCAAAACCCCACCAATAACTTAAATTACTTGGCGTTGGGTAATCGATTAAATGGTCATTAACAGTCGCTAATAACGGTTGTTTTAAAATAGAAAGACGACGCATATTTTTTGTTGTTTTTAAAATGTACTACAAAATATAAATAGTGATTCGAATATTGTTTAAAATAAACGAAGCTAAAGGTTATGATATGTTTAAGTGTAGTTAAAGAGTTAAATTTCTTTTCTTAATTTTAAACATAATTTAGTTTTATTTTATTATAATAATGTCCAATAAAAGAAAGAAAAGAATAATTTTAAAT
>Ga0233450_10000847_pt1 | contig 34265 bp, 30 predicted proteins | sample 011ome_30_FD_189956 | JGI IMG/M metagenome (GOLD analysis project Ga0233450, IMG submission 189956) | Coastal salt marsh microbial communities from the Groves Creek Marsh, Skidaway Island, Georgia - 011501CT (spades assembly) | ecosystem: Environmental > Aquatic > Marine > Intertidal zone >... | reverse complement strand
TAAAACTTCATGACATACCAAATACTGTTCATGAAGCAATCTTAGGTTTTCATGATTGCGATATTGATATGCTTACTGTTCATTTATCAGGTGGCGAAGAGATGCTTAACAAGGCTATGCTTGCAGGCAAATCCATTAATGCGAAAGTTATTGGAGTATCAATTCTTACAAGTTTAGAAGATTCAGACACAATAGCTTTGTTCGATAATAAGCTTGAGCATCAAATTAGAAATTTATTTGAAATAGCAGTTAAAGCAAATTTAGATGGAGTTGTTTGCTCGCCTCATGAGCTAGAAATGTCCAATACAATACTTAATTCTGATGCGATAATAATTACACCAGGAATCAGAGATATTAAAGTAGAAGACGATCAAGCAAGAATTATGAGTGCAAAAGAGGCTATTGAAAAGGGCGCCAATTTTTTGGTGATAGGCAGACCAATAACCCAAGCTCAAAATATCTCAACAGCATTAAATAATTTTAGGGATTCAATTGAAAAATAGTAGATCTATTCAAAGTATTTTCTCTGATCTAAAGAGGCTATCTAAGAACGAGACTGCAAAAAGAAAACTATCTTTTAAATTTGAATCCAAATTTTTAAATTATCAGCCCAATTTAAAGGATTTCTCAGCCCAGCACTATAAAATATTTGATGAGCTTGCACTTAAATTAGATCTAAAAGGCTCCTTAGATGATCTTTTTAGGGGGGAAGCTGTTAATAAAACAGAAAATAGACCAGCTTTACATCATCGATATCGCATTAATCAAAAATCGTTGGATTTTAATTTTACCAACAATACAAAACCTTTTATTCAAAGGATTAAAAGAGGTGGCTTTGAGAATATTATTACTTTTGGTATAGGCGGTTCTTATGAAGGGCCCAAATTACTACAAGAATTCACAAATCATAAAACATCAAAATTTAATTATTATTTTATATCTGGACCTGATAAAGATGAATTCAATTCAACATTAAATCCGTTGAGTGGACAAAAGAATTTATATATTTTTTCATCCAAATCACTTTCAACAGATGAAACTTTGTCATGTTTAAAATGGTTGGGTAATGAAAGAAATTCAACTAATTCATTGGTAATCACAGCAAATTCAAAAAAAGCTAGAACTTTAGGCTTTTCAGAGGATTGTATTGTTCCATTTCCCGAAACAGTTGGTGGTCGATACTCTATTTGGTCACCAATTTCCCTTAGCGCCGCCTTGGAAAATAATTTTTCTTTATTTTTAAAAGGAGGATTTTCAGCAGATAAAATGATGATAGGGAATACAAAAGAAGATCGTCAATATCAAAAATTTATTAAAACTCTAGTATTTTCAGATTTATGGTTTAGCAATTTTAGGAATAAAAAAAATAGAGTTGTGCTTTCCTATAATTGGAAATTGCGATCACTGGCTAATTATATTCAGCAACTAGAGATGGAATCACTTGGTAAGCAACCACATCCTAGATCTATTTTTAAACAAACAGGTCAGTCAGTATTTGGGGGTTTTGGTTCTACAGCTCAGCATTCGTACTTTCAATTATTGCATCAAGGTACAGCAGAATTTTGTACAGATATTATTTATTCCGAATCAAGTAATAGCCCGCTGTCATCAGCCCAAGCAAAAGGACAAGCTTCATTATTATCCTCTAATTTCAAGGGATCTAGTAACTTACTTGAACAAATAAATAGCAATTCTCCTGTTAATCTTTTCCAATTAAATAAGTTATCTCTTGAAGGGCTTGGTTTTCTGCTTGCAACCTGGGAGCATAGAGTTTTTGCAACTGCATGCATGTTACAAATTAACCCATTTGATCAATATGGAGTTGCCGCCGGCAAACTTATCACAAAGAGATTTCTTAGTTAATGGGCTTAGATTTAAAACAAGTTCCCAATACGCCTGGAATATACAAATTTTTTTCTAAAAATAAAATTATTTATATTGGTAAAGCAAAGAATTTAAGAAAAAGAGTATCCTCATATTTTGGTAAATCTTTTAAGGACAGAAAAACGCATCAAATCAAAATCCTGACAGACAACATCGAAACTTTTTCAACAAATACAGAGGCTGAGGCTCTCATTTTAGAACAATCCTTAATAAAAGAAAATTTACCTAGATTTAACATTCTCTTGCGTGATGATAAGACATATCCATATATTCATTTTTCAATGGATCATAAATATCCCAGTGTCAGCATGAAGAGATCAAAGCATGCTGTTTCTAAAAATTTTTTTGGTCCCTTCATAAGTGCTCAAGCTGTAAAGGCAACTATAAAAGACTTGCAGAAGATTTATCAGATTAGAAATTGTAGTGATACAACATTTAATAACAGATCTAGACCATGTATTGAGTATCAAATGCAACGATGTTCTGCTCCATGCGTTGATCTAATTTCTGAAGTTAACTATCAAGGAGACATCGTATCTTCTCAACATTACTTATCATCTTCTGGAAAAAAAACTAAATCATTAATGACCGCTAAGATGCATAAACTAGCTGAACAGCAAGAATTTGAAAGAGCACAAGAGATTAAAAAAAGAATTAAAAGCTTAGATTTACTTCAGCAAGAGCAATCATTTAATAGCGCATTGACCAGTGTTGATTTTTTTGCATGTGTATCTAAGCTTGATAAAACAGGAGTATGCATACTATCAGTAAGAGATGGAAAAATCAGAGGGACTAAGACTCATTATTTAAAAGGCAATCAATTACATGATATTGATAGCCTGTTTCAAAGTTTAATATTTTCTTATTACCAAAATAGCTTCTCTTTGCCTAAGAAAATTATTTTAAGTATTAAGCCCAACAATTTGTTACTAATCAAACAAGCAGTCAAACTTAAATTTGGAAAACAAATTTCAATTTCTGCAAGCATCAATTCAAATACTAGAAAAGTTGCTAAGTTAGGCGAATTAAATGCAAACCAAGTCATTGAAAATAGAGTTAATCAGGCTGAAAAATATTTACTTTCTATAAAGGATCTTGCATCTCATTTAGCTTTAAAAAATAAAAAAAATCTTACAATAGAAGGGTTTGACATAAGCCATCATAGTGGCAAAAATGCAGTGGCATCAGCAGTAAGGTTTTCATCTCATGGGCCAGAAAAAAATAATTATAGGCTTTTTAATATACCTAACGAATTTTCTGGAAATGATATAGGCTCAATTCGGAATGTTCTTGAAAGAAGAATTAAGAAAAAAAGTATTAATCCATTGCCAGATATTATTCTGATTGATGGAGGCAAGCTTCAGTTGAAGGCTGCATTGAGCACTTTTTCAGTTTTAGCTAAAAAGTCACCAATTGTTCTCAGTATTGTCAAGGGATCTAAAAGAGTTAGATCTACAGAAACTATTCTTTCTAAAGAAGGAATAATTGAGATTTCCAAAGATAGTCCAGGATTTTTGCTTCTTCAACAAATTAGAGATGAATCCCACAGATTTGCTATTGCAAACAATAGGAAGAAAAAAAATAAGTCTATAAAGAAATCGTCTCTTGATAATATAAAAGGGCTTGGGCCAAAGAAGAAAAAAGATTTAATGAATTACTTTCAATCTATCAAATCAATTAAGTCAGCTTCCTTAAATGATTTATGTAAGGTTTCTGGAATAAGTATTAAACTAGCTAAAGAAATTAATAATTTTTATAGATCATGAATCATTTTATTCAATTCCTTACATATTTTAGAATTTTAATTGCTCCAGTAATTTTTTTATTAATAACCTTATTAGATTCATATGGCATAGCATTAATCCTTTTCTTTCTTGCTAGCATTTCTGATTATTGGGATGGTTTTCTTGCAAGAAGATACAACCTTGAATCTATTATCGGGGCAGTATTGGATCCTATTGCAGATAAAATATTGATTACCTTTCTCATTTTGGCCTTGAGCATTGAACTGTCAAGCATATTTATTGGCATAGTTGGGGGGATGATACTTGTTAGAGAGTTTTGGGTTGGAGCTTTAAGAGATATTAATGCTAGACAAGGTACCAGCGACGCTACAAAAGTAACTTTCCTTGCTAAAATAAAAACTTCTGTTCAATTTCTTGCGTTTACCTGCTACCTAACTGGATTAGTCATTAACAACTCAATGATATTATTTATTTCTAATTTCTTTTTGTTTTTGGCATTAATTATTACCGTTCAAACTGGGGTTTCCTATACTTTTGCAACATTTAAAAAATAATCTAAAGATTATTATTTAAAATTATGGTGTTGTTATTAGCATATTTGATAGCCATGTTAGATATAATGTGTGCATGAAAATTGCAGTAGTAAGTGGCGGCTTCGATCCAATTCACTCTGGTCATATTAATTATCTTCAATCTGCTGCTGAAATTGGAGATAAGGTAATTGTTTGTTTAAATAGTGATAATTGGCTAAACCAAAAAAAAGGTAAATTCTTTCTTCCTTTTGATGAAAGAAAGTTAATTTTAGAAAATTTAAACATGGTTACTGAGGTCATTGGTTTTGAGGATGATGAAAATGGGTCTGCCATTAATGGTTTAAAAAAAGTTCAAAAGATTTATCCAAATGAAAAAATTATTTTTTGTAATGGTGGAGATAGGAATGAAAAAAATATTCCAGAGATGAAGATGAAAGGAATAGATTTTTCTTTTGGTATTGGAGGAGGGAATAAAATAAACTCTAGCAGCTGGATTTTAAAGAATTGGTCTTTTGATTCTGAAGAGCGAATTTGGGGAAAATTTTTTACACTTTTTCAAGATAAAGGCATTAAGGTCAAAGAATTAGTTATTATGCCTAGAAAAAAAATGAGTTTTCAAAGACATACTCTAAGAAATGAAATCTGGCTAGTATCACGTGGAAGTTGCGTAGTGAACTTTAGCGAAAAAGATCCGAACCTAAAAGATGAAATTCATCTCAAACATCATGACTATTTCGTTGTCAGGGCAATGAATTGGCATCAAATTACAAACCCTAATGATGTACAATGCAATATTCTTGAAATCCAATATGGAGAGGAAACAATTGAAGAAGATATTGAGAGGCTCATTCAGAAGTAGAAAACTTTTAGTGGCTGGATGGCAGAGTGGTCATGCAGCGGCCTGCAAAGCCGTTTACGCCGGTTCGATTCCGGCTTCAGCCTCCATGCCTATACTAATTACAGCTAGTCAGATATTATTTAATGAAAATGAATGAATCCAATGAAATAAATAACGATAAAGAAGTTAATTTTTTAGATTTAATTAATTTATTGCGTGACAACTCTATTTTTTTTATTTCCCTTACATCTATATTTGCTATTTCTTCAATAGTTATATCTCTTATATTGCCGAATAAATATACTTCAAATGCTGTTTTAGAAGTTATGGAAAAGTCTTCTGAGGGACAGTCTCAATCTTTTTCTGGCTCAAGCATTGCTGCATTAACTGGAATCTCTATTGGTGGCTCTGCTTCTGCAGGAGACCCATCCTATACGATCATGGCAATTATTAAATCAAAAACTTTCGCTAATCATCTTTTTTCAATTGGAGAAAATTTACCATCGATCTTGGCATGGAAAAAATATGATCCAAATACCAAAGAGTTAATTTTTGATAGTTCAGTTTATAACTCTGATACAAAAGAGTGGCTTATTCCAAAGCCTTCATACTTGGAAGGTTATACAGAACTGCATCAATCTCTAGAAATAATAAGGTCTGAAGATTCTGGGTTCTTATATATAAGTTTTGAACATCCATCTCCTCATTATGCTTATTATCTTGTAGATTTAATTATAAAAGAAGTGAATTCAATTAGGCGATCACAAGACTTAGAATCTACAGAGGAAGCACTAACCTATCTATATGATCAACTTAAAAATACCCGAGAATCTGAACTTAGACTTTCCATTAATCAAATAATTGAAAGCCAGCTTAGAAAAAAGATGCTAGCTAATATTAAAGAAGATTATGCAATTTTTCCTATTGATGCTCCATATGTCCCTTTACTTAAGTCTTCGCCAACAAGGTCTTATATTGTAATCATCTCTACAATTGTTGGCTTTATTTTATCAATAATGATATTGCTTACCATGAAGTATGGTTTTAATAGACAATACTTATTCAAGAAATAGTTTTCTTAAACTCAATGCAAAACTTAGATAAGATTAAACTAGGGATAGTAGGCATGGGATATGTTGGGCTTCCACTAGCTATTGAGTTTGGAAAAATAAGAGATGTTATTGGATTCGATATTGATGAAGAAAGAATCAGAAGTCTCAAATATCACAAAGATGAAACACTAGAAATTTCTTCTAAAGATTTTCTTAGAGCTAAAAACCTAAAATTTACTTATAAAATAGACGATATTTCTAGATGTAATTTTTATATCGTGTGTGTTCCAACGCCAATTAAAAGTAACAAGAAACCAGATTTAGATCCAATTTTAAATGCTACAAAATTAATTTCTAACGTTTTAAAAAAAGGAGACACAATAGTATATGAATCTACCGTTTTCCCAGGAGTGGTAGAAGATTATTGTCGCCCAATAATTGAAGATATTTCCAACTTAAAATTTAATAATGATTTTTTTTTAGGATATAGCCCTGAGAGAATTAATCCAGGCGATAAAAAAAATACCATTAGATCAATAATCAAGATTACATCTGGATCAAATGAAGCAACTAGTGAGTTAGTCGATTTATTATATAAAACAATAATCCCTGTTGGAACATATAAAGCTGGTTCAATAAAGGTCGCAGAAGCTGCAAAGGTTATCGAAAACATTCAAAGAGATGTAAATATAGCTTTAATAAATGAACTGTCTATTATTTTCAATAAATTAGATATTGATACTGAGGAAGTTCTTGAAGCTGCCGAAACTAAATGGAATTTTATCCCATTTAGGCCAGGTCTAGTTGGAGGTCACTGTATTGGTGTAGACCCATATTATTTATCTTATAAATCTGAAGAAATTGGGTATATTCCAAAGATTATAAATACCGGCAGAAAAATGAATGATGACATGGCTCAATATGTATGCTCTCTCCTATTGCACGGCATGAACGAAAAAAATATTGATATAAATGATTCAAGATTGTTGATAATGGGTTATACATTTAAAGAGAATTGTCCTGATATTAGAAATACACAAATTAAGAATCTTGCTCAAATGCTTTCTGAGTCAAATATTAATGTTGATATTTATGACCCATGGATTTCAAAAAAAATTATCAACGATAATCCAAAAATTCATTTTATTGAAACTCCTAAAAAAGGTATTTATGATGCGCTAATAATTGCAGTTGCTCATCATCAATTTCTTTCAATGAAACCAAAGGATTTTCTTGCATATTGCAAATCAGATAATGTTGTAGCTGATTTAAAACATGTTATCTCAAAAGAATACTCTGATATCCGCTTATGAATAAAGGTAAGGCGTGCGCTCATTAATTAAGTTATATAATCTTTTAGATTCATCGCAAAGGAGGAGACTTCTTATCCTTCAGTTATTAGTTATTTTCATGAGCTGTTTAGAAGTGTTGAGCGTTTTGGCAATAGGTCCTTTCATGGCCCTATTGGGCAACATGAATAGTATTCAAACCACTGGAATTCTTAATGCAACATTTATTTATTTTGGATTTAGTTCTAATAAAGAATTTATTATTTTCTTTGGAGCTTTAGTGCTTGCAATTATGGTTTTTTCAGCCTGCTTTTCTCTTTATACAATAAAAGTGTTATACCATTTTGGTTCTTCAATTGGCGGATCAATCAGCAATAGATTGTTTAAACATTTTTTATTTCAGCCATGGTTATTTCATAGCAAGCATAGTAGTTCTAGCCTCATACATAAAGCAATAAATGAAAGCCAAAGACTAACTTTTGCTATTATCCATCAAGCTCTTACATTTAATGCAAAAGCCTCAATAGCATTTTTAATGTCTTTTGCGGTAATAATTTATGATCCTATAATAAGCTTAACTGGATTAGCTATTTTCTCTTCATCATATTTTTTAATATATAAGTTTTCTGAATCTCATTTAAACAATGCAAGTAAGTCATTAGCAGAAGATCAGGAAGTAAGACTTAAAACAGCCAGCGAAAGTTTTGGAGGAATTCAGAATATTATATTGAGCAGAACGCAATCATTTTTTCTGCATACTTTTAACAATTCAACTGATAAATACTATCATTCTTGGGGCAATTCTCAGGTGTTAAGCATAACTCCAAAATATTTACTTGAAGTATTAGCGATGGGCTCAATAATTATTTTAGTTTTATTTTTATTTTTATCTGGTAACGAAAACTTAAATGTAATTCTTCCAACGCTGTCTGTTTTTGCTTTAGCTGGATACAAAATACTTCCGGCGCTTCAAACTGCCTACTACAGTTTTTCAATTATCACTGCAAATATTTCGGCATTTGAGAATCTTGAATTAGATTTAATTAATAGTTCTAACACTGACAATGAATATTTGAATATTAAGAATCAGTCAAACCAAAAAATAGAATTTAAAAACAAAATTACCTTTGAAAATATCTCCTTTACATATCCAGGAACTAGCAAAAGCGTCTTAAATAAAATCTCTTTTGAGATAATGGCTGAAAAAACCTTTGGAATAGTAGGACCCTCTGGTGCAGGCAAGTCAACAATGATTGATCTTATATTAGGATTAATTAATCCAACTTCAGGTAAATTTATTGCAGATGAGACGCCAATTAGTAAAAGCAATATAGACCAATGGCAAAAAAATATTGGTTTTGTGCCTCAGAGTATCTTTCTCTCAGACTCTACTATTAAGGAAAATATTGCTTTTGGAGTTGATACTCATTCTATTGACCAACAAAAGGTCATAGAGGCAGCAAATCTAGCAAATGTTATGGATTTTGTATCTTCATTGCCTGACGGTATTAACACAGTTGTTGGTGAGAGAGGAATACAGCTATCTGGGGGGCAAATTCAAAGAATAGGAATAGCTAGAGCCCTCTTTAATAATCCAAAAGTACTAATTTTTGACGAAGCAACTAGTTCTCTTGACGGAATTTCTGAAAAATTAATCATGGAGGCGATAAGTAAATTTTCTGGTCAAAAAACAATTATTATCGTTGCGCACCGTTTAGAAACTGTAAAAAATTGTGATTCTATATTTCTACTAGAAAATGGAGAAATCATAGATGAAGGATCCTATGACGAGCTTTTTAATAGAAGCTTATTATTTCAAGAAATGGCTGGCGTTTAATGTAAAAAGGATATATTTAACTTTGATGCCTATAAAAAAAATTTTAATTGTTTTACCTAGCATGGATGCTGGTGGTGTAGAAAGAATTAGAATTATTCTCGCTAATGAGTTCAAGGCTTTTGGTTTTGAAGTTGAGTATGCATTACTTAATGCAAAAGGTGCATTATTAGATATAGCCTCTAAAGAAAATAAAATTTATGATTTAAAAGTAAATAAAATTAGATATCTTCCATTCAAACTTGGGAAGTTACTAAAGGAAATAAAGCCTGATGCAGTTTTAGCATCAATTTGGCCAGTAACTGTTGCCACAGTTTTTGGAGTATTTCTATCAAGAATATCCTGTTCTCTTGTTTTGTCAGAACATAATCACCTTTCTACCCAATATCAACATAAAGGCTTTATTCATAAAATCTTAATGAGAGCAAGTATGTTCCTATGCTATGGATTTGCATCAAGAGTCGTTGCGGTTTCTGAAGGCGTTAAAAATGATCTTCAAAGGCTTTCTCATATAAGCCATAAAAAATTTGAGGTTATTTTTAATCCTATTTTGCCATTAAAAAATTCTGATAATAAAAAAATAAATGAAGTTAATAGCCATTGGAATAGTGCAAATGAAAAAAGAATTATTTCTGTTGGCAGTCTTAAGCAACAAAAAAATCATTCTTTGCTTATAAATGCATTTGCTATTGTAAACACAAATTTACCATCAAAATTAATGATCATAGGTGAGGGGGAAGAGAGAAAAAATTTAGAAAATCAAGTCAAAATAATGGGTTTAGAGAATCAAGTAATTTTTGCAGGCTTTCAGAAAGATATTAATCCATTTTATCAAACTGCAGATTTATTCGTATTATCATCAAACTATGAGGGCTTTGGGAATGTGCTCTTAGAAGCATTAATCAATGGAGTAAATATTGTTTCTACGGACTGTAAATCGGGCCCTGGTGAAATTTTATCTAATGGCAAATATGGAAAACTGGTCCCAGTTAATGATGTTGAAGCGCTCGCCTGTGGAATTATTGAAGTTCTAAAGGGCGGTTCTATAGATCAAAATATTTTGCAAAATAGAGCACGTGAATTTCATCCAAGTCAAATTGCTAAAAAGTACCTCTCGTTATTATTTCCAACTCAAAAGCATGTTAAAAAATAAAAAATCTTTATTTATCTCTTATGATGGACTTCTTGATCAACTGGGCACTAGTCAAATTCTCCCATATCTTGAAGGGCTTGTTTCACATCTTGACGAGTTGCATGTTATTAGTTTTGAAAAAAGAAATAAAATGAATCAATTGGGCGTGAAACTTTCTCAGCAATTAATTGATAAAAGAATACATTGGCATCCATTAATTTTTTCAAATAAATTTGGTTTAATTGGAAAAGTTTTTGACGCTTTTAAAATGCAATTTTGTTCCCTGTATTTATGTTGGAAATATTCAATTGATATCATTCATTCTAGGAGTCATTTACCAGCCATCATAGGTAGATTAATAAAACTATTATTACAAAAAAAACTTCTTTTTGATTTTAGAGGTTTATGGGTTGATGAGAGAGTTGATAAAGGCAGTTGGAACAGGAAATTTTTGTTTCACAATATTCAATATAAAATTTTTAAATATATAGAAAGATTTTTGATATCTGGCTCAGATCACATAGTTGTGCTGACAAATAAAGTTATTGAGGAAGTTAAATGCCTGGGTCAAGTAAATTCTGAAAAAATTACAGTCATTCGGTGTTGTTCAGATTATTCACATTTTAAAAATTTAGAACATAAATCAGACCTTAAGAGCGCTTTAAATATTACCAAAAATGCAAAAATAATTGGATATTTAGGATCTGTTGGACAAATTTACATGATACGAGAGGCAATTAATTTTTTTAAAGAATGCATAAATAATGATCCCAATACTTTTTTAGTTGTTGTTACTTACGAAATTGAAGATTTTTTGCTTATTGCAAAAGAAGAATTAAATGAAGCACAGTTAAAAAATATTAGAATTCAATCAGCGTCAAGAAACGAGGTGCCAGAATATATTAATTTAATGGATTTAATGGTGATGTTTTATACTCCTACTTATGCAAGAATTGCTACGTGTCCTACAAGAATGGGAGAAAGTTTTGCATGTGGGGTGCCAATAATATCTAATGAGGGTATTGGAGATGTTTCAGAAATTGTTGCTGACATTAAAGGTGGAATTATTATTCATGATACCTCTTCAACAAATATTACTATTGGTATGAAAAAGTTTTTTGAGGGTAATTTTAATTCCGGTAATGATTTAAGAAATACTTCTAAGGAATTTTTTTCGCTTGAAGCAGGAGTTCAAAAATATTTGAAGGTATACGAATCAATCTTCTTTTTAGAGAGCTAGAAAATTTTACAAAACATTTCTCTATTAGGTATCAGCTTTACTGGTAGAAAAGTATAATGATTCTTCATAAGTGGGAGGATAAGTTGACCAAAGAAGACTCAAGAATAAATTATGATCAGCAAACCATTGATTCTTTTGGCCAAGAATGGCAAAAATTTGATCAAAATAAACTTTCTGATTCTGAAGTTAATAAACTTTTTGATAAGTATTTCAGCATTTTTCCATGGAATAAGATTACAGATAGTTCTGTTGGATTCGACATGGGATGTGGATCAGGAAGGTGGGCCAAGATTGTTGCTCCTAAAGTAGGACACTTAAATTGTATTGACCCCGCATCTGAAGCAATTGAGGTAACTAAGAAGGCTTTGCAAGCAAATACAAATGTTACTTTTCTAAATGAAAGCATTGATAGTGTATCGATAAGAAAAAATAGCCAAGATTTTGGCTACTCCCTCGGTGTCCTGCATCACATACCTGATACTCAAAAAGCTCTTAGTACATGTGTCAGCTTATTAAAGCCCAAAGCTCCGTTCTTAATATATCTTTATTACAATTTAGATAATAGACCTCTTCTTTTTAAGCTTATGTGGAGGTGCAGTGAGATATTTAGGTCAATAATTTCTAAATTGCCGAATTCGCTTAAACCAATCCTCACTGATGTAATTGCAATATTTATATATTGGCCACTTTCAAGATTTGCAAAGTTTATTTCGTGGATAGGTCTTAATCCATCGAGCTTGCCTTTATCGTTTTATAGAGATACAAGCTTTTATACTCTTAGGACTGATAGTAGAGATAGGTTTGGCACCCCTCTAGAGCAAAGATTTTCAAAAAAGGAGATTACAAAAATGATGCATTCTGCTGGACTTGTAAAAGTTACATTTTCAGATGATGAGCCATATTGGGTAGCAGTAGGCTTAAAAAAGTGATTCATCAGCCAAAAAAGATTTTAGTTGTTTGCCCTTACCCAGAAGATACACAAGCAGGGCAAAGGTTAAAATATGAGCAATATTTTCAACGTTTTCGAGATGAGGGATTTTCCATTGATGTTGATTCGTTTATTAATAATAGAACGTGGTCAGTTTTATATAAAGAGGGATATTTTTTTAAGAAAGTTTTGGGTTTGATCTTAGGTTATTTGAAAAGAATTAAAACAATATTTAAGTTACACCGCTATGAAATAGTATATGTCTTTATGTGGGTAACTCCCATTGGTCCCCCAGCCTTTGAAAGAATTTATAGAACTTTTGCAAAAAAAATAATCTTTGATATTGAAGACAACTTCATTGATACCCAATTACTTCCTAGCAATGAGAATAGAAATTTTTTACTGACATTCTTAATGGGAAATATGAAGCAGATTTACTTAGCTAAAAATGCAGATTTTGTAATAACTTCATCACAATATCTTGCAGAAGAAGCCATAAAACTTAATAAAAGATCAAACGCGATGTTTATTTCCTCTTCAATAGATTCAGATAAATTTTTTCCAATAAATAAATACTCCAATGACAAAAAAATTGTAATAGGCTGGACAGGAACATATTCCACAAAATTACACTTAAACCTCTTGAAAGATGTTTTTTTAAGACTAGCAAAAAAAATTGATTTTACTTTGAGAGTAATCGGCAACTTCAATTTTGACATCCAAGGTGTTGATGTTGATTACATTGAGTGGTCTAAAAAAAATGAAGTTAGAGATCTTCAGGGAATTGATATAGGAGTATATCCACTTCCCGAAGAGAAGTTTGTTCTAGGAAAAAGTGGGCTTAAAGCTATTCAATATATGTCATTCGGACTACCCATTGTTGCGACATCAATCGGTACAACAAATGATATTATTCAAGATGATGTTAATGGGATATTGGTTCAATCGGATGATGAGTGGGTTGAAAGCTTATATAAATTAGCTACTAATCCTGATTTAAGAAAAAGATTGGGACAAAGAGCAAGACAAGATATGTTAGAAAAATATTCTACGAAAGCTATATATAATAAATATATCAAAGTTTTAAATAAAACATTGGAGATTTGAGATCATTATGAAAGATAAGAAAATATATATGGCTGGAGCTGGAGGCATGCTTGGCGATGCATTTTATAAAGTATTCATGAAAGAAAATGATTTATTTTGCTCAGATATTAATATTACTTCCGACTGGGTCAAGTCCTTAGATTTTAGAAATAGAGAGGGTTATATTGATGATGTGATAACTTTTGCTCCTGATTACTTATTTCATTTAGGAGCTCATACAGATCTAGAATATTGTGAGGATAATCCAAATGATGCCTACGCAACAAATACTCTTCCCGTAGAAACAGCTGTATTCATTTCAAATAAGCTGGATATTCCATTGCTTTATATTTCTACTGCAGGAATCTTTGATGGTAATCAAGATACCTATGATGATTGGGACGACCCTAATCCACTTGGTCATTACGCTAGATCTAAATATGCAGGAGAAAGATTCGTAATTCAAAATGCTAAGAGATTTTTGGTATGTAGAGCTGGCTGGATGATGGGAGGAGGGCCTAATAAAGATAAGAAATTTATTCAAAAACTTCTTAATCAACTGCATGATGGAGCTAAGGAACTTTTTATAGTTGACGATAAATTAGGAACCCCAACCTATACAATAGATTTTGCAAATAATGTTCAAGCCCTATTAGATAGGGAGATATGGGGGTTATTTAATATGGTATGCTCAGGCATCACAGGCAGGTTGGAAGTTGCAAATACATTAATTGAAATGTTGAATTTACAAGATAGTATTAAAATTAATGCAGTAAAGTCTGATTATTTCAAAAAGACATACTTTGCAAAAAGACCATTTTCAGAACGATTGGTTACAACAAAACTTGACCTTTACAATATAAATTTAATGCGAGATTGGAAAATCTGCTTATCGGAGTATCTTGATGAATCCTATAAAGATTTTCTCAAGTAATATAATTTTTAATGTGTGGCTTTGCTGGATTTCTAACACACTCCCCTAACTTTTCTTCGCCCAAGGCTATTTTAGGAGCTATGGGTGATGCAATATATACAAGAGGTCCTGATAGTCAGGGTCAATTTTTTGACTCGACTAATGGAATAGGTTTATCTTTTAGGAGATTATCTATTCTTGATCTTTCAGAAGCCGGCGCTCAACCAATGCAATCAATTTCTGGAAGATATGTAATAACCTTTAATGGAGAAATATATAATCATCTAGATTTAAGAAAAGAAATTGAAGTCAAGTCTTCATCTCCAATCAATTGGAATGGCCACTCTGATACAGAAACCTTACTAGCATGCATTGAGTTCTACGGATTTGAGGAAACGCTAAGTAAATGCAAGGGTATGTTTTCCATTGCTTTATGGGATAAAAAGCTAGCAATCCTTTCCCTAGCTAGGGATCGCTTTGGAGAAAAGCCTTTATATTACGGTTGGGCTAAAAAATCTCTCGTTTTTGGTTCTGAGCTTAAGGCACTAAAAAAATTTCCAAGTTTTGAAGGAAGAATAAATAAAAACGTCATTCCTTTGTACATGAAATTTAATTATATTCCAGCACCGCATAGCATTTATAAAGAATGTTATAAACTAATGCCGTCTGAATTAATTAGATTTAAGATTAAAGAAAATTCTTGCATCAAGATTGAACAAAAAAATTTTTGGTCAATCCAATCAGTCGTAGAGTCTTCACAAGCTAGCCAAATAACCTCAAACGAAGAGGCAAAGCATTTAATTAAGTCATCTTTGGAGTCCTCTGTTAAGTCTCAAATGCTTTCCGATGTCCCATTAGGAGGATTTTTAAGTGGCGGCGTTGATTCATCATTAATCACTGCCATGATGCAGAAAAATTCTATGAAAAAAATTCAAACTTTTACTGCTAAGTTTGAAAGCTCATCTCTAGATGAATCAAAAATGGCTAAAGATATAGCAGATTATCTTGGTTTAGAAAATATTGTGACTACTGTATCAGACGCTGAGGCTATGACAGTGATTAAAAACCTTTCAAAAATTTATGATGAGCCTTTTGCTGATTCATCTCAAATACCCACTACTTTAATAAGCTCAATAGCAAAAAAACATCTAACTGTTGCATTATCAGGTGATGCTGGAGATGAAGTTTTCGGTGGCTACAACAGATACAAGTGGGGGCCATATATTTGGGACAAAACAAAAAATTTGTCACCTACCACAAGACGACTCTTATCAAAGTCTTTCAATATTATTAACTCACGTCAGATGCATTCAATAGAAAATATTCTTTCTAAGATTTTGCCTAGAAGACTAAAAATTTCATTAATTAATGAAAAAGTAAAAAAAATTAATTTAATAACAAGCAATGCTAATTCTCCTCAAGATGTTTATAAGCTTCTCACAGAGAATAATCTAAGTAATGCAATATGCACTTCTAAAAATGATAATCATGTCTTATCTGACTTTAGATTAAAGGACTCAGATCTTGGACTTGATATTGCTCATCAAATGATGCTCAATGACACATTAACGTATCTGCCCGATGACATTCTTTGTAAAGTTGATCGTGCATCAATGTCTGTAAGTCTTGAAACCAGAATACCATTTCTTGATCATGAACTCTTTGCTCTGGCATGGAGGTTGCCATTGGAAATGAAAGTAGACGGAAGAAATGGAAAATTGATCTTAAAAAGAATTTTAAGTGATTTTGTACCAGAAAAATTATTTAATAGGCCTAAAGCTGGCTTTGCAGTCCCCATATCAGCTTGGCTTAGAGGACCATTAAGAAGTTGGGCCGAATCACTTCTAGACGAAAAACTTATAAATGAAGATGGTTTTTTTAATTTCTGTGAGGTCATGAATATGTGGAATAAACATGTTTCTGGCTCTCAAGATATGAGCAATGAATTATGGAGTATTCTAATGTTTCAAGCTTGGCGATTAGACCAATAAAATTTTTATAAAGAAAAAATAATATTTTGTATATATTAAGTAAAATAATCTAATGCATCCTTATTGGTTATTATTCCTAGTCCCAGCATTCTTAGCTCTTATTGGCGATAGAAGAAATATTAATCATCTAACAAATAAGTTCTCAACAAAAATTGATCCACTTTGGTTCTCTGTGATTTTTGTTTTAACAATGGTTATTGGTTTTAGATATTATGTTGGCGGTGATTGGGGAAATTATTATTGGCAAGTAGAAAGATCAATTGGCGTTCCATTTACGGAGTCATTTTCATTGAGGGGAGACCCCCTTTTTTCCATATTAAATTGGTTAAGTGGTAACTTAGGTTTTGGTGTATATGGAGTGCAGGTGACTGCTGGAATTATTTTTTCGTATGGCTTAACAAAATTTTGCCTTACTTTACCAAGGCCTTTTTTAGCACTAACTGTTGCAATTCCTTACTTAGTTATAGTTGTAGCAATGGGTTACAGTAGGCAGGGATTAGCTATTGGTTTGGTTCTACTTGGTCTTATAGCATTAATGGATAAGAGAAAAACAAAGTTTTTAATTTTTGTTTTAATAGCTTCATCTATACATAAATCTGCAGTTATTTTATTACCAATGCTTGGTTATGTCTCAGAGACTAATAGAATTTGGAACATAATCTGGGTAGCATTTGGCTGTGTAATAGCTTTCTTTGTGTTTGTTTCAGCCTACATAGAATTCCTTATATATGGATACTTTGAGAGTGAGTATAATTCTTCGGGAGCATTTATTAGGTTAGCGATGAGCATGGTCTGTGCTAGCATATTTTTACTATTTACTAAAAATTTTAACTTTGATAATCACAATGTCTTGATTTGGAAGTTCTTTTCTTACGCCTCATTAATTTTATTTTTTGGACTCTTTATTTCACCAAGCTCAACAGCCTTAGATAGGATTGCATTGTATTTTATCCCATTGCAATTATTAGTTTTATCATATTTACCTGAACTTTTTTCAAGGTCTAAAAAATTTAGTCAAACACTTAAATGGTCTATTGTTTTTTATTGCTCAATGGTTCTAATGGTTTGGCTATTTTTTGCTGACTCTTCTTTTAGGTGGATTCCCTATAAAAGCTTCCTATTTGAATTAGTTGATTATAAAGATACAAAATTACTTTAAAGAATGAACACCATAGTTTTTTCATCAAATAGTTCTTGGTATCTTTTTAACTTTAAAATTGGAACGCTAAAAAATCTTATTAAGCAGAATTTTAAAGTTATTTGTATATGCCCAGAAGATGAGTATTCATTTAAATTAAAGGCAATTGGATGTGATCATGAAGATATTGATATTTCTTCAAAAAGCAAGAATCCGTTTAAAGATTTAAAAATTCTTTTAAAATATTTTTTTATTTACAAACGCTTAAAACCAAATATTTGTTTCCATTTCACAGTTAAGCCAAATATTTATGGAACCTTGGCTGCAGCTATGCTAAACATTAAGATTGTTAATAATATTACTGGATTGGGCACAACCTTTATTCACAAAGATTTTGTAAGTTATATCGTACAGTTTTTATATTTAATCTCCCAACCCTTTGCTTTTAAAGTACTTTGCCAAAATAATGACGACTTTGAGCTTATACTTAAATTAGGTATCGCAAAAAAAGATCAATTAAAACTAGTCCCTGGTTCAGGAGTTAATATTAAAAAGTTCTCTCCTTTCGAAAGAATTAAATTAAATGATCATATTTATACTTTTATGTATATTGGCAGAATGTTAGCAGATAAGGGTCTTAGGGAGCTGATCTCCGCTATGCAAAAGATAAATAAAAATAAAATTATTTGTAAACTTGATTTATATGGACCTGATGATTCAGACAACATATCTGCAATCTCTCTTGATGAGTTAAAGCATTGGAATAGTGTCCCAGGCGTTTCATATCATGGAATCACAGATAATCCTCACCTTGCTCTACAAAAGGCAGATTGCGTTATTTTGCCATCATACAGAGAAGGGATGCCTAGATCTCTTCTTGAGGCAGGAGCAATGGGACTTCCTTCAATTGCAACTAATGTGCCAGGTTGCAGGCATATAATTCAACATAATGTAAATGGAATTTTATGTGAACCTAAAAGCATTCAGTCATTAGAACAAGCCATGCTATTAATGATAAATATTCCTGATAAAGATCAAAAAATAATGGGTCAAAGAGCAAGGGATATAGTTTCAAGAGATTTCAGCGAGCAGAAATTAATAGATTTAACTTTAAATATTATCAAGAATGCATACAACGCAAAATAATAACGTAGATGAACCTAATATAATGAGTTCTTAATAAAAAAATTATCAGCAGTATTTTTATGTATTTTTATCCCCAATTAGAAGCCACAAATGAAATATTGATTAGTGTGTTAGAAATAATTGCATTTATAATATAAAAATAATTTTATCAATTCCCTTTATGAGTAACAGTATTTTATATGATCTGCAAAATCGTACTTTAATTTCTTTTTTAGATTTTTCCCGCTGGGTTGCAGCTGTAATAGTACTAATTTCACATCTGAGAAATCCTTTGTTTATTTCATATGGCTCAATCAATCCAGAGGATCTTAATATTGTGATTCAGGGTTGGTACTTTATTACGGGTTGGGCTGGAGAGGCAGTAATAATTTTTTTCGTTCTTAGTGGCTTGTTAGTTGGAGCTTCAGGTTTTGAAAAAATAAACTCTGGAACATTTTCTACAAGTAATTATTTGATTGATAGATTTAGCAGATTATATGTTGCTTTTTTTCCAGCGTTAATTGTATCTTTCCTTTTAGATTATCTTGGATCTGCGTTTTTCTTTGATGTAGGTTTTTGGGACCATTCCCACCCTTTGATTAACGAAAAAATTGACAGTTCCCCCTTTGAAACAAAACTTACCATTGTAAATTTTGCGGCAAACTTTTTAATGCTCCAGCATTTTTTCTTTGATACTTTAGGTAGCAATTCTCCTCTGTGGACAATTTCTGCAGAATTCTGGTTTTATATTGTATTTTCAGCCTTTGCTTTATTGAGAATCGGCCAAAGCAGAACTGTAACAATTTCATTATTTTTCATATTACTAATTTTTATTTACTTTTTTAATATCGAGTTCATTCGTTTATTTGGATATTGGTTAATAGGTGTTTTTGCTGGGATCATGAAACCAAGCATGAACATTAAACCAATTTATGCATTTTTAGTTGTATTATCGTCCCTGATTTTTTCTCGGTTCTATATTTCACCATCAAGCTCATGGATTGATTTAACTGCTACAAATTATTTTGTTGCAATGAGTTATGGATTATTAATTTTATCTATCAGAAATAAAGATATTTTAATTTTTAAAAAATTTGCAAAAATTAATAAATTTCTTGCAAGCTTTTCATTTAGCTTATATCTAATTCATTTTCCGTTAATGCTATTTCTTTTATCTGCCTTAAATCAATTCCAATTTTTTTCTGAAATTGCTGTGGGTTTCTCGCCTACAAGCCAGAAAGGAATAATTCTATATGTTTTACTGATATTTATAATTTGCTTGATTAGCTACATTTTTTCATTATTTACTGAGAAAAAGACATTCATTGTAAGAAACTGGATGAAAAATTTTTTTCATACCAAAACTTCAACTAAGTAAAATTAGAACATTATTTGCTATAATTAGATTCATATTTATCTTAAATTTTTATAATGAAAATCTTTGTTACTGGCGGCGCAGGATTTATAGGTTCTGCATTTGTTCGCTATGTTCTTAAGTTGACCTCAGACTCTATCATTAATTTTGATAAGCTTTCATATGCAGGAAATTTAAGCTCTCTTGAAGCGGTAAAAGATTTAAAAAAATATTCTTTTATTCAGGGAGATATTTGTAATTATGATCAGCTGAAAGCTGCAATTTTTTCATCAAAACCTGACTGTATTATTCACTTTGCTGCTGAAACTCATGTAGATAGATCTATAGAGAATCCTGAATCTTTTATTCAGAATAATATTTACGGAACATTTAATTTATTGGATATTTCAAAGAATTATTTAGATACTCTAAGACCTGGCAGAAGAAAAAAATTTGTTTTTCATAATGTTTCTACGGATGAAGTTTTTGGTGATCTAGGCTTTTCCAATGATTTATTTAATGAAACTTCCGCATATAAACCGAGCTCACCTTATGCTGCAAGTAAAGCAAGTGCCGATCATCTGGTAGAAGCATGGAATAGGACTTTTGATCTACCTACTATTATCACAAATTGCTCAAATAACTATGGGGCTTATCAATTTCCTGAAAAGCTAATTCCACACACTATACTCAATGCATTGAGTGGAAGGCCTATTCCAATATATGGAGATGGTAGTCAAATTCGTGATTGGTTGTATGTAGATGATCATGTTTCAGCGCTTTATTTAGTATTAAAAAAAGCCAAACATGGTTCAATTTATAATATCGGTGGACATAACGAAATTTCTAATCTAGATGTTGTTGAAACTATATGTAACCTTTTAGAGCAGAATAAAGGTGATATTTTAAAGCATAAAAAAAACTTCAAAAATCTCATCGAATTTGTTGATGATCGTCCTGGTCACGATGTTAGATATGCAATAGATGCTTCTAAAATTTATAATGAATTAGGCTGGAAACCAAAAGAAAACTTTCAATCGGGAATGAAAAAAACTGTTAAGTGGTATTTAGAAAATAAGTTTTGGTGGAAAAATATTTTAAATCAAAGCTATGAATTGAAAAGATTGGGCACTAAGTGAATCATATGGAAGATATTAAACAGCCTAAATATAAAGGCATCATCCTTGCAGGCGGCCTTGGCACCAGATTGTATCCAGCTACCTTTTCAATCTCTAAGCAACTTCTTCCAATATACGATAAGCCAATGATTTACTATCCGCTATCAATTTTGATGTTAGCAGGAATTAGAGAAATTCTTATTATATCTTCACCAAGAGATCTTCCATTTTATAGAGCTTTGCTTGCTGATGGTGAGCATATTGGCCTATCTATATTTTATGAGGAACAAAAAAATCCAAGTGGTTTAGCAGAGGCTTTTATTATTGGAGAGAATTTTATTGCTGAAGACAATGTTTGCTTAGTGCTAGGCGACAACATTTTTTACGGAGACAAATTTTCAGAAATTTTACAAAATGCTACGAAGCAAATAAGCGGAGCACAAATTTTTGGTTATAAAGTCCCTAACCCAGAAGATTTTGGAATTGTTGAATTAGCTGATGATGGAAAGATTTTAAGTATCCAAGAAAAACCTTTAAAACCAAAATCGAATATTGCGGTTACCGGTCTATATTTTTATGATAACAATGTTGTGAATATAGCAAAATCCCTTGCTCCATCCTCACGTGGAGAGTTAGAGATTAGCGATATTAATAAGATTTATTTAGATGACAATAAACTTAATCTGAGTTTATTTGGAAGAGGTTTTGCATGGCTAGATACCGGAACTCACGATACGCTTCTAGAAGCGAGCCAGTTTGTAAACATAGTTGAAAAGAGACAAGGTTTAAAGGTAGCTTGCATAGAAGAAATTGCATATGTCCAGCAATGGATTGACGAAGATCAACTGGATGTTTTGCTAAGCAGCATGCCTGAGAATGACTATAAGAAATATTTAAAAAATTTAAAGACATAACTGCGATATGAAAATTTTAGATACTCGCTTTAAAGATTGCTTTTTAATTAAGCCAGATGTTCATCGAGACTCACGAGGATTTTTTTTAGAAAGCTTTCAACTGAAAAGATATCAAACTTTTTTGGGACTTAAAGATCCATTAGTCCAAGATAATTTTTCAAGATCCTCTTTTGGAACACTTAGAGGATTGCATTTTCAGAATAAAAATCCGCAAGGTAAGCTTGTGATGGTTTCTGTGGGGTCCGTTCTTGACGTGGTGGTAGATTTAAGAAAGGACTCGGAGACATTTTCTCAATGGGAGTCTTTTGAGTTATCAGATCAAAATCTTCATCAGTTGTGGGTTCCGCCTGGCTTTGCGCATGGATTCTTAGTCACATCTAATTATGCAAATTTTCATTATAAGTGCACTGAATATTACAATTCAGAAGATGAGGGCAGCATTAAATGGAACGACCCAACCTTAAATATTACATGGCCAGATGGAATAAAATTTATTATCTCTGAAAAAGACAATAACGCTCCTTCTTTTAAAAAATTTCTTTCATTAAAATGAAATTCTTAATAGTAGGCTCTGATGGTCAGCTTGGCAAAGTCTTGCAGGATAAACTTTTGTCCTTATCAATACCTTTTTACTCTTTTTCCAGAAACGACTTAAATATAGAAAACTTTGATCAAGTAAACTCATTATTATCAGATATTGAATTTGATTTGGTGATTAATTGTGCCGCTTACACCGAAGTTGACGAAGCAGAGTCAAATTCACAGGCAGCATTTCTTGCAAATGAAATTGGCCCAAAAAATTTAGCAGTCTTTTGCAATAATCAATCAAAAAAATTAATACATATATCTACTGATTTTGTATTTGATGGTCGTAAAAAAACTCCATATGATTTATTAGACCAAGTTAATCCAATTAATGTTTATGGTGCATCAAAACTTGCCGGTGAAAAGCAAGTTGTTGACTCCTGCTCAAAGTATTTAATTATCAGAACATCTTGGGTTTTTGGAGGCCATGGCAAAAATTTTTTTAATACGATATGTCGATTAGCAAATGAGAAGGATCAAATTTCAATTGTTGGAGATCAGGTGGGAACACCAACTTATGTTAATGACCTTGCAGATGCAATTATCTTATCTGGCCAGAAGTTAATCACTGAAAAAGAATCGTTTTTAGAGTCTACTTATGGGACCTATCATTATGGTGGCTATAGGGAATGCTCGTGGTTTGAGTTTGCAGAGTATATTTTAAACCAAGGAAAAATCCTAAATAAATTTCCCTCTAATCCTTTGTTAAATGAAATTAAATCAGCAGATTTTAAAACATTGGCTAAGCGACCAAAGTATTCAGCCTTGGATTCTTCAAAATTTTATAACTTATTTTCTTTTAAGCCATCTAATTGGAAGAAAGGTGTTGACGAATTATTGCTTAGTTAGGTTGGTTTAATTTGTTAAAATATATTTAAAGACCAAATCATGAAAAAATATTTAAAAAAAATTATTTCAAACTCACAGTTTAAAAGAAGTTTCTTGGCTTTTAAGTGGGACTTGCTAAGATTTTTTGCGAGAAGAAGAACTGCAAAAATGTATAGAAGATATTTGGCTAAATATAAAAGTTTTCCATCAAAGCTTCATTTTGGTTGCGGTAGCAGAAAGATTGAAGGCTGGCTCAATTGTGATGTCCAGAACAGTGATATAGATATTGATCTTGCTTCGGGAGATTTACCTTTTAAACAAGAGCAATTTGATTTCATCGTATCCCAGCATTGCATTGAACATCTTTGGCTAGTAGATGAATTACAACCTTTGATTAACAAAATGTTTTCTAGTCTTAAGCCAGGGGGTGAAATTTGGCTTTCCTGTCCAGATATTGAAAAAATCTGTAAAGACTATGCTGAAACGAATGGCGCGGGTCTAATAAACGATAGAAAAACCCGATTTCCTGATTATTCTACTCAAGGATATCCATCTTCATACATTATCAATGATCTCTTTCATCAAGATGGAGGACATAAGAATCTTTTTGACTTTAAGCTATTAAATTCTGTTCTTAGCAAGGCTGGTTTTAGTGATTGTATCAGAGTTAATGAATCTATGTTTTTAGATAAATTTCCTGATTTTTTAAAACGCAACGATGATTTTCAATCCATATATGTTATGGCAAATAAAAATTAATGCAGTTTATTCTAAACATAAAAAACAGATTACTATTTAGGCTGTATTAATGGAAGCTCATGATTCTTCCATAGCATTAATTATTCCTCATAGAGATGATAGGAAAAATTTAAATCACTTACTTCAATCTATAAAATCTTGGACAAAAATGGCCAATGAAATCATTATTGTTGATTCATCTCAAGATTCAGAAAGTATTCAATATGACTTTGTTGAATTTTGTTCATCTAAAAAAATTAAATTGATTCACCATCAATCCGATAAATTAATTTATCCAGGACATGCTAGAAATATTGGAATTGATATATCAAATTCAAATCTAATTGCTTTTTTAGACGTTAAAACTACGCCGACTGATGATTGGCTGGATAAAAGCTTTGAATTGATGAAAGATGAATCTATTGATGGAGTATGGGGAAAAACAATTTACAAATGTTCACAAAATAAACAAAAAATTATCAGGGCCGCTACATATGGTAAATTACCAATAAAAACTCTTCCAGGCTCATTAATAAAGAGAGATTGTTTTCTCAAGACAGGTCTATTCATTCAGTCAGTAAGAGCTGGAGAGGATGGGGATTGGTTTAGCAGAGCAGATTTACATCAATTAAATTTTATAGACCATAATAAAGTGGGCCTTTTGACTTATGAATTATCAAAAGATGTGACTTACAAAAATGTTCTATTAAAATGGTATCGAAATAATTCATTCGCTTCTTCTCTTCCATATTTGAAACCTCACAAAGACATTTATTTTTATTTAGTTTCAATAGTAGCTGTTTTAATTGCCTATAATTGGAATAATCTTTTTGCAGCTTGGGATTTGGATAGCATGCTTTATATTCCAAATATAACTAAAATTACCGCTGGATTTTTTTTTACAGTCTATTACATCACTAGAAGTTTTTTATTTCCATTCAAAAAAGGTTTGAAAGCTAAAGATCTTCTACCAATAAAGCATTTTCAAATTTTTCTTTTATCATTTCTATTAGATTTAGTTAAGATAGCTGCTTTTTTTAGTGCTGCTTTTATTAAATTTTTCCAAACTGCCAAGATTAAATCGCATTATTTGGTAAAAAAATAGATAATATAAAAAATTTTTCAATTTATAAAATGACTATTTTAATAACAGGAGCGGCTGGATTCATCGGCTCTCATGTCTCAAGAGCTTTGCTTGATAGAGGTGATAATGTTATAGGTTTTGATAATCTTAATAATTATTATGACGTTCAACTAAAGAAAGATAGGTTAAAAAATCTTGAGCATAAAAACTTTATTTTCAAAGCTGGTGACATTTCAAAGGATAAGGATATCTCAGCACTATTTAGAGAGCATAAAATAAAGTCCGTTATTAATTTAGCAGCTCAAGCAGGCGTAAGATATTCATTAGAAAATCCTCAAGCATATATTTCTAGCAATATAGTTGGATTTGTTAACATATTAGAGCTTTGCAGGTCTCATGATATTAACCATCTAGTATATGCTTCTAGCAGTTCAGTATACGGTATGAATACCAACCTCCCTTTCTCAGTGTCCGAAAATGTAGATCATCCAGTATCGCTTTATGCAGCATCTAAAAAATCAAATGAATTGCTTGCACATACTTATTCTCATTTATTTGATTTGCCAACTAGTGGATTAAGATTTTTTACAGTTTATGGACCCTGGGGTAGACCAGACATGGCAGCATTTTTGTTTACAAAAGCTATTTTGGAAGGAAAGCCTATAAAAGTATTTAACAACGGAGAAATGAAAAGAGATTTTACCTATATTGATGACATAGTAGAGGGAGTTATTAGAGTGCTAGATAAGCCACCATCTTCTAATCTTTCATGGTCTGGAGATCGGCCAGATCCATCTTTCTCTTCAGCACCATATAAAATTTTTAATATTGGAAATAATCATCCTGTTAAACTAACAGATTTCATAGAAGCTATAGAATCTGCGTTGAACCTTAAGGCTGAAAAAGAATTCCTTCCGATCCAACCTGGAGATGTTCCAGCAACTTTTGCTGATATTAAAGCCCTCAAAGACTATGTAGATTTTCAGCCCTCTACAAGAATTCAAGATGGGATTAATAGTTTTATTCAATGGTATAAAAGTTATTACAAAATAAAATGAGTACTAGACAGAATATTACAATTTTTGGTGCTGGATACGTTGGAATGTCGCTTGCTGTACTTTTAGCTAATAAAAATATTGTTAAAATTTTTGATATTGATCAAAAAAAAGTTGAGCTAGTCAATGAAGGGCTTTCCACAATCAAAGATTCTATAATTAATGATTTTATTTTCAAGAAAAATATAAAATTAAAAGCTACTGATATTCCGAGTGATGCCATTAATCATTCAGATTATTACATTATCGCTACCCCAACCAACTATAATCCTGACACACAATTTTTTGATACATCCTCAGTAGAAAAATGTATTCAGATGATTATTGATTCAGGTCTAAATGGCACCATAATTATTAAATCTACAATTCCAATTGGTTTTACTGAACTGATGAGAAAAAAATTCAATTTTGAAAAAATAATCTTTTCTCCTGAGTTTCTCAGAGAGGGCTCAGCATTAGAAGATAATTTAAATCCCAGCAGAATTATTGTTGGTGGCAAGTGTAAGTTCTCTAAAAAATTTGGAAAATTATTAGCTGAATCTGCTGAAAAAGATGATGTTACAGTCTTGTATATGGATTCTAGGTCTGCAGAGAGCACAAAATTATTTTCTAATACTTATCTGGCAATGAGAGTGGCATTTTTTAACGAACTAGATTCATTTGCTATTTCTAATAAAATTGATGCTCGTGATATTATCGATGGTGTATGTTTAGATAATAGAATTGGAAATCATTATAATAACCCATCTTTTGGCTATGGAGGCTATTGTTTACCTAAGGATACTAAGCAACTTTCAAGTAGTTTCAAGGATACACCTCAAAATTTGATTTCAGCAATTGTTGATTCGAATAAAACTCGAAAAGAATACATTGCAAATGAAATACTTAAATTAAAACCTGAAATAATTGGTATATATAAGCTAAATATGAAATCTGGATCGAGTAACTTTAGAATGTCAGCAATACTTGATATTATTGAGCTATTAATAGCTAGCAAAAAAATTGTAATCATATTCGAGCCCTCTATCAAAGAAAATACTTACATGAATTTAAGAGTTGAAAAATCTCTTAAAAATTTTAAAAATAACTCTTCTATTATTTTGGCAAATAGAATTACAGATGAGATAGAAGATGTAAAAAGTAAAGTTTATTCAAGAGACTTATATCAAGAAAATTAATTTGCTGTCTCAGTAAACTATTTCAAAAAATTTTCACTATGTGCACCTTGTTTAATTATTAAGATATAATCAACACTAAGTTTTAATTAAAAAACAAACGCTATATGAAAAAAATCTTTATCATTTTATTTATTTTCATTTTTTCTAATGAAATACTTTCTCAAAGTCCTTTAGATCAGTCATTCCTCAATCAAGAATTCTTAGAGGGACTTCCTCCTGCTATTCGTGAACAAATTGAGAGCCAGAATCAACTTAATGAAGAAGAAGAACTAGAAAAATTATTTAGATCAGAGACAACGATTGAGAAAAACAAGATTTTACTTCAAAAAATGCAAGAGCAACTCACTATTCTGAAGCAGTCTATGGATATTGATTCAGATAATGATCAACAAGGTCTTTCTCGATTTGGTGATAGTTTCTTTAGAACTCTTCAATCTTCATTCATGCCCATAAATATTGGAAATCTTGGCTCATCTTATATTGTAGATGTAGGAGATTCATTTGATTTCTTTATGACTGGAAAGGCTGAAGCAAATGAAACCTTGTTAGTGCAAAGAGATGGATCATTGATAATACCTACATATGGAAAAGTTTTTGTTGCAGGGCTTTCGTTAATGAAAGCTGAAGAAACTGTCCAGAATTTTGTGGAATCAACATCAATAGGAGTTAATGCTTTCTTAAGTTTAAAATCAATCAGAGATGTTCAGGTTTTGATAACTGGTGGGGTAGAAAATCCGGGTATTTATACCTTAAGTGGAGGATCAAATATCTTGGGGGCACTTAATATATCTGGAGGAATCTCTTCTTCTGGATCATTTCGAAATATAGAACTAAGAAGAGGTGGTCAGCTTATTCAGGAATATGACTTATATGATATTTTTGTTTATGGAAATTTTGATGAAAAAATTACTCTAAGATCAGGCGATACTTTATTCGTTCATCCTTCTTCTGCTCAAATTCCGATATCTGGAGCTGTAAGTTATGAAGCAATTTTTGAAATAAAAAAAGATGAAACGATTCAAGATCTTGTTGAATTTGCTGGAGGATTCTCCGAAGGTTTTGCAGATTATGGATTTATTCAGTTACAAAGAGTTTCAAATAGCTTGAATTCTATTGAAGATATAAATATTAGTTCTTTGGATAAGTTTACATTGAGAGCAAGGGATTCTGTTTTTGTTCCTATGTTTCAAAGTGAAGATAGTAAGATTAAAGTTGTGAGTCTAACTGGAATGGTAAATCGCCCAGGAGATTACTTTATCAATGAGGGGGAGACTCTTAGCGAATTAATAACTCGTGCGGGTGGTTTTAAACAAAATGCCTACATATACGGAGCAGCACTTTTCAGGAAGAGGGCACAAGAACAAGAGCAATTATTTGCTCAGTTAAATTATTCTGATTCTGTAAATTTCATTATTTCAAATGCCGGCAAAACTAATAGCTTAAATAAATCAATTATAGATTTATTATCTGAGGAATTAAGATCAAGAAATTTGCCTGGAAGAGTTGTGATAGATTTTAATGAAGCTGTTTCAGGAAATATGAAAAATTTCACTCTTGAAGATGGAGATAGGATTGTCATCCCTTCAATGGAAAGAGTTGTATATTTGTTTGGTGATTTTCGTAATCCATCAAACTTATCATATGATCCTAATTTAAAAGTCAAAAACTATATAGAATTAGTTGGTGGAATAAAAGACTCTGCTTTTGAAGAGCTAATTGTAATTGATCCGGATGGACGTTCTCACGTTTATAAAAAATCACTCTTTGCTAATTCTAATATTGAAATATATCCCGGTTCAATAATATATGCTCCACGAGACATAGGAAAATTATCAGGGGTTCAATATGCAGCTTCCATTTCACCAATTTTAAGTAGTTTAGCCATTTCACTAGCCTCTTTGAATAGTATCAAAGATTAAAGGTTGGCTTTTCATGCTAGTAAAAAATAAAAAGTTTTTTATTTTTTTTCTATCCCTTTTATCTAATTTTGCGAATGCATCCTTAGATGATTATCTTTATAAATTTAACCATTTACCATCATATAGTAACTATGGAACAATAGGATTGATTCAAATGCCAACGGCTAGGATGATGCCGGCAGGATCGCTAGCATTCTCTTGGTCACACTCTGATCCATATCTCACAGGATCTGTATTGGCTTACCCATTTAATTGGTTTGAAGCATCTTATCAGTATACAGATATAAATAATGCTTTTTACAGTGATGTTGCTTTGTATAGTGGGAAGCAGTCTTATAAAGATAAAGGATTTGATGTAAAGTTTAATATTTTAAAAGAATCGCCTTTTATTCCTGAAACATCAGTAGGGATCAGAGACATTGCAGGAACAGCTGTTTTTGGATCTGAATACATTGTTTTCTCAAAGAAAATTTTTTCTAACTTAGATCTCACATTTGGTCTTGGTTGGGGAAATCTAAATGGAAACTCAATAAACAATCCACTTGAGTATCTCGATAAAAGATTTAAAGCTAGGACTTTGCGAGATGGAGGAACCCAAGGTGGAGAACTATCACCAAAAAGATACTTTACCGGCAGCGCTGGAACTTTTGGAGGATTTGAATATATTTTTAAAAATCTTAATGGTTTGAGGTTTAAATTAGAATATGACGGAACAAACTATAAGACAGAGGGTTTTCCCTATGGAAAAGAATCTTTTAATTTTGCTTTTGAGCCTGTAAAACAACCAAAGAAAGATATAAATGTTGGATTTGTTTATCCTTTGAATGAATTTGTGCACTTAAAACTCGCTTATATAAAGGGAAATACATTAAATTTTGGTTTTTCTGTCGCGGGTAATTTAGGCTTAAAAAGCACAAAACTAGTCAAAGCAAATAAGCCTAAGAGGATTATCATATCTGATAAAGTCAAAGAGATGAACGTAGATCAAGATAGACTCTTTAAATCTGCATTATTTGCATTGAAAGAACAAGATATTTATCTTCAAAATGCTTCATTGGAAAAAAATAAATTAAAGGTTAATATCGCTCAGTCAACTTTTCAGAGTTATCCAAGAACAATAGGTCGAACTGCTTCAACGCTTGATGCAATTTCTCCAGATAACATAGATACTTTCGAAATCTCTAATGAGAATGCAGGCATGCAAATGTATAAAGCTTCCATTTCAAGGAAATCGTTTCAAAGATATAAAGACGATAATTTTTATAAATTAGCTGCTAAAGATATAGATCTCTCTCCTTCAATTTATTCAACAGAAGATTATCAATTTAATCCAGAAGTTTCATATCCAGAAGCTTTTTGGTCAATTTCTCCAGATATTCGAACTCAAGTTGGTGGACCGGATGGTTTTTTGCTGGGTGACTTACGATTAAATCTTAATGCTGAAATTATTTTTCAAAAAGGTTTTAGTTTTTTAGCTAGAGGTTCTATAGGACTATATAACGGATTTAAGGAATTAAACTATAATCCTAGTACAGTTTTGCCTCCTGTAAGAACAGATTCAGTTCTGTACTTAAAAAATACTAGGGACTATGCAATTACAAGATTTCAAGCAAACAAGTTCAAGAAATTTTCTAAAAACACCTTTTCAAAAATTTCTTTTGGTGTTTTAGAGGAAATGTTTGGAGGCTATGGTGGAGAGTTTCTTTATAGACCATTTAACAAAAATTATGCAATAGGATTCGAGCTGTGGCATTTAAAACAAAGAGATGTGAAAAAAACATTTAAGTTTCAAGACTACGAAGTAGTATCTGGTCACTTAAATATGTTTTTTCTTGAGCCTAGATCACAAGTATTACTTGCTTTGCGAGGAGGAAGGTTTTTAGCAAAGGATTCTGGAATTAATATAGATTTTTCTAGAAGATTTAAAAGTGGCTTAAGAATGGGAGCATTTTTTGCATTAACTGACATATCTAAAGAAGAATTTGGTGAGGGCAGCTTTGATAAAGGGTTTTATTTTCATATTCCATTGGAAATATTTTTAGGGAATTACTCTACAAGAAATTATGAAAACGGCATTAGACCTATTACTAGAGATGGCGCTGCAATTCTTAACAATGCTCAATGGCTATGGGGTCTAACTGATCGAGCTCAAGCAGTTAATTTTGACAGAGACTGGGATGATCTATATGAGTAAGATTTTACCTCTTATATTTATTTTAAGCTCTTGCGGAGCAATTGGTTTGCAGGAACTGCCAATTATTGCATCTCAAATATATGACTTTGAAAAAAATAATACCTTAGATGTAACAAAAGAATTTTACAATACAAAGAAATTTTCATTTATAAAGGTTAATAAAGGTAGTGGTCAATCAATCATGACTTTATCTACCATTGAGGGTAATAAGTACACCTGGCTTAATTCTCTAGACGAAAAAATTGTCACCTTAAATGGAAGAATTATTGAAACAAAAGGTTTTGAAAAAAATATGCTTTTAACTACATGTAAATCTTCATCGGGATTAAGAGATTTCTGTGACGGCTATTATGAAGATCAATCTCATGTTTCTCAAACAGTATTTTTTTCTAATCCCAAGGCATTAATTGATATCAATAGCAGTATTCAAGATGAAGAAGTTAACTCTCCAACGATTATTCATAATCATAAAATTAAATTGGCTAAAGAGAATTTTTCTGCGAATCTAATTAACTGGAAAGGTGTCAATTACTTTTGGTTTGACCCCAATGATGATATGCCAATAAAAACTATTCAATATACTCACCCAATGATTGAGGCAATTGAGATAGAATTTTATTTTATTTACGAGTAAAAAAAATGGCCCATAAAAGGGCCATTAATTTTGTTAAATCAAATACTTATTCAACTTCCCTTGTACCCGTGGCGGTCTTAGTAACAGTAGTTGTACCTTCAACAGTCAGGGTTGCTGGAGTAGTGCTAGTAACAGTATTTAGGGTTGAAACAGAATCTTCATCAATTTCAATATACTCATAAGTTTCAGCTTCAGCTTGTGCAAATGCATCACCATTTTCATCAGTATCAGTAGTAGTTATTGTACGTGTGCCAGTTTTAGTATTGGTTGTTGTAGTAACGGTAGTAACTGTTTCTACACTTTCAACTAGTTCTTGCGGAGTTATGACTTCGCCTGGCTCCTGTCTCTCTACTTCGTTATAGGTATAGGCATATGCTTCAGTCGGCGCTGGTGTTGGCGCTGGTGTAGGCGCTGGTGTAGGAGCTGGTGTAGGAGCTGGTGTAGGCGCTGGTGTAGGCGCTGGTGTAGGCGCTGGTGTAGGCGCTGGTGTAGGCGCTGGTGTAGGCGCAGGACTACTATCACTATCATTAGAAGCGGCAATAGCAGCAGCAGCAGCAACAGCGGCAGCTATGGCCCCTGCACTAAGAGATCTTTCAGACTCAGCTTTAGCTTCATCCTCAGATCCGGCACTTTTAATTTCACCATCATCTGCAAGAACATTGTTAGCTCCAAACAAGCCAGCAACTAATGCGAGCAAATAATTTAGATTGTTTTTTAATTTCGCCATTTTATTAACTCCTACGTGTTAAGTGTGTATTATCTATCAAAATTAGGCTATTAAGCAAGATTTTATAATAATTTTTTTTCTCACTAAAATAATTATATTTTTTTACGACTATTTTAGTCATGTTAAATTCAAACATATTTTATACATAAAATATTATTAATAAACATTTTTTGGAATATATTTCTTATTTATGCATATTATCCTATTAATAATATAAATATATAATATGGTTAGCAAATATTAATTTTTGAGTTGACAATTTTACTTGCTTAAGTTTTTTTTCTAAATCTAAGATTATAAGAATATTTTTAATTTTTCGGGATGTAGCGCAGCCTGGTAGCGCACCTCGCTGGGGGTGAGGTGGTCGTCGGTTCAAATCCGGCCATCCCGACCATTTATTTTATTTTGACTTGTGGATAACTTCTTCTGCGTACCAATTTATTTCAGCAATCATCCCTTCTAATGTTCTTTCATCTGGACCGCCTTCATATGTGTTTCTAAAAGCTACAATTACTTCTGTTGCGCCAAGATCCTCAAGTTTTTTGATTCCATCTGGCGAGTAGGCTGCTTCCCCCATTACTTGAAACTGGTAATTTGGATGATTCAATGTACCAAATTCATTCCTATATTCGTTTATCTGATCTATAAGATTTTTTGTTTCTTGAAGGCTTAATCCTGCACTTATCCAGCCATCCCCAACTCTAGCAGCCCTCTTTAAAGCAAGCTTTGAATGACCTCCAATTAATATGGGTACTGATTTTGTGGGCGCAGGGCATAACTTTAGTTCAGGAATATCATAAAACTCACCCTTATATGAAAAATATTCTCCATTCATCAATCCTTTTAATATATCAATTTGCTCATCCATCCTTTTTCCACGCTTTTCCCATCTTTCTCCAGTTGCTAAGAAATCTTCATACCAAGGACTTACTCCAACACCAAAATGAAATCTATTGTTCGTCATAACCCCCAATGTTGTAACAAACTTAGCAGTAGTTACTGCTTGACGAGGAGCCAGTTTATAGACTGATGTAGAAAATTCTAATTTGTCTGTAACAGCTGCAATTGCTGGAATAATGGAAAATGGTTCTAAAAAAGGCACACCATCAAGAAACTCTCTGCTTCCATCATCATTATAGGGATATGTAGAGTTACATTCTTTTGGATAACAGATGCTATCTGGAAATGTAATTGCATCAAAGCCTGCGG
>Ga0233450_10000838_pt1 | contig 34506 bp, 25 predicted proteins | sample 011ome_30_FD_189956 | JGI IMG/M metagenome (GOLD analysis project Ga0233450, IMG submission 189956) | Coastal salt marsh microbial communities from the Groves Creek Marsh, Skidaway Island, Georgia - 011501CT (spades assembly) | ecosystem: Environmental > Aquatic > Marine > Intertidal zone >... | reverse complement strand
AGGACGCAGTTTGGCACCCATTGTGAATCCTGCTCCTGCAGTTAAGGAGATACTTTTTATGGGCAGTAGTTCCAGGTTTATATTTGGAGTACCCGCAATTAGTCTAGCGATATCTATTGAGGGATTGATTTTGTAATCATCAATGAGTCCATCATCAAACATTTCATCGATGGTTTCTTGCGCAAATCCAAGGGCAGAAAGCAAAAGTAAGATGACGCCAAAAAAATAATTCATAGAATAAACTTTAGTGAGAATTAATTTTATCTAAAATAGATTCCCTTCATTTCATTAATCTTGGAATTTTTAGAAAGTGTGTAGATGGCAAACCCTCCAATTAGTAAAGCTATAATTAGGTGCACTGCACCAAAGTTAATCCACCAACTAGATTCATCTATAAACTCTTTTCGAATTCCAAATATAATAAAGATGGCTAAAGCATTATTAAGAAAGTGTAAAAGCATAGAATACCATATTTTTCCAGTCAAAATCACAACATATCCAAACGCTGCGCCTAGAAAAAATCTAGGGAGAAAATCCATAAACTGGAAATGAATAAAAGCAAATAGAAAAGCAGTAAACCAAACGCTTAAATGTATTTTTTGTGAAGCCTTGGCAATAAGGTTTTGTAAAACACCTCTAAAAACAAGTTCTTCTCCAATTGCAGGAATAATCGCTAAGAGAAAAATGTTTAACCCAAAACTTCTCCAAGTAGATCCAATATAGGCATAGATGGATTTATCCCGAAAAGCTTGATTGTAATAAATCTCTTCTTGTAAGTCTTTTGAGATAAAGCTTAAATCCAATTTAGCATTTATTGATGCAAACCAATCGTTTAAGACGGTTATGGCGAAAAAGAGCGTAATTATTATTAGTAATGGAGTTAATTGGGGTCGTTTTTTCGTTAGCAAATAGTCGTTTGGTTCAAATGCCCCTAGCTTCGCAAACAAAACACTAGGGAGAATAAATGTTCCCATATGGAACAAGAAGTTAAGCATCTTAACGGTACGAATAGAATCTTTGTCTGTTAAGCTTGATAGCTCATTAGAATTGTAAACATCAACTCCGAAAAGGGGACTCGCTAAACTAGCTCCAAGCAAACCAAATAGTACAGACGACAAAAAACATAGCGCTATAAATAGCGCTAATTTCTCCCAAGGAGTTAAATACTGTAAGCCTCCATTTTTCACTGTTGCTAATATTGAAAGAATTAATTGGAATAAAAAATTACTGCTATCTCTTTTGTTTCGTTTTTTGCATCAAGGCAAAAGAATGAAAAGCCACCAAGATAGTTATCGAGCCGTTATAACGACTGTGAAGTAAAATTATCTATAAAAAAGCAGAAGTTTCCTGCCTTTGCAGCAAAGTAGTGCTAGTTTTTCGTTTACTTTTGCACCAATGGTGAAAATTGGAAATATTGAAATTGGAGAATTTCCACTGTTGCTTGCACCTATGGAAGATGTGAGTGACCCTCCTTTTCGGGCAGTCTGCAAAAAACACGGTGCTGATGTAATGTACACCGAATTTATTTCTTCAGAAGGCTTAATTCGGGATGCTGCAAAGAGTGTTCAAAAGCTAGATGTTTTTGAATATGAACGCCCTATCGCAATTCAGATTTTTGGAAACGAAATAGAATCTATGCGGCAGTCTGCAGCTATTTGCGAACAGGCAGGGCCAGATTTTATTGATATTAATTATGGTTGTCCAGTTAAAAAAGTTGCAGGAAAAGGAGCTGGTGCAGGAATATTAAAGGATATTCCAAAAATGGTTGAAATGACAAAAGAGATTGTTAATTCCACTAGTTTACCTGTAACTGTAAAAACGCGATTAGGGTGGGATGACAATACAAAATATATTGTAGACGTTGCTGAACGTTTACAAGATGTTGGAATTGCTGCTATTGCAATTCATGGAAGAACGCGCTCTCAAATGTATAAGGGTGAGGCAGATTGGAGTTTAATTGCTGATGTGAAAAGCAATCCAAGAATGCATATACCTGTATTCGGAAATGGAGATATAAACTCACCCGAAAAAGTGGTCGAATATAAAAACAGATATGGAGTTGATGGTATTATGGTGGGAAGAGCAAGTATAGGAAACCCTTGGTTTTTCAATGAAGTTAAACACTTTATGAAAACAGGGAAGCATTTGCAAAAACCTACTTTAGAGAATAAGGTTAAAATTGTCAAGGAACATTTAAAATTTTCAGTCGAATGGAAGGGTCATCGCCTGGGAGTTGTGGAAATGCGAAGACATTATGCTAATTACTTTAAAGGTATAGAAAATTTTAAACCCATTCGCATGCAATTGGTTACAATTGATAGTTACGATGAGTTAGTTACAATTTTAAATAATATTGTTTGATATGAAAGTATATACAAAAACAGGAGATAAAGGTGATACCTCTTTATTTGGAGGAAAGAGAGTCCCTAAACATGATTTAAGGATAAATGCTTACGGTACCGCTGATGAGCTAAATTCTTGGGTCGGATTGTTACGGGATCAAGAAATCGATGTTTCATATATTGCAATACTTCTTGCGATTCAAGACAGGATATTTACGCTTGGGTCTCAGTTAGCAGCTGACCCCGGTAAGCCGAAATTAAAAATGCCTAAAATTGAAGAGAACGATATTCAGCTTTTAGAAGACGAAATGGACCGTATGAGTATTGGGTTGCCAGAAATGACCAACTTTACGCTTCCTGGTGGTCACACAACAGTGTCTTATTGTCACATTGCCAGAACTGTTTGCAGAAGGTGCGAGCGGTTAGTTGTAGAATTGGCGTGTGATGAAATAATTGATGCACTAATTATTCAGTATTTGAATCGATTATCGGATTATTTATTTGTGTTAAGTCGAAAAATCACCCAAGATTTAGGAGTGAAAGAAGCTATTTGGCTCCCTAAGATGTAAATAGGCTTGCTAGTTAATTGATAGTCAAATCCTTATGTGTTAGTAAAAAGATTTTTGTTTTTATTTTGATATGTTGCTAAAAAATATACTTTTGCGGTTAGTTAAAAGAATTAATTAAAAAAGTTAATATTATGTACTGGACATTAGAACTTGCTTCGTATTTGGAAGATGCACCTTGGCCAGCGGTTAAGGAAGAGTTAATCGATTTTGCTATGAGAACTGGAGCACCTTTAGAAGTGGTAGAAAACTTATCTGCGTTAGAAGATGAGGGGGAATTATATGAAACAATTGAAGATATTTGGCCGGATTATCCTACAAAAGAGGATTTCTTTTTCAATGAGGATGAGTATTAGTTAGGATTAAGCAATATTAGAAAAAGCCGTATTTACATCTGTAAATGCGGCTTTTTTTGTTCTATAAAGTTGCTGGAACTTGCTACTGGTAATAATGAGCTCTGCAGCGTAGAGTTTACAATGTATGATTTTAGAACACGTATTCAAGACAACATGTCATGAATAGCTGATTGGCATAATTACTGACTCCCTAAAAACCTTGTGAAATATGCAATGTAAATCAACAATTAGGTTATTTTTGTTGGTTCAAAAAATTCAATACGATGATTGGTGGAATCCTAAAAAAATTATTTGGAGATAAAGGTCAAAAGGATCTTAAAGAATTACAACCTTTTGTGGAGGCTGCAAATGTGGAACATGCAAAATTAGAAGGGCTTTCCAATGATGAGTTAAGAGCTATTACCCCTATGCTTAAAGCAAAAATTAAGGAAGGGCTCAAAGCGGTAGATGATAAAATTGCTACGTTACAAAAGAAAGCAACTGATCCTAGCACAGCCATTGACGAGAAGGAACAAATTTTTCAGGAAATTGAAACCTTGGAGAAGGAGTCTGACGTGGTTCTGGAAGAGGTTTTGTTGGATATATTGCCACAGGCATTTGCTGTTGTTAAAGAAACAGCAAAACGTTTTACGGAGAATGAGAAAGTTGAAGTAACCGCAAATGATTTTGACAAAGAAGTTTCTGAAACAAGAGAAAACGTTGAAATTATTGGAGATAAGGCTTTTTGGAATAAAACATGGGATGCCTCTGGTACGGAGGTAGTTTGGAACATGATTCATTACGATGTCCAATTGATGGGTGGCGCTGCTCTTCACAAAGGAAAAATTGCTGAGATGCAAACTGGTGAAGGGAAAACACTTGTAGCCACACTTCCTGTTTATTTAAATGCACTCTCTGGTAAAGGGGTTCACTTAATTACAGTAAATGATTACCTAGCACGAAGAGATGCCTTATGGATGGGGCCAATTTATCAGTTTCATGGATTGACAGTCGATTGTATTGATAATCACGAGCCACATTCACCAGGTAGAATTAAAGCATACAACGCAGATATTGTATTTGGAACCAATAATGAATTTGGTTTTGATTATCTAAGAGATAATATGGTTAGTGAACCAGGAGGTTTGGTTCAAAGAAAACATCATTATGCTATTATTGATGAGGTGGATTCTGTATTAGTAGATGACGCAAGAACTCCACTAATTATTTCTGGACCAACTCCCAGAGGAGACGAACATGAGTTCAATGAATTGAAACCAAAAATTGAAAAGTTGGTTGCTGCACAAAGAAAGTTAGTGACTACATTAATTACTGAAGCAAAAAGTAAATTAGCTAAAGCAAATGCTGAGGGGGGCGAGAAAAAAGAAACGAAAAAGAACCTTGAAGAAGGTGGTTTAGCTTTATTGCGTTCATTTAGAGGGTTACCAAAAAATAAAGCAATTATTAAATATTTGAGCGAACCAGGAATGAGAGCTCAATTGCAGAAAACGGAAAATCATTATCTACAAGACAATGCTAAAGAGATGCCTAAGGCCGATGAGGTATTGTATTTTGTGATTGATGAAAAAAACAATACGATTGATCTTACAGAAAAAGGGATTGATTTAATTTCAGGTGCTGAAGATCCAGAATTCTATATTCTTCCAGATATTGGGATGAAAATGACCGAAATTGAAGAGAGTACATCTGCTAAAGATGAGCAATTGAAGTTGAAGGATGCTATGATAACTGATTATACAGTTAAAGCGGAAAGAATTCATTCCATCAATCAATTGTTGAAAGCATATTCTCTTTTCGAAAAGGATGTGGAGTATGTAGTAATGGATAACAAAGTCAAAATTGTCGATGAGCAGACGGGTCGTATCATGGATGGGAGACGTTATTCAGATGGTCTTCACCAAGCGATTGAAGCAAAGGAAAATGTTAAAGTTGAAGCTGCTTCTCAAACATATGCAACGATTACTTTGCAAAACTATTTCCGTATGTATCACAAGCTATCTGGAATGACCGGTACTGCGGAAACAGAAGCCAAAGAACTTTGGGATATTTACGAATTGGATGTTGTTGTAGTTCCTACAAACCGACCAATCCAAAGAATTGACAAACAAGATTTAGTCTACAAAACAGCGCGTGAAAAGTACAATGCAATTATTGAAGAAGTTGAGGCGCTTCGGAATGCAGGAAGACCTGTTTTAGTTGGTACGACTAACGTTGAAATTTCAGAATTGGTTAGTAGAATGCTAAACATGAAGAAAATACCGCACCAGGTTTTAAATGCGAAATTACACCAAAAGGAAGCTGATGTGGTTCGTGCCGCGGGTGAGGCTGGTACTGTTACGATTGCAACGAACATGGCAGGTCGTGGTACAGATATTAAATTAGGAGCAGGCGTAAAAGAAGCAGGTGGTTTAGCGATCGTCGCTACTGAGCGTCATGATTCAAGAAGGGTAGATAGACAATTAAGAGGTCGTGCAGGTCGTCAAGGTGATCCAGGTTCTTCTCAGTTCTTTGTTTCTTTGGAAGATAATTTAATGCGTCTTTTCGGTTCTGAAAGAATCGCAAAAATGATGGATAGGTTAGGCCACAAAGAAGGAGAGGTGATTCAGCATGGCATGATTTCTAAATCTATTGAAAGAGCCCAAAAGAAAGTGGAGGAGAACAACTTTGGTATTCGTAAACGATTATTAGAGTTTGATGATGTAATGAATGCGCAGCGTACAGCAATTTATACGCGAAGAAAAAATGCGCTATTCGGAGATAAATTAGACTTAGATATCGATAACATGTTCTTTGAGATAGCTGAAGTAATTGTTGCAGACTTTCAAGAAAGTAGAGATTACGAAGGTTTTGAATTGGAATTAATACGTGTTTTAGGAATTGAAGCTCCGGTTGATATAGAAACCTTTAATGAAGGCGATCCAGATGATTTAATTAACCAAGTTTATCAGCAGGCTAGAGCTTCTTACCTAAGAAAAGAACAGATAATAAAAGATAAAATTGTACCAGTAGTAGCGCGTGTATTGGAAAAGCAAGGTGATGCTTTCGAAAATATGGTTATACCTTTTACGGATGGAAGAAAGTCATTAAAAATTATTGCTAACCTTAAAGAGGCTTCAGAGTCGAAAGGAGCTAGTGCACTAAAAGCAATGGAAAAAAGTGTTGCTCTTGGATTGATTGACAACGAATGGAAAGAACATTTGCGAGAAATGGACGATTTGAAATCTTCTGTTTATCATGCCCAATATGAGCAAAAAGATCCACTTCTGATTTATAAATTAGAGGGATATAATTTGTTTAAAGCCATGATGGATGAGTTAAATAGAGATGTTATTTCATTCTTAATGAAAGCGCAATTACCTATTGGAGATGGGCAGCATCAGCAAGCAGGGTCACGTTTGCAAGCACCTCCAAAACCGGATTTAAGCAGGTTAAAAGAAAGTAAGCCCGATTTAGGAGAAGCAACGCAACAAAATCAACAGCAAGCGCAAAAGCAACAAGGTGGAGGACAGCGACAAGCTCCAAAACCAGTTCCTGTATCAGTAGGAAAAAAGTTTGGTAGAAATGATAAGGTAAAAATATTGAACCTTACGAGTGGAGAGACGAAAGAATTGAAATTCAAACAAGCAGAGTCGCTAATTGTTTCAGGTTCTTGGCAGTTGATTGAGAATTAAATTAATTATAATTTCAGAGAGGTTGTTTGGGTTAATTGCTCAAACAACCTTTTTTTATGCCTGAAAAGATCAATTAAAACGAAAGTCAATAACTTTATTTCATTGATGTTTTCATAAATAAAGCTGCTTAATAATCTTTCAAATCCAAATTGTCGCAAGCAACTCTATCTACCCATTTCTTCATTTTTTTTTGAATAATTTTAAAATGATGTTCATCTTTAGGTGCAACGATCGTAATAGCATTTCCAGGAGTATCAGCTCTGCCAGTTCTTCCAATACGGTGAATGTAATCTTTTGGTGAGCGCGGCAACTCGTAATTGATCACCACAGGAAGGAATTCAATATCAATTCCACGCGCTAATAAATCCGTTGCTACAAGCACTCTTACGCTTCCTTTTTTAAAATTTCGCAAAGCATCCGTTCTTGCGCTTTGGCTTTTTTTACTGTGAATTGCAGAAGCATCGATTCCATTTTTCCGCAATTTATCGGCTACATTATCTGCTTTATAAGTAGTAGAAGTAAATACTAAAACTTGCTGCATGTTGTTGTGCTTAATCAAATAGCGAAGCAGTGGCCCTTTCTTGTCTTCACCAATATAATATGCCGTTTGATTAATTAGCTCAATATTATTTTCTTCAAAAGCTATTTTAATAATAGTAGGATTGTCTAATAATACCTGATTGATATTGTTAACATCTTCACTTAAAGTGGCAGAAAACAGCAAATTTTGTCGTTTTTTGGGTAATAAATCGAATATTTTGTCCATTTCGGACTTAAAACCGAGGTTTAGCATTTTATCTGCTTCGTCCAAAACTAAAGCACAAATGCTTGATAAATGAACAGCATTGGATTCAACTAACTCCAATAACCTTCCAGGAGTAGCGACCAAAACATTAACATTTTGCATTGCTTGCATCTGGGCATTAATAGATACACCTCCAAATACTGCTATTGTCTTAACTCGGTCTGGTAAGGTTGATCCAAATTGTTGAAATACATCTTTTACTTGCCCAGCTAATTCTCTGGTAGGAACCAAAACCAGCACATTTACATGCCTATTTTTAGTTCTTGTTTGACCTTGTAGGTTTGTTAAAATCGGTAATACATAACTAGCTGTTTTCCCGGAACCTGTTTTCGCAATTCCTAACACATCTTTACCTTCTAAAATCGCAGGAATTGCTTCTTTCTGAATCGGGTAAGGATGTTCATAATTATTATTGATTAATTGAATTACGAGTGAGGGAGATAAGCCGAAAGTAGAAAATGGCATTTTAGATACATTTAGTTGGGGCAAAACTAAATAAGTTAAATAAGTATATCATAAAAATAATTATTTCATTTTTTTATAAGTGACTAATCCATTCTGTATTGGGTTGTTAGCTATAGATAAATATTATACTGCCTAGAGGGTAGTTGAACTAATCGTTATTTTTAATAAATTGAGATAAATTAAATCCTTTTACCATGAGACATTTACTGCTTTTATTGTTCGTTTTTTCCAGTTTTAACCTTTTTAGTCAGGAATATTTAGGAGTTAACCAAAGTAATTATTCAGGTGCTTTAGGAGTTGATTTTAACCCTGCAAATATTGCGGACAATAGAATGAAAGTGGATCTATTTATTGGTGCCTCATTTACTGGGCATAACAATTACCTCTACATGAATACTTCGACCATGCCTGGCGGTTGGGTTTCATCATTCACGGGAACTCAATCTGCCGATACTACTTGGAGAAATCAACCTTGGTTTGAAAAAATTATAGGCGCCGATTCTGCAGACTATTACAGGAATTTAGGGCAAGGAAATTATTTTACTACAGATCCTGCTGATTTGGGAAACAAGCCTTACAGAGGAATCGTTAATTTGGATGTGGATCTTTTTAATTTAATGGTTACATTAAACAGAAAGTCTGCTATTGGGTTGCAGGTTAAACACAGAACGCTGGTTAACGTAGATCATATTGCTCCCGAACTTGTTACCTTATCGTTTAACTCATTGGATTATTCGTCTTTATGGAATTTAGATTTATCGGATCAACTTCTGAATGTTTCATTTAACTCATGGATTGAATATAATTTAAGCTATGCGCAGGTAATAAAAGATGATGGAGAGCATTTTTTTAAGGCTGGAGGAAAACTAAAATTTTTACAAGGTTTAGGATCTGCATACATAAGCACAGATAATGTAGATTATAATTTTCAAGATGCAGATTTTGCCACCTATGTTCAAGGAGATTTTAGCTATGGTTATTCGCAAAATCTCGGTGAGTATATCGAGCAGTCAGACGAAAATGGTCAGTTGGTCTCAGCTAATCATCAATTTTCTGCAGATGATTTTGCTTTACATTCAAACTTAGGTTTGGGGATTGATATAGGAGGTGTATATGAATGGAGACCAAAATGGAAAGAGCATAAGTATGACATGGACGGGGAAACCAATCTTTGGCGAAGAGATCAGAACAAGTATAAATTAAAAGTTTCATTTGCGATTAATGATATCGGAGGAATGCGCTATACTAAAGGAGATTTAAGTAGAGATTTTACGGCTAATTTGGGAGTTAATAGTTCTACAACACAACCTTTCGATTTAGCGATTTTTGATACTGTTGGTGGGTTGCAATCTTTCGATAACCTTATAGGTTATTTAGCCTCTGATGATTCTATTTCTACTAATGACATTACTTTAAGTCAAGATAATGTGGATTATTTTAGAATCAATTTGCCAACGAATATCAACTTAGCCGTTGATTATCACATTTGGAATGACTTTTATGTAGATGCTAGAGCAATTATTGGCTTTCAAAGAAATAAGGATCCTAGTAAAGTAAGGATTCCAAGTAGTTTTGCCTTAACTCCCAGATATGACTACAAATATATTGGCGTTTCATTACCGCTCTCTTATAGTGGTTTTTATGGTTTTAGAACAGGTTTGGGGTTAAGATTTGGACCATTAGTTTTAGGTTTGGCAGATGTTAAACCACTATTAGCCCCTGGAAAAGACAAAGATATTCGAGGGGCCAATGTATATGCAGGAATTAAGTTTTGGCTGTTTAATAAGCATCCAAAAGACGACGACAAAGATAAAGTCTCAAATAGAGAAGATGATTGTAGAGACTTAGCGGGTGTGTGGGAATTTAAAGGCTGTCCAGATACTGATGGTGATGGAATTAAAGATACAGAGGACGACTGTCCTTTAGATTCTGGTTTGGTCGTTTTTAATGGATGTCCGGATACCGACCGAGATTCAATTATAGACAAAGATGATATGTGTCCTGAAGTTTTTGGGCTGGTTGCATTTAAAGGCTGCCCAGATACCGATAACGATAGTATTATTGATAAAAATGATGATTGTCCTACAGTTCCAGGATTATTGGCATTTAAAGGCTGTCCAGATACCGATGGTGATGGAATAAAAGATCTAGATGATTTATGTCCTGATGCTGCTGGACCTAAGGCTAATGAAGGCTGTCCAGATACCGATAAAGATGGTTTATTCGACTATTTGGACGAGTGTCCTGAAATTGCAGGGCCGAAAGAGAATAGAGGTTGTCCATGGCCAGATACGGATGAAGATGGAATCTTAGATAAAGATGATGATTGTCCAAATAATCCAGGTCCAAAGTCTAATAATGGTTGTCCTTATGCGGATACGGATGAAGACGGTGTACTAGATAAAGATGATGATTGTGTAAATGTTCCAGGTCCAAAATCCAATAATGGCTGCCCAGTGATAGAGGAGGAAGAGCAAGAAATATTAAACACTGCTTTTGAAAATCTTGAGTTTGAATCTGGAAAAGATATTATAAAAGAGGTTTCATTTCCATCTTTGGAAGAGTTAGCGAATTTATTGATAAAGAAAAGTGAATGGAAAATTGCCGTGGCCGGACATACTGATAACGTGGGTTCTGCTAAAACCAACCTGGTTCTTTCCAAAAAACGGTCTCAGGCCATTGCTAATTATCTGGATCAAAGGGGTGTGAGTTCCGACAGGGTTGTTGTTCAGTATTTTGGAGAAGAGAAACCGATTGCCGATAACGGCACAAAAGAGGGAAGGCAGCAAAATAGAAGAGTTGAAATGACTATTATATTTGAATAATTTAAAAATTCCATCTAATACTATTGAGGTAAATGAAATAATTTCCTGTTTCATTTACCTCTCTTTTTTTAGACTATATTTTTTTTGCAATAATAGGCTTAACAAGGAGCCGATATTAAGGTTTTTGGCAACAACTACTTAAACCAAAACGCTTGTGGTATAATCCCAACAGAAAATTGGTCTTTTAATAAGGCAGTACTATCATACCGATATATGATGCCTGATTGAACATAGTCAACCGCATCAGATATATAGATGTCATTTGTAGGGCTTATTCCTAATCCGTAAAACACAGCTCCATTTTCATTTATGATAGGAGAGGAAGGCAAAGCTGCTGCATAAACAGAAAGCTTATTCACTCCGTTGTTGAGGTAGTATAATGTTTCGCCGTTTGAAGAAATTTTCAGATTATTAGGCGAATTATTTAGATTGCTGAATACCATTGTTTGGCTAATATTATTAGTTGAAGGGTCAATTTGATTTAATTCTCCTGGATCTTCATTTATACCTCCTGAACTTAATACCCAAAGTTTGTTGTTATTATCCAAAACAAGGGAGGAAGGTCCTTTTCCTACAACAATAGTGTCCGTAATAATGTTAGTATTAGCATTTATTTGCAAAATAAAATTGGTGTCGGGTCGACAGACATATACCCTATCCTGAAACAAGAGCATTTCTTCCGTCCATCCTCCAGTGTTTATATTGCCTATTACAGAATTGTTTGCTAAGTCTAAAATGGCAATTTGGTCTGAAAACAAATCAGAAACATAAGCTTTGGAGTTATTTATTCCACAAAAATAGCGAGGACTAGTCAAACCACTGATAGTAGCTGTTTTTTGATATGTTGTAGTGTCCAAAACTTCGATTTTACCAGAGTTGTTTACCACTGCAAATAAATGACCATTGTATTCTGTGATAGACTGCAATACATCGCCCAGAGCATAGCCATTAATATTTTGAAAAACTGTATTTGTAACACTATTATTGGTGGGGTTAAATAATGATATAGAAGCATTTCCCCAACCAAAATTACCCTCACAACCGATTAAAACATCATCATACTTAATCGCAATATCTTCTTCAGTGCAAGTTGGACATTGCGGTCCTATTTCCTTTTTTTTACAAGAAGTAACCCCCAACCAAAGCAATACTAAAATATGGAAATTCAACCTAATCATCTTTGGAGTTTAGGTTGACTTTTAAAAACAATAAAAACCATCTTCCTGGCATAGGTCTATTCGCCATTATTTGGTAATCTTCATCATATAAATTAGCTACTTTAAAACCAATTACAGCAGATTTTTTATGTTTTACAAAGGAATAACTAATGTTAACGTCTGCTGGCACATAATATGGCATATATGTAGTATTGGTAGCGTCAATAAAAACTTTTCCTGTTATGGTTTGATTATATCCGAATAACCATTTTTTTATCTCCAATTTTGCAACAATATTGAAGCTTTGCAATGGCACGTATATTAATTGCTTGCCGAAAGAATTATCATTCGTTAATACAGATGACTTGTTAATAGACCTTACATAGTTGTAGCCCGCGTTAATATGCAGTTTGCCTTTATTCAAAATTGAAAATATTTTGTTAGCTGCTATTTCAACTCCTTTGTTTTCAACTTGTCTTACATTTATTGGACTCCAAATTCCGTTTTCCTGCGGAAGCCATTGAATCCAATTATCGATTAATGAATAATAAGGAGAAATGTTAAAAGAAATTTTTTCATATTTATACGTAAGACCAATCTCAGTTGTAAAGCCTATTTCCGAGAGTAGTTCTCTATTTCCCCCAGGATCCCAGTACAATTCATTTAAGGAAGGTGCTTTGTAATTTCTAGCTGCATTCGCATTTATGGTGCAACGGTGATTTTTGGAAAGAAAGTATTTCATTCCAATAGTTGGCACAATAGGGGTAAGCTTTCCATTTATTATTTCTTGCCTTATAGCCAGGGTGTATTGATGCCCATGCTTGCTTTTTTGCTCAACCTGAACAAATCCTGATTGCCTATTGCGCTGTTCCTGTGAACTGAAGCCAGTTGAATTGGCAATGTCTTTGTCTATATTTATCTGAGCAGACATTTTAAATAAATGGTTAAAATAGCGTTTGAAATTATAGCTCGCTCTGTATGAGTCAATATTAATTAGTGAATTAATAGCTACAATACTGTCTACATAGTTCAATTTATCTTTTAATAAGGCTAACCTGAAATGTTGAACATTTTTCTTTTTAATATGTCGCCATTCTCCAAATAGGCGAAGTACTTCGTCGGTTTGAAATTCTCCTTTAGGACTTATTCCCAATGCAGAGGGAATCTGTCTATAGCTGTTTATGTAGTTTGATTTAATTGCAAAATAATTTGTTTTATTTGGTGTCAAGTAAAACTCTTGTTTTATTCCATGTTGCAATATTTCTCCATTTTCTCGTTTTAATATTGGACGATTTTCTTGAGTAATGTCAATATATTTAAAATCATTGGAAGTTGCATTTTTGAAAAGGCTTGTTTTTGATTGAAACTTTTTAGAACCCAAGTTGAAAGAAAAATAGGTTCTGTCTATTCCAAAACTTCCTATTTCTTTTTTAAAATTAGTATTTAACTTCTTATTAAAATTAGCTGAAGTGTTTAACTGAATTGCCCCACCCAAGCCTCCGCTTCCGTCTACTATACTGCTAGCTCCTAAATGAATTTCAGCATTGTCTATAAATGCTGCTGGAAGAGTACTTAAATCTAATTGTCCTAAAGTGGGAGGATTAATTGCAATTCCATTCCAATATAGTTGGGTATGACTAGCGCCGGCTCCTCGAATTGATATAGTGGATAGGCTACCGGGTGCATGCGATTTGATATAAATGGGTGTTTCTTTCGAGAGAATATCAGCTAGATTTTCTGTTTCATGCGCTGCTATATTGTCTATTTTGATTACTTTATAGGATGCTGAAGGAGTAATTGTAGCATCAGCGTCAACGACCAATTGTTTCAATGTATCAGTTTGAGACGTTGCGTTTACAGATGCTACTGAGCTAAAAAGGACTAAAAAATAATTTTTCAGAACTCTCAATTGATTAGTAATTTTTGAATATTAATATTATTTCCCTCAATTAATTTTAAAATATAAACCCCTTTTGAATAGTGGAATAGATCCAAATCAATTTGATTTGATTTAGATTTCAACTGAAAAACAATAACTCCATTCAAATCGATTAACTGAATCGTTTTATCTGATAAATTGTCAAAGATTATTGTTGCTTTTTCTTTTGCTGGGTTAGGGCAAATTTTGAATGTGTTGGGCGATTCTTTGATTCCCACAAAGGAATGAATAACACCTATGGCGTCTAGGTCAAATCCCCCTGTTTCGAATGGAGTCGGGAAAGGGTCATTAATTATATTTCCTTGAGAATCGAAAGATCCATATTGTTCATTAATGCTCCCAACAACGTCTATTATTTTAACATGCGTTATGTTGTTTACGTCTAGGTTGGTAATTCCAATCATTTGCTCAAGATCAAAAGGTGTTCCAAATTGAGCACGGTACTTACCAGCAAGATTTTGAATTCCAGTGGCATTTACATCGCTGATAATCTGTGTGTTGATTTGAGATAAGCTAAAACTTTCAAAACGGAAATAATTAATTCCATCAGAACTTACTTCTACATGTGCTAGTTCTAAAAAAGTATTGTTAAACGCATTTTCAAAAACGGCAAAATCAGGTCCATTTCCGTTAATTATTGGAGATGAAAATGTTAGAATTGCTGATCCACCATCACCGAGACTAACAACACCATTTATCCCTGATTTTTCTGTGGCGCTATAAATATCGCCAGTACTGGTTTTTCCTAAGGTGGTATCTGTGATGTTTTTCCATCCTCTTTCAATAGTGCATGCTGAAGCCCAATCAGTAAAAGCAGAAGAATCCTTATGCATGGCGGTAGTTCCTATTGAACCTGCAACAGGAGCATAGGGGCCCTGTGCAAAAACATTCATTGAAATAAGTACTATAACTAAGGTTAACTTCACTATTGCTTGATGATTTTAGTTGTTTTTCTGGATGTTTCAGAACTTATAACAGCATAATACGTCCCTGATGGAAAAGAAGAAACATTTAATTGAAACACTTCAGAAGTATAATTGCTGCTGCTAATTTGTTTTCCTGTTAAATCAAATATTTCAATTGTGCCGTTATCTGAATTTGTTTGAACATTGACAATATCAATTGCTGGATTTGGATATATACGAGAGGTTAACTCATTTTCTTCTATGCTCGCAAAGCCTGCGCTCAAGTCGTCAATTGCAAAAAACGCAGGGGTATTCATACCCCATTGACCTTCATCTGAGGAAGTAAGGTTAAACTTTAATCGACCCAATGTTTCTGAGCTAGTCAAAGAAACAGTTGTCCAATCTTTTTGAATGTAATCTTGCGTATTATCTGCAAAACGGTAGTCTGCCAAATATAACTCTACAGAATCTACCAATACATCAGATAAATCATAACAAAGAATTTTCAATAGAAACCAATCTTCTCCATCAGTTCCATCCAAAGCTCCGTTTGCGTCATATTGTGAGCCAAATTCTTTGCCAAATGCATCTCCATTAAGCATTGAGTAAGCAGCATAGTTCACATTTGTAATACGGAACTCAGGAGATACCACACCTGCTAAAATTATTTCTGACCCATTTTTACCAATAGCATATTTAGAGCCACTGTAAGCTCCACCTGCATAAGATGAGTGCTGCCCTGCAGTTCCAGTAAGCATATCAGACGTTTGATTTGAATATGCCCAACCTTGAGACCAGTAACCCGGTGCTCCCCATGTGGTGTCAAATTGATTTGAGAATTCATGACCTCCTTCAATCATTACAGATTCAAATAAGCCAGTACCATTTGAGATGCCACTTAAATCTGATCCGTTCCAAAAAGAGTCAGTTGGTAAAGAAATTGATTCAAAATCAGCGTTTTGTCCTGAAATTGTTGTAGCTGCAAATAAAGCAGCCATTAAGTAAATTTTTTTCATTCTTTTTAAGTTTTTTTAATAAAAAGAATAAAAACGAAAGAATAAAAAACACCATAAAGGTGAATTAGATCTTAGCTTTTATCCCGAAAGCAAAAATTTCGCATTTATGGCAGGTCTTCTGACTTACTCAACTTTTTCATGCCTTCCCATTCCGATAGCTATCGGAACAGTGGCTTAATTAGAAAAAGCTTTATTGAGCTTACAGCTACGGGAATAGTTCAAGATTTACACTTGATTCCCTTTTAATTCTATTCCGATAAATATCGGAATCATGAAACCAAAAAAGCGGTACAAATTTACAAGGAATATTTTTAACGAAATATGATTTAGCCTAGTTTTTTCAAATAACTGATTTATATGGGGCTCAGAGAAAGTTGACAATTAGCATAAACAACTGGACAGTAAACTTTTTTAATCCTACACCAAAACACAGTTTCGGTCCAAAAACCTATTGTTTAATTAGTCATTTAAACTTTTCTGATTTAAGAATTTCTTTCATCTCTTTTTTGCTAAAACTAGCATTTAAAAATAAGACAATTGAAACTTGTAAGAGAATTAGGAGATAATGTAAGATGGTAATTTGCGATATCGTGTCGACAATTTCAAAACCATTGTTTAGAGTGTAGTAAAATATAAATGAGGCACCTAAGCCAACTAAATAACCCAATTGTTTGTTGAAATCAATTTTGCCTAAAAGTTCTTTGTCGCTGGCAACTAATGTTTCGGCACGAACTAAATATCCCCCAAATGTAAAAGTAAACTGATATCCGATGTAAATAAGAAGTGCAGAAACGAGAGATAGTTCCCAAAAGATGAATATCAATAAAGTGAACAACATCATTATCTCTACCATTAGTGAAATATAATAAAAGCTCTTTATGTTCAGTAATTTTTCGTAAAACTTGGCAATAATCAACATGCCAACTGCCAGAAAAAGACCTCCAATTGAATATACTAAGGGGTCTAATGGTCCATAAATTGTAAATAGCATGCCAATTGAAAGACCTGTGAATGAAGAGTTTAGGAGTTTGTACTTTAGAAATTTGCTATTGTTTAACTTCAGCATGCAACTAATTTTCTGGGATAAAACAATTGTGTCAAAGGGCAAATATAACTTTTATACATTTCTTTTTATCTTTGTGGAGAAAATTGCAAATATGAAATACATTTTTCCATTTGTTTTTTTGTTAATGAGTGTATTGGGTTCTGCACAAACCAACCACCATTTTCAGGTAATCAAATCTGGCGTTGTTGATTTTAAAGTAAAAAATAACTGGTGGTATGCTTCTGTGCAAAACATGGAAATGCCATCCCCAGAGGGTAGTTCGGATAAAGCTAAACTCCTAAGGCTAAAGAGAGACCAGGAGTTAAAGTACCCACGAAAAAAAATAAGCAAATCAGCAATTAAAGCGTCTGCTCCTGAGGTTTTTGATATTTCAGGTTTTGAAGGTAATGCATATAATAATCGTGTGCCGAATGACAATTCAATGGCTATTTCGGATGCTGGAATATTAATGTCTTGTACAAATAACAGAGTAGTTATATACGATACGCAAGCAGATACATTGATGGATACGGGTTTTCTGCAAGATTTTGTTATGCAATTTAATGTTACCGCGAGTAGGTATGATCCAAAAATGATTTATGATCCAAATGAAGATAAATTTATTTTGACTTTTTTGGTCGGAACGAACCATGTAAATAGCAAAATTGCCGTTTGTTTTTCAACCTCTAATAATCCTATGGATGAATGGAATGTGTATTTACTTCCAGGAGACCCATTACTTTCAGATCATTGGACAGACTACCCTGCAATAGCCTTGTCAGAAGATGAGTTTTTTGTTACAGGAAATTTATTAGCGGATAATCAAAGTTGGCAAACGGGGTTCTTCCAATCGATTATTTGGCAAATAGATAAACATTCTGGTTATGGAGGAAATGATTCATTAACGATGCAACTCTGGTCAGATATATATGATGATTCTATAAAGGTTAGAAATATTCATCCAGTTCGTGGAGCGCGAAAACTATATGGGCCAAATCAATATTTTCTCTCCAATAAAAACTTTTCTGCAGAAAGCGATACCGTTTATTTACTTGAAATAACAAACAAAATGTCTTCTTCTGAACAATTGAAGCAAACACTTTTAAGTACACCGGATCATTATTTTATGAGTCCAAGCGGAAGGCAATCTATTCCGAAATTATTAGCCACTAATGATTCACGAATGTTAGGAGCGATTAGAGATGATAGTTGGATTCAATATGTTCACAATTCGATGGATACAGCTACAGGTAACGCGGCAGTGTACCACGGAACAATCGATAATTTTGAATCTACACCAATTGCTTCGGGAGTTATTTTATCTGATTCGATTAAAGATTATGGTTATCCAAATATTGCATCTACAGGTATTGATCCGGATGACAAAGAATGTGTTATAGCATTTAATTATACCTCTCCTGTCGATTCGGCGGGAGTTGGCTGTTATTACATGGATACAAATGAAGTTTATTCAGATTTCAACTTAATAAAATTAGGAGAAGCTCCAATCAATACATTTGTTGATTCCTTAGACAGGTGGGGGGATTATTTTGCAATACAAAGGCAATATAATAGCCCTTGCAAGGTTTGGACCGCTGGAATGTATGGAAAACAAGGAGGAAATGGCACTTGGATAGGAAGAGTTGCAGTAGAAGAAGCATGTAGAATACCCGTGCCGATTGAAGATACGCTAAATCCTGCGTTTATTAATGGAGCAATATTTCCCAATCCTTCAGTGGATTGGATAACGTTCGATTTTGAGTTGGATGAGTCACTTTTTATTAAAGTGGAATTATTTGATGCTAAAGGAGGACTAATTAAAGTTCTTTATGAGGATGTAGCGCTTCAAGGAGAGAATAGATTAACATTTAATGGTTTTTACCTCAATCAAGGGATGTATGTCCTAAGAATATTAAACAACGATAAAGTGCTGTTTACCGAAAAATTAGTAAAACAATAAATCATTTCTTATTGCAGTTAAATTAGTAACGGAATGCTAAAATGGATGTCCTTAACATTAATTGTTGTTTCTCTATCAAGTTGTTTCTCTCTTTCTTTGGGGAGTAATAATGCTCCCGTTGATCCAGTTCAACCTGCAGTTGGACACTATTCCAATGGACAATTAAGATTTAAAGGACAATATTATAATGGTTACAGACATGGAACGTGGACAGATTGGAACGGAAATGGTGATACAATATCTATTGTAAATTACAATCAAGGGGAATTATCAGGATTTTTTAAAATTTGGGAATTGGAAAAGAGTCTTGGAAATAATTCTGAAGCCGTGCTGGATTATGCCCTAGATTATGGAGAAATTATAATTAAAGAAGGTTGTTACTTGGATGGGATTTTGAATGGTGGCTTCAAAGTAACCTATAGTTCTGGCAGACTAAAGGAGTCCGGAAGCTACAATAAGGGAAGAAAAGATGGGAAATGGACAAAGCTTGATCTTGCAGGAGATACGTTACACGTATTGAACTATAGCTTGGGAGATAGGAAGGGCCTTTTCACTCTTTGGAATTACTATTCACATGAAATATTAAATGACACAACCCGTAATGGTTTTAAGATAAAGCATCAAGGTATTTATAAATTTAATAGGCTAAATGGAAACTATGTAGAGTCTTACCCTAATGGTAAGGTGAAATGCGCTGGAGCGTATATTGATGATAATCGAGAAGGAGATTGGGCTTGGTACTTTGAAACTGGGTTAATCAAAGAAACAGCTGTTTATAAATTAGGTCAGCTCATTAGTAGTGAAAAGTTTGAAGATGCTAATGGCAATTAAAACGTTTCTACTTCCTTCTAGTCAAAAATCAAGGTTTAATTTTCACCTACTTATTTCCCATTTTCCTTCAGTTTTTTAATTTTTTTTGGAATAAAACCGTTGTGAAACTGGTTTTTATCCCCCCTATTAGGGTTATTTTGTGAGTGGTTTTTCGTTCCATAGCCTTAGTTGTCAATAGGTTTTTCCATTTTTTCTTTGGTTGTCAAGTATGAGTAATTCAATAATGATTGTGAATATGTATTGTTTCATGTTATTGATATTTACCCATTTTTATTCAATTTTTACATTGTAATCGAGCTCATATACAGATAATGAAACAAGAAAACAACCATATAGGTCTTTTCTCTTTAAGGATATTTTTACTCCCAGGAGAGCAAACGACCCTTCATATCTATGAGCCCAGATATTTGCAATTAATTACGGAGTGTATCTCGAATGAAGTTGAATTTGGAATTCCCTATCAAGGAAAAACCACCTTAACCGAATTTGGTTCTTTGGTATCTGTTAAACAAATACTGAAAAATTATGATAATGGAGAGTTAGATATTTTGGTGGAATGTAAACAAAACTTTAAACTAAATCACTACGAAGGGCAAACCGAAGGAAAATTATACCCAGCCGGAACAATAACACTATTGCGGTCTATTGAACATCCGCTGAATAGCGAATTGATTGATAATATAGGCAAGTATTTGCAGCTATTGCATGGAGACAGTTTTAATGATGAATTACATGAAATTTTAGGGATAAAAAACATCGTAAAAATGCTTAATCTAAAAGACGATGAAAAACTACGTTTCATGAAGATTACTGATGAGCAACGGCAAAATGATTTTTTATTGAGAAAGACTCGATATATGACTATTTTGCTAGAACAAGAAAGAAAAGTAGATCAGAACTTCTACCTTAATTAGATTCGGTTAATACATCTTCAATACAACTCCAAACAATCTTTGCAGAATTGTCCCAAGAAAAACTCAGAACCCTCTTTTTTCCAAGTTGAATATATTTCACATATTTTTCTTTGTCTAATAATTCTTCCATCCCCTTAGAAATAGAATTTACTGAAAAGGGGTCTACTAAAATCGCGGCATTTCCTGCTATTTCAGGCATGCAAGTAACATTGCTTGTAACAACAGGGACTTCACATTTCATGGCCTCAATAATTGGAATTCCAAAACCTTCGAAATAGGATACATAGACTAGTCCGTTAGAACTACCAATAACCTTGTTTAAGTCACTTGAGGTTAATCTTCCTGTGAATATAACATCACTTTTAAAACGTAAATTTTCAAGGGTCGATTCAAATTTGGTATTTTTCCAAATTTTTTCACCAACAATCAGCATTTTATACTTGGAACTTGTATTTTTTTTAAATTGATCAAATGCCAGAAGCATTCTTTCTATGTTTTTACGCGTATGAAGAGCTCCTACATATACAAGATAGGGTTTCCCTTCCGAATACTTCATTTGCGTAGATTTAATGGTAGGAATATCTGATGGACTAAAATTATCACTCACGCCATTATAGGCCACCTCAATTTTGTTCAAAGAAATAGCATATTGAGCACTGATATCTTTTTTTGAGAATTCAGATACAGTAATAATACGGGCGGCTTTTCCTGCAAATAAAGGGAAATACTTTTTATAGTATTTCATGTACGCTTTCGGTAAGTCTTCTGGGTAATGCTCAAAGTTCAAATCGTGTATAACCGCAATCTGAGGGATAGAAGTTTTTAGACTTAGGTATCCATCTGGCGATAAAAAAATATCAGCATCTATTTTTTTTAAAGCGCGAGTTACAGAGTGGTTAAACCAAATTTTAAATAAAATAGGATGCCTAGCTGGAGGTCTTATGATTACGGGAGTAATATTTTTTGCGAAAACAAATGAAGGGTCAAATTTTCTGTCGAACAAAAAATAAAACTCATGCTCAGGATGATTTAGAACAATTATTTTAAGTGTTTCCAAGGTGAACCAACCAATTCCTTCTAGTTTATTTTTTAATAAAAGGCGAGTATTTACGGCTATTTTCAATGAAAAAGAATTTATCTGCTACAAATTTATTATTTTAACATCACGAAAACCAAACAAACATCTGAATAAACTGAAAGTCCTTAAAACAATACTGGTAGAAGACGAAGAAACTAGTAGGGAAACGCTTCGGAATTACATAAATAAATATTGCGAAAATGTTGAAATAATTGCGGAGTAGTGCAAGTAAGTGATATTATCAGATGCGTAGCAAATGATAATTTTACAGATTTTCACTTGTTGGATGGTTCTAAAAAAGTAATATGTAGAACGTTGAAGTTTTACGATGATGTTTTGAATGATTCTGGTTTTATACGTGTTCATCGATCACATTTGATAAATGCACAATATGTTAAGAGCTATAAAAAGGGAAAAGGAGGCGTAGTCATCATGGCGGATGATTCTAATGTTGATGTTTCGGTATCAAAAAAACAAAATTTATTGAATTATTTTAGTTGAATCAGTACTTTTGCATTAATGCAAATAGTAGATTCATTAATTGATCCAATAATTAATCCAACGCTCATTATAGGTGAGTTCGAATGGAGAGAACCTATTACAACGTTAACAGACTCTTTAACTGGCTTTGTATGCATTTTTGCATTTGTTGTGTTTTCTAAATACAAGGGTAAGAAATCTGAAAGTTTTAAATATTTCAAAATATTTTTTCTTCTTTTCTCGATCGGAATGTTGAGTGCAGCCTGGTTTGGTCACGGTTTGGCAGCCTATGTTACCCCTAGATGGAAAGTTATTGGTTGGGTAATTAATTCGACAGCAAATCTATTTTTAGGATTGGCAACTCTTAAGGAAATAATACCTTTAATAAAGCCACATATAAGTCGATGGATAAAAGTTGTTTTCATATCACAGGTTTCCATTTTTATTTTATTGATGCTTATTCCATCCACTAGTTTTTTTGGATTAGCTCAACTTTGCTCTTTAGTATCATTGATAGGTATGGTGTTGCCAATGCATATCTTTAATTTTTCTAAAACGAAATCTCAAGGGAGCAAACTTTTTATCATTGCTATTGGAATGGGAGTGTTACCAGGGATTATATTTAACACACAATTAAGCGTTAATCGTTGGTTTAATTACCATGATATTAGTCATGTTGTGATGGCAACTATTTTCTTTGTTCTATTTTTAGCAGCGCGTAAGTTTTCTTTTTTAAAACAGCACAATTAAATTTTATGCCCTCGATCATCTTCGAATCATTAGTAAATTCCTAATTTTGTGCAAAATTATTGATTATGGGCTATCTACCGTATGTAATTATTCTAGGTGCAGTTATCGTTATTGGAGCTCTTGTTTTAGAGTCGGCTGTAGCTAAAAGGAAAAACTTGAAAATTTATCGACTTTCCGACAGTGTTGTAAACTTATCCTGCGGTATGATGGAAAGAGTTTTTGATTTTTTCTTGTCGGTACTAATTCTTTTTGGATTTCATTTTATTTGGGAAAATTATGCTCCATACCAAATTCCTACTAATCTTGGAACTTGGTTAATTGCGCTAGTAGTTTTTGATTGTATAGCCTACTGGTTTCATCGACTGAGTCATGAAATTAACTTTTTATGGGCCGCTCATATTGTGCATCATCAAAGTGAAGAACTAAATTTAACTACGGTTTTTAGAGCGTCATTTTTTGCTGTCATATTTCGAGCTTTCTTTTTTGTTTGGATGGCATTTGCCGGGTTTGATGCATTTACAATTGCTACTTGCTCATTAACTCTGGGCTTATTTCAATTGTTTACACATTCTAGGGTAATTGGCAAATTGGGAGTGTTTGAAAAGTTTCTTACTACGCCATCACACCACAGGGTGCATCATGCTAGAAATGAAAAATATATGGATCATAACTATAGTCATATATTTATTGTTTGGGATAGAATGTTTGGCACTTTTATTACAGAGACTGAAGAACCTGATTATGGCATAACCACAGGTTTTGAAAGTGCAAATGCATATAATGCTGCTTTTTCATACTGGAGGAATTTGTTTACAAGAGCGAGGAGAACAAAAAAAATTAAGAATAAAATAAAAGTATTTACCAAAGGACCAGCTTGGACTCCGAGTGATGTTCCGCATTTGCCGAACGAATATAAAGTAGACAAAGAGGGTAGAAGGCTCCATCACAAGATACCGGTCGGTTTTGAATTGGGAGCATATGTTCTATTTAATGTTGCAATTACTTTTGGTGCTTTTGTAGCGCTAATGTTATTGTATAAGGTAAAGCTAGATGATCTTACTGGCCTATCCAGTATGAGTGAAGCGCAAGAAACATTGGCAAGATTATTTTTTACTCCGCAAGTATTGGCTTTGGTGGGTGTAATTTTGATTTCAATATTCGCGCATGCTCGTATGTTAGAGCAAACGAAGTCTTCGGTATATATTGATGCATTTCGGTTGATTGCAGTGGGCACTTTAATTTTTACAGCGTTTAATTCAACTCCTTATTCAATTTGGCTAACACCATTAACCTTTAGCTTATGTGGTTTAATGTTTTTGTGGTTGATCAAACTGGGAACTCAAAGAGTCCCTAAAATTTCGTAGCTCCTTTGTGTTTGTTTTTAAACGAATATTGTAGATATAATTCGTTTGTTCCGGCAGAGTAGTTTATAATGTTGCTGCTTGTAAAATCATGGGCATATCCTATAACAAAACGGTCTCTCTCCAAACCAACCATTAAGGCAGTAGCTCCGCTGTTTCTATAGGAAAATCCTAGCCATACATTTTCACGATAAAGGAAACGCGCATTTAAATCAATTTCTGTAGGTGCTGGGCCAACAGTTTTTAACAGGAAAGAGGGCTCTAGTCTATATCCGGGAGCCATTTTTATTGTGACACCTCCAGAAGCATATATATGATTTACCTGTCTATTTTGAATGAGGTTTTCTCCAAAACTATATTTGGCTTCTAACAATTGGTTTGTAGAGACTCCAAAATATACATTCTGACTAAAATAAAATATACCCGCAGAAGCATCTGGAGCGAATGATTTTTGCTTTACTCCGAGTAAAGTTTCATCAGAATAATCATTTACAATAAAATTGGTTCCATCAACAGTGGTTTGAGATAAAATTGCGGAAGCTCCAAATGATAATATTGAGTTTTCATTTATTTTAAGATGGCACGCATATGTGCCTTGCATTCCCATGTTTTTAAAAGCCCCGTTTACATCATTGAAAAGTTGTGTTCCAAATGCCATATTTTGCGCCTTGCCTATCCTACGGTTAAAGCTAATAAATTGAGTTACAGGAGCTCCTTGCATTCCTGCCCATTCCTGTCTAACAGACAAAGAAATTGGAGCCTCTAAGTGCTGTCCTGCAGCAGCAGGGTTTATCATGTATTGGTTTAACATATACTGGCTGTTAAAAGGCCGTTGCTGTGCAGAAAAAGCACTTCCAATAATTAAAATGGATATGAACAATACAATTTTCATTTATCTAATAATAGCTATGGGCCCAGTATAGGTTTGTTCAGAAGTAGTTACAATACAAAAGTATCCTCCAGTGGGTAGATCTTTTCCATGGATTTTCCCGTCCCAGTCGTTTTGATAAGCAGCGTTTTGATATAAAATTGCCCCCCAGCGATTATAAATTTCTACCTGGTTTTCCAGAGTAATATCTAAACCTTCAATCACCCAAAAATCGTTTTTTCCATCACCGTTTGGCGAAAAAGCGGTAGGTATAATCAAGCAATTGCTGCTTTCTGAAGCAATATTTATTGACTCATTGCGAATACAACCCACTGCATCTTCTATTTGAACGGAATAATTTCCCGCCGGTAAATCTTCAACAAGGAGCGAGGTGTCTCCAGTACTCCAATCAATGGAATAAGGAGGTGAGCCTCCATTTACAGTAATTTCAACTCCGCCATCAGCACTTGTGTTGCAGCTAGAGTTGGTAACGATTGAAGTTACAAATATTGAGTCCGAAGAAAATATTTCTTCCATGGTCGAAAAAACACATCCGTTTGCATCTGTTACATCTATCGTGTATTGTCCTGTCGCTAAATTCACGGCAACTGAGGTAATTTGGTTATTTCCATCGTTCCATTGATATGTATATGGCGCAGTTCCTCCAGATATTGTGCTAATAATTAATCCATTATTGTTTCCGCAAGATGCTTGGATAACAGATAAACTTCCGGTTAATAATTCCGGTTCATTAACGCTTGCATTTCCAAAGGCCATACAACCATTGTTATCCGTTACTTGACAAAGGTACGTTCCCACATGTAGTCCTGTAGCTGTAGCTGTAGTTTGGTTGGTCTCGTCATCCCATATGTATGTGTATGGAGCGGTTCCTCCACTAATATTTGCAGTAATTTGACCGGAAGAATCATTATAACAAAGGGTATTGCTGCTTACTAGAGAAATGCTAGGTCCACCATTATTTCCAATAAAAACAGAATCTATTACAGAGCAAAAGTTCCCATCAGTAACAGTAACATGATATAGCCCTGCCGGGATATTGGACGCTGAAGAAGATGCTTGGTTACTTGCGTCATCCCATAAGTATGAAAAATTTCCATCACCACCACTGGCCAGTACAGATGCACTTCCGTTAGATGCTCCACATCCAGCATTATTACCAAAAATTAAGGTGTTAATTGGGTCAGGTTGAGCAAGCGTAACCACCTGAAATGTCTCACAACCAGTAGAGTCTTTTATGTATACGCTGTATGAACCTGGCGCTAGATTTTGAAAGAATCCTAATGTTTCTGGTGATGTCGTTGCGTAATTTGTCCCTCCATCAATACTAAAGGTTAAACCATCACCGTTGGCTGCAATTACAATAGAACCGTCGTCAATTCCAAAGCATGAAGGTTGATTATTATTGATAGTTACAATAGAAGGGCCCCCATTTGAAAGGACATTTTCAATGCCCAATGTTTTGCAGCCATTAGCATCTTCAATAACAATGTTATATGCTCCAAGACCAAGATTTAGAAAAGAGTTTGAAACTTGAAATGTTGCGCCCGCATCCACACTATATTGCAGTGTTCCTATTCCTCCAGTAGCATTTATTATTATACTTCCATCTGTTGCCCCACAGTTCGAATTTGAAACGGTAGCTGTATAATTGATGCCTGGTGTTATCGTAAAATTTTCAGACCCATCATCATTCAGTATATTGCCATCGGTTGTTCCATTTGGCGCGTTCGTTAAAGCATTAAAAGTATGCGCTCCAACGGTTGAAGAAAGACTAGGTAATGTTACATTAATTGTTCCTCCAGAGATTAGACTTCCAGACCAACTGTAACTCGAATTAGGCGCTCCATCGATATTATATAGGATTTCTACCGTAGTTAAAGAGGTTGTTCCAAAATTTTCTAAAGTGATTGAAGGAGTTATACTTCCGGGGCAAATATTTCCCGCAGGGGCGTTAATAGAACTGATTCCTACATCTACTTGTCCAAAACACGAGAATACAGTTATTAAGAGAGGAAAAAGAAGAATTTGCTTCATAATTGAGAATCGTGAAAATAGGAATTATTTTAATAGCTTGTATTATTATTAGAGAGATCCTTTTAATAGTGCACAGAGAGATTCACTTATTTTCACAAATCACTGTGTATATATTCAAAAACAACGTTATTTACACCTGCTCTTTTAAGCTAAATTTGATTGCTTTATTATGCTGAGAAAATTCATCATAGGAATAATTATAGCTGGTTGCACCGGAGCTTTATTGTTATCTTACTTTTTTTTAAAAGAAGAGGTAAAACAACATGAAGATCCAATTGTTGCCATTCCCAAAAGTGCAGCTATAATAGCAGAGTGTCAAAATATACGTGAAACATGGTCACGAATTTCGGAGACTAATTTAGTTTGGAGTGAGTTGCTAGCTGCTACTGAAGTTCAAAATTTAGATAGAAAGGTTAGAGTTATTGATTCACTTTTTTCAACGAGTCAAGAGTTAGTGGAGGTTCTTGACAACAAGAAAACTGTAGTATCATTTCATTCGAATGGGAATGGTTCAGAATTTTTTATAGCAACGGTTTGCGATGAATCTGACTTTATATTGTTCGATAAAATGGTTGATAATCAGATTCAGAAATTAGAGTCGGGTGAATTACAAGGAGAAAAAATAAAGTCTTTTTCCACTGGAGATGAAATATATGCGTATGTGTATAAATCCCCATTTATTTTATTCAGTTCTTCAAAAGAGTTGTTAGGAGCTAGTTTAACACAGATAAAAAAGAAGAGTTCTATATTGGAATTTAAATCGTTTATTGATTTACGGTCAACAGCTAGTAACTCTTCGGCATTACACTTATACATTAATTTTGAGGAGCTTGGGAGAATAGCATTTCCTTATATTGAAAAAGAGATTGCAGATAAATGGTATGGGGGAGAAATTTTTCCAAATTGGATAACATTTGATTTGTCATTGAAATCGGATGCGCTTTTGTTTTCGGGAATAAGCACCACAGATTCAAAAAATAAGTTATTAGCCACAGTTTTAGAGCAAGTTCCGAAACAGTCTTTAATAAAACCAAATTTACCAAAAGATATTCAAGTGTTGAAAAGGATTTCTATCTCTAATCCGAAGAAATTTATCACTGAGAATAATTCTGCATACCTGGAAGAAATGGAAGAAAACTGTCAGTGCGATCCAATTGAAACAGTAAGTTCTTGGCTTGGCGGCGAAATAGTATACTTGGATCATTCTCACTATAGTTCCAGTCCAATAAAATCTTTGTTAATAGAAACGAATGGATTAGAAAATGTTTTGGGCAGATTAACCCTTCTGGGTGTTGGCGATTCAGTAGTTGAAAACAATCATGGAGTAGATATTTATCCGGTTATTGATAATGAGTTATTGCAGATATTTGGAGATGAATTTGCTTTGGAAGATGATGTTTTTTTCTGTCAAAAGGATAACTATGCCATTTTTTCTTCTCGCGTTGGAATGAATAAAATTTTGCGCCAATGGAGAAAAGAACAAGCAGTTATTCAGCAAACTATATTTTCTTCTTTTTCCGAAAGATTTATGGCAAATTTTTCATCGAATGACTATTATTGGAAATGTGATAAGTTGCTTGAATCACTTGAAAATATTCTAAAACATGAGTATGTTCTTAAACTAAATTCATATTTAGATATTTTCAAAAAAATGGGTAGTATTTCTTGGCAAACAGCTCCCTCGGGAAAAAAATATCAATACCATTCAATTGCTGTAAATGCAAACCAAGGAGATGAAGGGACTTCAAATGCTTTATGGAGTTTAAAATTAAAATCACCGGTGCTGCGTGCTCCTGAGTTAATGAAGAATCATAGAACAAACACATTAGAAGTGCTAATTCAAGACGCGGAAAATTCAATTCACTTAATTAGTGCAACTGGAAAAATAAAATGGTCGAAAAAACTAGAAGGTCCTATAATGGGGAAAGTGAAACAGATAGATGTTTATAGTAACAATAAATGGCAAATGTTATTTAATACATCCTCCCAAATTCATTTAGTTGATATTAATGGAAATGAAGTAAAAGGTTTTCCAATTGAATTAAAGGCAACTGCAACTAATCCATTAGCGGTATTAGACTATGACAGAAACAAACAATATAGAATACTTGTGGCGTGTGCAGATAGACACGTATATAATTACAATCAAGCAGGTGAAATAATTGAGGGATGGAATTGTGATTTGACACAGGACGTAGTTGTTAATGAACTGCGACACTTCGTTTCAGAGAATAAAGATTATATTCTATTTACTGATATTTCAGGCACCATTTATATGTTAGATAGAAGAGGCGGTAGGCGAGTAGAATTAACGCAAAAAGTAAATACGAATTTGCATAGATTAATTCAATTTGAAAAAGGATTCACTTTTACTACTTCTAAATTGACCTACAAAGACAGTAATACTATATGTAAAATTGAATTTAATGATATCAAAACATGTTTTATGTTAGATAGTGCACATAGGGAGTTTGATTTATCCATAGTTGATTTAGATGGGAATAATTTATCTGATTATGTTGTGAATTATTTAAATCGAGTTGAAATATATGGACCCGATAAAGAGCTATCTTTTTTTGAAACTTTTGATTTTAATATTAATCATCAATTAAAGGTTGTTGGAGATAACTTAAAGTTTTTACTCGTAGAAAATCAGGGTGAGATTTATTTGTATTCCAGCAAATTTACTGCAATTCCAAACTTTCCTGTTTTAGGGAGCATGCATACAGCTATAGGCGATATAAATAAAGACGGTCGGACTAATGTAGTAACGATTTCTTCTGATAACGAATTGAAAGTATATTCCATTGAGGGTTTAGAGGCGTTGTAGCCGATTTATAATTCCCTTAATAAATTAAAGCCAATCTGTAATTCTTATTCAGTTTGCATCTATCTTTGTCTTGTAAAACGATTTGAGATGAAGACCATAGCAGAAATACGAAATGATTTTCCAATCCTTAACGCTAAAGTAAGGGGTAAGGAGCTGGTGTATCTTGACAATGGAGCTACGGCACAAAAACCAGCGATGGTTATTGATGCTATTAATACGTATTATAAAGATTATAATAGCAACATACATCGTGGCGTCCATCATTTAAGTCAAGTTGCAACAACAGCTTACGAAGAGGCAAGGGAAAAGTTAAGAGGGTTTATTAATGCTCCCAAACTGGAAGAAGTTATTTTTACGGAAGGAACAACAGAAAGTATTAATATAGTGGCATCGTGTTTTGGACGCAATTCTTTAAATAAAGGAGATGAAGTTATCATATCAGCCATGGAGCACCATAGTAATATTGTTCCTTGGCAAATGATTTGCGATGAGCGTGAAGCTGTTTTGAAGGTGATTCCAATTAATAATAAAGGAGAGTTGTTGATGGATGAGTATAAAAAGTTGCTTTCTGATAAAACGAAGTTAGTTGCTGTAATACATATATCAAATACATTAGGTACAATTAATCCGGTAAAAGAGATAATTGATTTAGCACACCAAAATGGGGCTTTAGTTTTATTAGATGGGGCGCAAGCTGTACCGCACGTCAAAGTTGATGTGCAAGATTTAGGTTGTGATTTTTATGCTTTTTCTGGTCACAAAATGTTTGGACCAACAGGTGTTGGGATTTTATATGGAAAATCAGAATATTTAAATGATATGCCACCTTATCAAGGAGGAGGAGATATGATTAAAGAAGTTACATTCGAGAAAACTACGTATAATTGTTTGCCACATAAGTTTGAAGCAGGCACACCTAATATTGTGGGAGGAATTGGATTAGGTGTCGCGGTAGACTACATGCAAGAAGTGGGGGTTGATTTAATTCACAACAGAGAAGAAGAGTTGTTGGCTTATGCAACTGAAAAATTAATAAAGTTAGAGGGTGTTAGGATAATTGGAGAAGCTGAACATAAAGCAGGTGTATTATCATTTGTGATAGAAGGAGCACATCCATTTGATGTAGGAACTTTGTTAGATCAACTGGGGGTTGCTGTAAGAACAGGACACCATTGTACTCAGCCTTTAATGGATATCTTTAAGATACCTGGAACGATTAGGGCGTCATTTGCATTTTACAACACAAAAAAAGAAGTTGATAAGCTAATCAGTGGTTTGGAAAGGGCTTTGTCTATGCTCAGATAGCTGTTCTTTTTCAACTGACAATGTATTGCTTGGATATTCACGGGTTAATTTTATAAACAGAACAATATCTATCATTGTGTGTGCAAGCATAGCAGAGGTTAGTCCATAGTGTTGGTGCAAATACCCAATAACGACTATTGCCAAGGTCATATAAGTGCCATAGAGACTAATTCTCCAGTCGAGCGGGTGAAGGTAGCCGTGAATCGCTACAAACCCTGCTGCAGTAACCCAAATGCCAAAATACGATTGTAATATACCTCTGAACAATATTTCCTCACCAACTCCGGCACAGATACTAACTATTATTATAGTTCTAATATTCATCCTTAACGATCCGATAACATTTTGGTACTTCTCTCGAACCGGTTGAAGAATTTTAAGTTTAATAATTCGCCAGGCAAATAGACCTGCCAGAATCCCCAGGAAAATGCCTAGTAGCAGTTCATTTATAATTCCTTGTTTAGAAATAAAGATGTCCCAAAATGATTTTGATGATAAAAAGTAATTTATCACAAATCCAGCTAATGGAAATCCAATTATTGTAAATAAACCTAATGTTAATATTTTTCTATTTCCCATTTAGAGATGCTGTTGGGCATAAAAAAAGCGACTTATAAAGTCGCTCGAATAAAAGTAAGTAAGCCTTAGCCTTTATCAGAATTCTCTTTATCATGATCTTCATCATTATCTGTGTCAGTAATGTTGCCATCAGAATCATGGTCTTCGTCATTATCTGTGTCAGTGATGTTGCCATCAGTGTCTAATAAGTCAATTTCACCTTCACCACTTTTTAATAGGAAGATATCATCATTGCTACTTTCGCTGTCCGCATCACTCACACGCTCCAAAGGCGCAAGTTTATTACAGCTACTTGCGAAAACAAGTAAAAAGGCAATTAATAATATGTCAAACCGGTTCTTCATGATACTTCTAACTTATCAAAAGTACAAAATATAGTTTAATAATACAAAAATAAGTACGTTAAATGCTTGGAAATGTTGCGTTAATGGCTATTTATTATTATCTATTGTAATGACAACGCGTGTTCCATAAGCTCTATTACTATTGTCGTTTATTTGAAATGGACCGACTATTTTAATGTTTTTGTTCGTGATTTCCTTAAGTATTTCTAGCCTTCCGGCAGTAAGGTCCATGCCTTTAGGAACGTGAGAGTGCACATTTTTTTGTGCTAAACTATTATCAACCCCAATCCCATTATCCTCAATTATAAATGTGATTTCATTATGCTGATTGCGTTTAATGTCAATGTTAATTTTTCCGGGTTTTTCCATCGGAAGAATCCCATGCCAAATACTATTTTCAACAAATGGTTGCAAAAACATGGGAGGAATTAAAATAGTGTCAATATCAATTTTTTGTCCAATTTTGATATTGTATTCAAATTTATTTTGGAATCGCATATGCTCTAAAGTGATGTATAATTCAAGTCTTTCTAATTCGTCGGTTAATGGCACCAGGCTTTTGCCAGAGCTGGAACTGTCCAGGTTTTTTCGAATAAGTTTAGCAAAACTTGTTAAATATTTATTTGCAGATAATTTATCCTGTGTATTAATATAATATTGAATGGAATTTAAAGCATTAAAGATAAAATGTCTATTCATACTAGCGTTTAAACTTTCTTGTTCGAGAGCTAATAACTTTGATTTATAGACTAACTTCTCCGTTATTCTTTTTTGCTTACTAATATTTGCTCTCCATCTCCATACGCCATAAAAGATGCTGAGAAGTGCGATTCCAGCGATTAAAAAGAACCACCATGATAAATAATATGGCTTGTTAATTATAAAAGAAAATTGAGCAGGTTCGCTCCAATTTTTACCATCAATTGATGCGATAACTTCAAAAGTATAATCACCATAAGGTAGGTTTGCATAGGTAAAAGATTGTTGCGTAATAACCGGTGACCAGTCTGTGTCGAATCCATTTAACCTAAACCTGTACCGCAGCTCTTCCGGCCTGGAAATGCTTATCGCCTTATAAAAAAAGGTGAAGTAATTTTTTTTGTGCCCTAATTCTAAATTATTAGGCAGTAAACTATAACTATCAATATCATCCGTAAGTGCGGTCCAATCGGTGGCTTTTAAAAATAATTGAACATCCTCTATTCTAATTTTAGGAACAGTAATAATTTCTTTTGCCTGAAAATCTTTACGAATATACCTTAGAAGAGCTTTTCCTGTGCCCATCCATACAAATCCTTCGGAATCTTGAAACCCTCCATTTAAGTTTGTTTCAGGGCTTTTTAAGCCGTCAGATGTAGTGTAGTGGTTTATTCCTTTTATTCCCTGAAAGTTGTAAATCGAAAGGTCTATTTCAAAAATCCCGAAATTGGTTCCTATCCATAGGTATTGATTACTTTCTAGGGTAATGAAATTAATGTAATTAGCACTAAAAGAACTATGTAATTTTATATTTTTAACCGACTTACCATCGAAATAATACAATCCATTACCAGTTCCGATGAAAATTCCATTCTTCCATTTTTTTAAGCAATAAACAGTTTTTCCATCTAACACCTCATTATTTGCCCATGCAGAGAATCCTTTTTCATTCGAAGTAAAAACGCCATTAGATGTTCCCAGCCAAATAGTGTTTTGGTATTCCGTTATCGCACGAATATTTTTCGTTTCTAAGCCAGAGGAATTTGTATAAGTTGTTGTGTCGCTATTGAATATTTCAGTTACACCTTTTGCAGTTCCAATCCAGATATGATTTTCAGCATCTTCAAATAAAGAAGTGATTTTATTCGAAGGTAACCAATCTGCATTGTGATATACTTTAAATTCATCTTGATGTTTTTTGATTAACCCTCCGGAGGATCCAAACCATAATTGGCCTTTAGAATCTAACATACTAGACCAAATTGTGTTATTCGTTAAGTTTGAATTCAAAGAGTGATAATTAGTAAACACATGATCTTTATACTTAGTAATCCCCTCTCCATAAGTTGAAAACCAGTAT
>Ga0233450_10000829_pt1 | contig 34664 bp, 41 predicted proteins | sample 011ome_30_FD_189956 | JGI IMG/M metagenome (GOLD analysis project Ga0233450, IMG submission 189956) | Coastal salt marsh microbial communities from the Groves Creek Marsh, Skidaway Island, Georgia - 011501CT (spades assembly) | ecosystem: Environmental > Aquatic > Marine > Intertidal zone >... | reverse complement strand
AACATGGAGGCTTTGGTCAAATAAAGTTAAAAGAACCAATGATTTTAGGCCATGAAGTATCAGGGTATATAAGTAAAATAGGATCAGAAGTATCAAACTTATCAATTGGCCAATTGGTTTCCGTGTCGCCATCAAGGCCGTGTAACAAATGTAATTTTTGTCTAAAGGGTCTCCAAATTCATTGTTCTAACATGCAATTTTATGGATCAGCTATGCCATTCCCACATATTCAAGGAGCATTTAGAGAAAATTTAATTGCAGAAGCTTATCAATGTATTCCTGCCGATGGTCTTTCTCCAGAAGAAGCAGCTATGGCTGAACCTCTTGCAGTTTGCTTGCATGCTACCAAACAAGCTAAAGATATTTTCGGCAAAAAAGTTCTCATTGTTGGCTCCGGTCCAATTGGAACACTCTGTGTTTTATCTGCCAGGAGAGCAGGAGCAAAAGAAATTTTAGTTACAGACATTTCTGACAAAGCTCTAGAATATTCAAAATCAGTTGGCGCTGATAAAGTTATCAATACTGCTCAAAATAAAAATCTAATTGAAGAACTACAAAGTGGAAAAGGTTATTTTGACGTTGCAATTGAATGCTCTGGCTCTCCTTCGGGAATAAGTGATGCGATTAAATGCTTAAAGCCAAGAGGAGAACTTATTCAACTTGGCTTAGGTGGTGATATACTAATGCCTTTAGTTGCCATAACCACAAAAGAATTAACATTGAAAGGTTCTTTTAGGTTTCATTCTGAATTTGAACTGGCAGTTGAAATGATGAAAAAAAAATTAATTAATGTTAACCCTCTCATAACTCATAACATCCCATTCCAAAATGCTGAAGAAGGTTTTAAAATTGCTATCGATAAATATCAAAACAGTATGAAGGTTCAGATAGATTTTAAGGATAATTAAGTAAAAAAAGTAAATATTGAAGTTCTTATTCCTAAAAAGAAAAAAAATAGAGTAATGATAATTGCAATTCCTAACAACCCCATACCTATCTCTTTCATCATATTATAGCTCTAACTATTAAAATATATTTTACCTAAATTTTTGATGTTGTATCCACGTAACTTGGATGCCATATCAGAAAATTCCTGCGTCTTACAAAAATTTATTAATTTCTGAAAAGGTTTTTCAAACCAGGATTTCCTATTGATTACCAAGTCAAATCGTTCAGTTACAATTGGAATAAATTGAAGACTATACTTTTCTGCTTCTGATGCCAAACCAAGGGTTAAGTCTGCTTGCCCAGTTAAAATAAGCATAACAGCATCATTTTCCGTAAAAGCAATCTCAGTACTAGTAAAGTCAGAGAAATCTAAATTTTTATTTTTTAAAAAAAATTTAAGATAATTTTCTGATCCCGAACCATTTTGTCGAGTAACCATCCTCTTACCCAAAAAATCATTTATGCAAGATTTTTTGGATCGACCATCATCTTTGAAAATCAACCCTCTATCTCTTTTAGCCCATTCCATTAATACAAAATGATGTTTATCTAAGTTTTTCTTTACAATAGAAACATTCCATTCATTTAAATGATTATCATAAATATGAAGTCCAGATGCCATGCCTTGATTTGCTCTAAACCTATTTAAACCATCTATACTTCCATCAAAAGACATTGCAATTCCTGATTTTGATTGTTTTACTGCCCATTCAAGAAGGGGATCATGGCTACCAAGTAAAACATCTGGGAGGTTTTGTTTAAAAATTACTTGCTCTTTTTCTCCTGAAATCCAATTAGTAATATCTTTTTTTGAGAATAATAATTTACCCATGACCTTGGAATATGGCACTTGATTTTTAGAGACTAAATCATAAACTTTTCGAGGCTTCACTCTTAAAAAAAGAGCTAATTCGTCAGTAGTAAGATAATCAGACAATAGTTATTACCATAAAAAATATTTAGTTTATTTTAACATTATATCCTATAATTAGTTAATGAAAAATCGATCATCAAATATAAAACGTTCATCTTTACCCCCAAATTTAGTTAATGAAAATGAAAATGGAGTAAGAATTAAAGTATATGTTCAAGGTCATATGATAGGAGCAGGAAAGATGGAACTTTTTCATTTGGTTGCTCAAAAAGGATCAATTCGATCTGCTGCAGACTCAATGGGAATGAGCACAAAAAGAGCTACCTTATTATTAAAAACTATCCAAGAAGCATTCCCCACTCCTATATTAGAAAAAAAAGGGGGGAACCAGGGGACTATTATTACTAATTTTGGACAAGAGCTTTTAGAAAAATATTTAAAATTAAATGAACATCTTTCTAATGAGTCAAAAGATTTTATTAATTGGGCAGCCTCAAAGCAAATTTTGAACAAAGGTTAGAAGATGAGTAAAAATAAAGAGTTTCATATTTCACCTGATTTAGATAACGATAACCTAACAGAAACAATAGAATGCTTAAACGAGTCTGGTGAAAAAATACAATTACCAGTTGTTAAAGAAATCCCTCTGACAATTTATCTTAATAAACAAGAAATCGTCACAGCTATGACTTTGGGCGACATGCCAGATCTTTTGGCAGTCGGATACCTCCTCAATCAAAACATGCTCAAAAGGGATGATATAATATCAGAAATTGACTATGACAAAGAATTACAAATTGTAGTTGTTAGAACTAATAGAAAAACTAACTATGAAAAAAAGATGGAAAAGAAAATCCGTACTAGTGGTTGTGCTGTAGGTACAGTTTATGGCGATATAATGGATGATTTTTCTTCTATTAATCTTGATAAAAAAGCAAAAATCAAAACCTCCTGGATTTATACTATATCTAAAAAGGTTAATACAAGACCCAGCTTATATCTTAAAGCTGGTGCTTTGCATGGTTGTGTATTATGCAAAAATGACTCCCCACTTATTTATGTTGAGGATGTAGGAAGACATAATGCAGTTGATAAGATTGCTGGATGGATGTTTTTAAACAAAGAGAAAGCAAGTGATAAAATCTTTTATACTACTGGAAGGTTAACCTCTGAAATGGTTATTAAAACTGTACAAATGGGAATACCAATTTTAATTTCCAGGTCTGGTTTTACGGAATCAGGTGTAAAGCTTGCAAAAGAGGCAGGTCTTACACTAATTGGTAGAGCCAAGGGTAAAAGAATGATTATTGCAAATGGAATTGAAAGAGTTGTGTTTGATACAGACATCAAAGATGTAAATAATAAGGATGTGATGTCTGCCCAAAGATCTCTAATTAATTAAAGGTTATATAATTTGGAAAAATCAAAAGAAATAATCCCATGCGTTATTTTGGCTGGAGGAAAAGGCAGAAGAATGGGAGGTAAAGAAAAGGCTTTAATAGAACTATTAGACCGACCACTATTATCCTATATTTTAGAAAAAGTTTCAGGCAAAGTTGCCCCAATAGCTCTCAACATTAATAGTAATATTGAGAAATTTGAAAAATTTGGTTACGACATAATTCAAGATCCAATAAAAGGACATTTAGGACCTCTCTCGGGAATTTTAGCGTCTTTATGCTGGGCAAAAGAAATTAAAAAAGATTGGGTAATGACACTACCATGCGACACCCCTTTTCTTCCTAAGAACTTAGTTAAATCTCTAGTCAAAGCTAAAGATGAAAACCCAGATGCTGAACTAATTATAGCTAAATCAAGAGGATTTAATCATCCAGTAATTGCCCTTTGGAAAGCTGATCTCAATAATAAGTTATTAACAGCATTAAAAGAAGGCATCCGTAAAATAGATATTTTTACTGCACAATTGAATAAAGCTTATGTAGATTTTGATAGTCTAGATGATTCAGATTTTGATCCCTTTACAAATTTAAATTCTCCTCATGACCTCATTATAGCTCAACAAATTCTAGGCAAATTACCCCCTTTATTTGGTTTAGCAGGATGGTCAGGGTCAGGTAAAACAACCTTGTTGACTAAACTAATACAGAATTTTACAAAAATTGGAATTAATGTTGGAACCTTAAAACATGCTCACCATAAATTTGATATAGATAAGCCAGGAAAAGATTCTTATAATTTAAGAAAGTCTGGTGCAAGACCAATGATTATTTCTTCAAAAGAACGGTTCGCCCTTATACAAGAAAACGACGAACATGAAGAAAGAAGTTTGTTTGAGATGTTAGAAATGTTTTCAAAAAAACCCCTAAGAAAATGTGATATAATAATTGTTGAAGGTTATAAAAATGAAAATATTCCAAAACTTGAAATTCATAGATCAGAAATACGCAAACCGTTACTTTTTGAGGATGATAAAAATATTTTTGCCATTGCGTCTGACAAACTCATAGAAACAAGACTACCCTTGTTTGATTTAAATAACATCAATTCTATAACAGATTATTTAATTCAAAAATTCAAAATCTCTTAAAATATCTTTGGAGACAATAATGGAAGAAAATAGAAATAATATTAAGCCTAAATTTTTAAATCTTTGGCCAACTCAATTTATGGAAATGTCACTCCCTGGTCATGAAACGGCCAACCCTGTCATCGCAGATATTGTTTTATCTAATAATGCAGATGAAGATAACATGACAGAAAATTATGTATCTCAAAATATTTTGAATATGGATCACCCAGCTATGTATTGGTTAAAACAATGCCTTGATCGCGCAATATATGATTACGCTATACAGTCTGGAATCAATTATGAATTAAAATGGTCTGTCCAAGGATGGGGAAATGTCAATATGAAGGGAGACTATCATAACCTTCACAATCATCCTCATTCATGGTTATCTGGAACATACTATATTAATGTCCCAGATCAATCTGATGCTGAAATTTTTCGATCAGATTTAAATCCAGCATCTATAAGTTTTTTTGACCCTAGACCACAAGCTAACATGAATTCTATAAAAGGAGATAAACAGGTAGACCCAGAACATAGAGTTTTACCTAAATCTGGAGACTTATTATTGTGGCCTGCATTTATACACCATTTAGTCCACCCCAATATGTCTAACTTTCCTAGAATATCTATTTCGTTTAATGTAATTGTTAAATGGGATAACTCTTTAATTCCAGAATAATAAAGTTTACAAGCCCCTGTAATCAAAAGGATAGAATTTTAAAAAATCTCCTTTTGAGACAGTTTCAGCTTCTAAGGGAATTTCAACTATACCATCTGCACCAGTAAGAGACGAAATAACACCAGCTCCTTTTCTACCATGAAGATAGATAAAAGATCTCTGGTCTTTGTTAATAATTTTTGCTCTTAAGAATTCTGCTCTTCCATTTCGTTTCTGATGATCAAATCCAGATGGCAGTTTAAAACTAAGTGGGTCCCAATCAGTGCCTCCTGCAAGCTTCATAAGAATAGGATTGATAAGTAATTTTGTACACACAAACGCTGCCACTGGATTTCCAGGCAAGCAAAAGATAATTTTTTTACCCAACATACCAATTGCCATTGGTTTCCCTGGCTTCATTGCTAGTTGCCATACCAAACATTTAGCGCCAATATCCTTAAGTGCATTTTGAGTATGATCTTCTATTCCATCTGAAGCGCCACCTGAAGAGATAACAACATCACTTTTTATCAAAGCTTCTGCATATTTTTCAGCTAATTGTGTCCTATTATCTTTAACAATCCCCAAGTCCAAAACTTTTAAATAATGAAGACTAAGCAAAGACGTTAGCATTGGTTTATTTGAATCAAAAATCTGACCTTTTAGTTTATTTTTTGATAATGGATCTATTAATTCATCACCCGTAGAAATTACAGATACAGAAAGTTTTTTATAGACTTCAATATTGCTATTTCCTGAAGCAGCTAATTGCCCTATATCAGCTGCATTCAATAATTTTCCTTTTTCTACAACAATTTCACCTTTTCTTAAATTTTCGCCAACAGGTCTCATGTTTTGATTCTTTTTTATAATATCTCTAATTATAACCTCATCACCTACTCTATTACACTTCTCATGCATAATAATAGTATCAATTCCTCTTGGCATAACTGCTCCGGTGTAGATTTCTATAGTCTCCCCCAAACCTACTTCCTTATCAAAAGGATGCCCTGCTTTTGCTACACCTATGACTTTAAATTTTGTTTTTGGGTTATCAAAATAAGTTTTTGACGATATCCCATAACCATCAACAGCTGAATTATTAGTTGATGGCAAATTAAGTTCACTTTGTATTAAATTACAACTAATTCTCATTAAAGATTTTTGAAGAGTTACTTTTGTTTTACCTTTTAAGATATTTATAGAATCCAAAAGTTTTTTTCTGGCAATCTCTATAGTTGTTAGTTCATCAGACATTAGGAGCTAATTTAATTTATTATGATTTAAGTATAAAAATTCTTGGATTAATTCTTTATCGATAGCAAAATTTACCCCTGCATCAATATCTGCTTCCTTTGTATAAATAGCATCTACCATTCCTTCTAATTCCCCATTCATATTTATTAATGGCGCTCCAGAAGACCCAGGGTTAACAGCTGCATCAGTTTGAATAAAATTTTCTATTTCATTAAAACCAATACCTTTTCTATTTACCCCCGAAACTATTCCACAAGATAAACTTTGACCTAAACCAAAGCTGTTCCCAATAACACAAACTTCATTACCATTTTGAATTTTTATTTTTGATATTTTAATTGGAATGCCTTTTTGAGTAGATTTTAATATGGCAATATCGGTTTTATAATCGATAAGAATAATTTCTACTTTTTCAGACTTACCATTGTAATTTTCTATTTCAACTATCTTAGAATCTCTGATCACATGAGCGGCAGTCATAATATGATTTGAAAGAGAAGCATCATTCGCGTTAGCAGATATAAAAAACCCAGTACCTGCAGGTGCAGTTCCTTTAGGAGCACCAAAGCCAGGTTTATTATAACCAGGCCATGTAGGTAAGACAATCACTGTAGATTTATAAGCATTTTTCCAAGCGTTTGAAGCTTCATGTGCTGTAGCACTAATCGAAAATATATTAATAAATAATAAGTATACTAAAACACTAATTTTTGTTTTCATTTAATATATTTAGTCATACTTTATTTTATAATCTTACATTTACACTAGACATTACGTTGGCTGTGTCCATTCCAGTACTCATTAATATATAATATGCACCCACACCGACAATTATTGCGCATACACTACTCATTAAAACCATTTTCATTTGTTCCTCCGTATTTAGTTTGTAGCTCTTTTTAAAAACATAACAAGATCTTTTCTATCTTGTATTCTTTTCATTCTTTGTATAGGCATTTTAGTACCAGGAGTAACCTTGTCAGGACCCTCATCGAATAGCCTATTTATTGTGTTTTCATTCCATATTATATCTGAATTTATTAACGCTTCGGAATATTTATAACCTTCTAAAGTTCCAGCTTGCCTTCCAAAAATTCTATAAAGTGTTGGTCCAGCTCTTTTCTTACCATCTTTTACAAGAGTATGACAAACACTACATTTTCTGGCAAATTGTTTTTCACCATTGCTAACCTCTACTTTTGGATTAAATCTACGTGCAGGCCCTGGTCTATCTAAAAATTTAGGTGGAAAATCGAAAATTTGCCATCTCGTTAAAAAATCATCTAACCCAGCAACTATCAATGATGAATCTTTTGGAAATAAGATGTTATCCCAAATTGGTCCATTTACAGCATTAAAATCTCTCACAAGTGACCAATTTTTTGTATCTAGAATAATCATTCGCCCCTTTGCGTTTCCAAAACTAATCATGTTTTCATCCTTCAAATAATACATTGATAGAATTGGCACTCTATCATTTTTAATTTTCAAGATTGTTTGGTCAGCATCAAACCTGTTTATTGTGATTTGTCCATCGGTAGAACCAAAGGCTATAAAATTATCTTTTTCATCAATTTCAAATTTAGATATCCCCCAACCATTTTTAATAAGTGGTCTTAAATATTCACCTGTTTTTGCTTTCCATAATTTAATTTCACCATCATAACCTGAGCTATATATAAAATTATTATCCGCAGAATATTTAACAGAGTAAACAGGGCCTTTATGTCCACTAAGCGACATTATTTTCTTTCTTTTTAATATATCCCATACACCAATAGTGCCGTCCCAGCTAGCCGATAAGAGATTTTTACCGTCTTTTGAAAAATCTAAACCTGCTATTTTACCTCTATGAACACCTAATTTTATTGGTTGAATTTCTTCTACATTGTTTGCCACCTCGTCAAGAGGCCATAATAAAACATAATTATCATCACCACCCGATACTAAATATTTACTATCTGGAGAAAATTTAACTACATTTACTGCAGCATCATGACCGATCAATGTTTTTTTTTCATTTATAGGATTTAAGTCCCATATAACTACTGAGTAATCAAAGCTAGCACTAGCCATCAGTTTATTATTTGACGAAACTGCTAATCCTTTTACTGGTCCACCATGGGCTGTAAACTGTTCAATTGCTATAACAGTTTTGTTGACTAAAAAAAAAGAGATTAAAATTATAAATACAATCTTAATCTCTTTATTTAAATTTTTTAGTCTTTTCATTTTCAAGTAGGTTAATTTACTCGGCTGGTTCTGGATTACTTTTCTTCTTTTCATCCATTTCTTTTACCCATAAATTATGGTGTTCTTTTGCCCAGTTTCTATCTACTTCTCCACTATTCATTGCATCAATTGCACCTTCCATACCCACTGAACCAATATAAATATGCGCAATAATCATTATCATAAGGCCAAGTGAAACAATTCCATGCCAGACTTGGTTATATTGTTGCTCTTGAAGTGCTGTAAGGTCTGTAGGTAAATTAAGTCCTAATACATTCAACAATGCAAAAGTGTCAGCAAACATTGTTGTCTGAAATGGAAACATCAATGCGATACCTGACATGCTAACGGATAATCCACCTATCATGGTGATCCAGAAAATCATTTTTTGACCAGCGTTAAATTTTTTAGCTGGTGGATGCATACCAGCTTTAAAAATACCGCCACCCATCTTAAGCCATTCCCAGTCAATTTTTGATGGAATATTGTGACGTACCCATAATATGAAAGCCAATGCAAGCCCCAGCATAAAAGAGAAAGCTAAATAATTATGTATGTATTTTCCACCAATTGTAATTGCCGTGAAAATCTCTGGTCCAAATATAGGTAGTAAAACATATTTACCATAAATTAAATTTAAGCCTGTAAGCGCCAGTAGAACAAAAGACCCTGCCATTAACCAGTGTGCAAATCTATCTATTGCAGCAAACCTTAAAATAGTTTGTCCTGCCAAACCAGTCTCAACTTTAATCTTTCCTCTATACATATAAAATGCAAATAATAGTCCAATTATTCCAAGCAATCCAAGACCACCATACAAAGAAACCGGTCCATTTCTTATGGCTCTCCAATTATCACCTTCTGATTGGATCATGACTGCAGATAGTTCATCTTTCATCTGAGTTGACCCAGCATTACCTGTTCTAATATATCTCCACAAATCCGCATCTGATTTTAAGCCTAAAGTTTTTCCAGGAACTTCGCCGCTGACTTGTGCTATTGACACGCTAGGATTTGATATGAACGCTAGATTAATTACAAATATCATCATAAATGTAACAAGTAACTTTCTAAACATGCATTTTACTCCTTATCAAAATTATTAATAACTTCGTTGTCTTGATGTATGCATTTTAAGGTTATATACCTGATCTTTTGTAAGAGTATTATCTTTTTTACCTAGATATACCCCCTTCTTATAATTCAGTATTCTACCTTGCTCAGTTTCTTTACATGAGCTTAAAAGCAAAGAACTAATGAGTATTGATATAATTAAAAAAAATTTATTTATCTTAATCATAATTTTTACTCCGAAATATTTGGAATTAAAGAATCAAAAAAGGCGGATAAAAATCCGCCTTTTTATAAATAAGATTTAGCCTTTTAGTTGGTAAGCAGTGCCCCAACCCCAAGCTCCTGATCCAAAGCCACGCGCAACTACTCTTTCTCTAAAAATATTTGCTACTTCGTCGCCATCTCCAGCTAATAATGCTTTGGTTGAACACATTTCTGCACATGAAGGTAATTTACCCTCAGCTAACCTGTTGCGACCATATTTTTGGAACTCAAGTTCTGACATGTCTGCCTCAGGACCGCCTGCACAGAAAGTACACTTGTCCATTTTTCCTCTTGAACCATAATTTCCTGCTTGAGGAAATTGTGGAGCTCCAAATGGGCAGGCATAAAAGCAATAACCACATCCAATACAAAGGTCTTTAGAATGCAATACAACGCCTTCATCAGTTTGATAAAAACAGTCGACAGGGCACACAGCCATACACGGAGCATCTGAACAATGCATACATGCAACTGATATTGACCTTTCTCCAGGCTTACCATCTTGGATTGTTACAACTCTTCTTCTATTAATTCCCCATGGAACCTCATGCTCATTTTTACATGCTGTCACACAGGCGTTACACTCAATACATCTTTCTGCATCGCATAAAAATTTCATTCGTGCCATTTTTAAGCCCTCCTTAAGCTAGTTCAATTTCACACAAGGAACATTTAGTCTCTTGCATCTGAGTTACTGAGTCATATCCATAGGTCATAGCTGTATTAGCTGCTTCACCTAACACATATGGATCGGAGCCCTCTGGATATTTAGACCTAAGGTCTTTACCTTCCATGTGACCACCAAAGTGAAAAGGTAAGAAAGCTACACCTTTAGCAACACGCTCTGTTACCATAGCCATAACTTTAATCCTTGCACCCTCTGGAGTTGCCACCCAAACCATTGCACCATTTCTTATGCCTTTTGAATTCGCATCAAATGGATTAATTTCAACAAACATGTCTTGTTGTAATTCGGCTAACCATGGATTAGATCTGGTTTCATCTCCACCACCTTCATACTCAACCAATCTTCCTGATGTAAGAATAATTGGATATTTAGCAGAATGGTCAACATCTTGAATAGACTTATATAAAGTAGGTAATCTATACGCCATTCTGTCTGAATATGTTGGATAGTCAGCCACTAAATCCCTTCTTGATGTATATAATGGCTCTCTATGTAACGGAACAGGATCAGGGAATGTCCACACTATCACTCTAGCTTTAGCGTTTCCAAAAGGGGCACAACCATGCTTGATAGCTACCCTTTGAATACCACCTGATAGGTCAACTTTCCAGTTAGCTTTATCACCGCCAACTTTATCGATAGCTGCTTTTTCGTCAGCAGTTAGGTCTTTATCCCATCCTAATTTCTTTAGCATAGCCATAGTGAATTGTGGATATCCATCTTTAATTTCAGATCCAACAGGATATGAACCTTCAGCTAATAAATTATTACCTTCATGTTCAACGCCAAATCTTGCTCTGAAGCAAAGTCCACCTTCAGCCACTGGCTTTGATGTATCATAAAGAAGTGGCGTACCTGGATGCTTCATCTCTGGATTTCCCCAACAAGGCCAAGGTAAACCATAATAGTCACCATCCACTTCACTACCTACAGCTTGAAGTGTTGTCCTATCAAAAACATGTTGGTTTTTCATATGAGCCTTAAGTCTTTCAGGTGATTGACCTGTGTAACCTATTGTCCACATACCACCGTTAAACTCTCTAGTAACATCTTCAATTAAAGGTTCATCATTCGTTACCTTAATTTTTCTAAACATACGATCTGCAAAGCCAAATTTCTTTGCAAACTTGTATATAATTGTATGATCAGGTAAGGAATCAAATGAAGGATCAATAACTTTTTCTCTCCATTGAAGTGATCTATTTGAAGCGGTAACAGATCCATATGTTTCAAACTGAGTTGTTGATGGAAGCAAATACACACCATCAGTCTTATCAGATAGAACAGCAGAAACTGTTGGATATGGATCAATCACAACCATAAGGTCTAACTTCTCCATTGCAACTTTCATCTCTTTCATTCTTGTTTGAGAGTTAGGTGCATGTCCCCAGAAAACCATTGCTTTTAGATTATCTGGCTGCTCAATATTATCTTTATTTTCAAGAACACCATCAATCCATCTTGATACAGGTATTCCTTTTTGGTTCATAAGACTCTTAGTTTTACCGTCTTTACCTTTTATAGAAGCAAATCTAGCTTTCAACCAATCATAGTCTTCTTCCCAAACCCTTGACCAGTGCTTCCATGCTCCTGCAGATAAACCGTAATATCCAGGCAATGAATGAGACAAGATACAAAAGTCAGTAGCGCCTTGAACATTATCATGTCCACGGAAAATGTTAGCACCACCACCAGCGGTACCCATATTACCGAGAGCTAATTGAAATGCACAGTAGGCTCTTGTATTATTATTACCATTAGTATGCTGCGTTCCACCCATACACCATATAAATGTACCAGGTCGATTATTTGCCATGATTTTAGCAACTCTTTTTAACTGTGACCCAGGAACTCCAGTGACTCTTTCTGTTTCTTCAGGATTCCACTTTTTAACTTCAGCTCTTATGTCATCCATTCCATAAACACGCTGCCTAATGAACTCCTTATCTTCCCATTTATTTTCAAAGATATGCCACATAATTCCCCAGATTAACGCAACATCAGAACCAGGACGAAATCTTACAAATTCGTCAGCATGCGCTGCAGTTCTAGTAAATCTTGGATCACAAACAATTAATGGAGCATTATTCTGTTCTTTTGCTTTCATTAAATGCATTAGTGAAACAGGGTGTGCTTCCGCTGGATTTCCACCAATAACAAACATAGCTTTTGAGTTATGTATGTCATTATAGGAGTTAGTCATAGCACCATAACCCCATGTATTAGCAACACCTGCAACAGTAGTTGAGTGACATATTCTAGCTTGGTGATCACCATTATTTGATCCCCAATAAGCATAAAATTTTCTAAATAAATATGACTGCTCATTATTAAACTTTGCAGAACCTAACCAATAAACAGAATCTGGACCTGAAGACGTTCTTATAGCTTCCATTTTATCGCCAATTTCGTTTATGGCATCATCCCATGACATACGGGTCCATTTACCACTAACGAGCTTCATAGGATATTTCAATCTTCTTTCACCACTTGCAGTTTCACGAACTGAAGCACCTTTAGCGCAGTGAGCGCCTAGATTAATTGGACTATCCCAACCTGGCTCTTGACCTGTCCATACACCATTTTGAACCTCAGCCATGACAGTACATCCAACAGAACAGTGAGTACACACAGTCTTCTTCATAGATACTGCAGCGTTTGATGCCGAAGCTTGAGCTGGTTTTACATTTGCACCAGAAAGAGCAGCCGCAGTAGCTAGGCCACCAACTGCTAGCCCGGAGCCTTTCAAAAAGGCACGTCTATCAACAACTTTTTCTGTAACTTTACCAATGAAAGATGAAGTTTGGGAGCCTATCGCCACCCCTTTCGCCTTCTTTCTAAGCATAGTATTCCTCCTAAAAAATTAAAATTAAAATCTTGCGGTTTCGTAATAAGTTTTTACATGCTTTGTTTTCTGGTAGCCTGAACCAGTAGTATTCATAGTATCGCTAGCTGAAGCTGTCTTTGAAACTGTTGCAGCAACCGTAACGCTTGCCGCTGTAACAGCAGCTCCTCTAAGAAACTCTCTTCTAGTATTTTTAGATTTATCAATCTTCATTTTACACTCCTTAAAAGTAGTTCAACTATTTGAACTAATGAAACAGGGGCCAATCGCTACCCCGTAACATCCATTGAGAACGACGAACGTTCTATTTCCATAAATTCTCTTCCTATAGTTCCTATTGGCGAGTAAAATACCGCAATTCTAGAACTCTCAATATCCCTCATCAGCAAATCAACCCAAGGGGCTAAGTGCTTGTTAAAAAAATCTTTTTGTTCTCCGATGGAGAATTTTTTTGAAAACTTACCCAGAATCAATCCAGACATCATATCAAATAGACTAGCTATATGATCCTCGGGTTCCTTAACATTTTCGGCTAACTGAATACCTATTTCTTTCATATCATTTCTAAGTTTTGCCAAAGGTTTATCTTTTAGAAAACCAGTAAGGTAGTATGATGCAAAAGGAAGTATTTCACCTCTGCCAACACCAATAAAAATTCTAACATATTCATCTCTAATAGTTGGGAGATCTAAAGAAGAGGCTAATTTAGAAAGAGTTTTAATTGATTTTCCAATAGGGGATTCATCTGATTCTAACTTAGTTAACTGATTAACCAACTCTGCGCTTGGCTCAGCCCTAAGAAGATTAGCTAAAAATGAATACATATCAGCCCTAAGCTGATCTTCATTATTAATTATATTTAAATTTTCTGCAGTTTGAGTGCTCAAAATAATCCCCCAAGAATACTATTTACTAAACTTTACAAAAAATAAAGTTTTTTTTACTTAATTTGTTAAGTTAAATTTTTTATTCTGTATAATTCAAATTATATAAAGTTAGTTATAATATTTTTTCTATTGCCTGGGTGTGAAAGTCATCATTTTGGGTCTAGGCTTTTTTAAATCCTCATTTATCAACAATTCTTCTTCTATTTGATAAGCATTATGCAAATTGTCGTGCTTATTACCCTCAACTTCTTTTTTAACTTCTGTGCTTCCATGTTCTTCATTGTCTACGTTATCAGCTTTTTTTATTTTTTCTTTTGAGTTTGTTTTTTTACTAGCTTTTGTTTTTGACAATTCTTCTTTTTTTATTTCTTTTTTATCATTTTCATCTTGTTCACCTTCATCATCTTGACTTTCCAAAAGCTCTGAAAGGTACCCTTTGCCAACTTGATATGCTGTTTGCATACCTTCAACAACGGTTGCAGCATCAGTAAAGTCTTCATGATAATCATTAATTTCTGCATCTGCAAAACGTATAATTGGATTCAGTTTCCAGACTCTTCTAAGAGCAATTTGACGAAGTCGATCAGGAACGCCTTTTTTAAAAAAAACATCAAGGCCTTTTTCTTTTTTAATTTTTTCTGGATTCGGCAACTTAAATTTTTCTAACAGTTCATCGTCATTAAGATCCTCATATTCACCTTCATCTTCTTCAACTAGAGAAGTTTCCTTTTCTTTATTTTGTTCTAAGGAATCTTTTTTTACTTCAGAGTTATCTTTTATATTATTTCTAGCTTTTCTTTTAGACCATCTAGAAATAAAATTATCACTCAAATTTTCTTCTTTATCTTCCATTAATAATCTCTGCTAATTGTAAATATTCTTCTTGTTTAGACGAAAATCTCCACCTCTTCTGACATTTTCATCAACATTTTTTTTGTCTCGCTTCCTTTTCTTAAACTCTTCAGGATGAAAATGAAAGTTAACAAACTTTTCTAAAAGTTCAGCTATTGGGCCATATAATGGAATCTTCTCTATCCTATCTTCACCACAGTCTTCGTAGTCCTGGATATGATAAGGAGACAAAGAAACTTCTGCTAAATGTACATCAACCAAATCCTCAGATGATTTTTCTTCTTTCTCATCTGACTTATCTATTAAATCTCCATCCCTTAAAACAATGTAAACTGAAGGATCTGATGATTGAAGATTTTCTGCATATCCCTCAGCTTCAGCACGATGAAGGTCAATTGAAGCATCGGCAACATATAAGTTTTTGTTATGACTATCATAGGTTTTAATATCATTTAGTAGTGGGTAAATTCTTACATCATTAATTGGAGGATAGCCTTCTCCACTTGATACATTCAGAGGAATCAAGTCATTTATAACCCATTTATGACTCTCCCAAATATTTTCTATTTCTTGTCTCTCAAGAATAATTCTAACAGCATAAAGAAGGTGTTTTTTACTCTCTAAATTTTCCATAAGTCTCTCAGCAAAAATACTTTGCAACACAAATTAAGTTAACAATGTAGCAATATAAAAAACTAAAAAACAAATTAAAAATTTTTATATCATTAGAAAAAAATTGACAATTGATGCAATATAACTCTTTCATGCAATAATCTTTGGAGAATGAATCTTGGATATTGATAATAACAAAGTATTAATTTGCAATTGTGAAAATACTATGGAGATAGATGGTGAAGCTATTAGCAAAGCCTGTAGCTCTGCCTCAAAATGTGACGTGTACGACAATTTATGCGGTACACAATTGGATTTAGTATTAGAACAACTTAAAACCACAAAAGAAAATAATAAAAACTTATTTATAGCTTGCACTCAAGAACAACACACTTTTGAACAACTTGCAGAAGAAAATAACCTTGATGCACCTAAAACTTTCAATATCAGAGAATATGCAGGATGGTCGAAAGAAAATAAAAATTTAACTCCCAAAATTAGCTCACTTATTAATTCATCAATAAAAAGCACAAAACAAACCCCTAGCCTGACTATAGAATCTTCTGGAAGATGCTTTGTCTATGTTGATGCTTCAAATGGCGATGATTCATTAGAAATTGCAGCTGATTTTTGTCAAAAACTATCTTCTCATTTAGGTGTTACGCTGATGATATCTAATGACAAAGGAGATTTTTTTACAGAAACTAAAAATTTTAAAATAACTAAAGGTTCCATAAAAAAAGCACAGGGATATTTTTCCAAATTTAAAATTGAAGTTAGTGATTTTTCAGAAATATTAAAAAGTAGTAAATCTAGTCTAGAGTTTGGGGAATTTTTTAAAGCTGTTGATACAGAATGTGACTTAATAATAGACCTCAGCGAAAACCCACCTATGTTTACAGGTGATCACAGGAGAGATGGATATTTTAGGGGTAGCACCAATAGCCCAAGTGATCTATTAAATATTTTCACCAAAGCAATTGATATGATAGGTCAATTTGAAAAACCTATTTATGTAGATTTTAATGAAAACCTATGCGCACATTCAAGAAACAATAAAACAGGATGTACAAAATGTTTAGACGTGTGTCCAGCAGGAGCCATTCAATCAATAGGTGACATTGTTTCTGTTGATCCAGGAATATGTGGTGGATGTGGTTTTTGTGGCTCTGTCTGTCCATCCGGTGCAATTCAAACAAATTATCCTAGTCTAGATATAGTACTGAATTCATTATCAGATCTAAATAATCAATTTTTAAAAGCTGGAGGACAAAATCCTTCACTAATCTTGTTTGATTTAGAATTTGGGAATGAAATGATTAACCTTATTTCAAGACATGGCAAAGGTCTACCAGCTAATTTAATACCTTATGGAATGCACTCAGTTGGGAGAGTTGGGCATGATATATTGGTGTCTACTATAGCTCTTGGTTTCAAAAAAATATTTATACTCACAAATCCTAAAAACAGTGATGAATATACCTTTTTACCTCATCAGGTTGACCTTGCAAACTCACTGCTTTCAGGTATTGCTAAAAATAATACCAATTCAATCCATATTATTGAAGAAAACGATCCTGATAAAGTGGAACTTAAAATTTACGAAAAAGATGGGTATACAAAAATCAAATCTTCTCCCTTTGTTGCACTTGGCGCTCCAAGGGGAATTTTAAGAGCTGGAATGCAGGGCTTGTCCAAATCAAATAACAATAAAAATTCTATCATAGAACTACCAGAAGGGTCACCATATGGTAAGGTAGACGTTAATCTTGATAGTTGTACAATATGTTTATCATGCGTGAACGCATGTCCTGCAGGGGCACTACAAGACAACCCTGATTCACCACAATTATTATTTAGAGAGGACGCATGCTTGCAATGTGGTATCTGTGTCGCAACATGTCCAGAAAAAGCTATTTCACTTATACCACAATTTAATTTAAATGACGACGCCATGTCTGCGAAAGTTATAATAGAAGATCAGCCTTTTGATTGTATAGAATGTGGTAAAACTTTTGGGTCCACTAAATCAATTGAAAGAATTATAGACCGTCTCTCTTCTCATTCAATGTTTGAAGAAGATGGAAGAACCCAAATGCTCAAAATGTGTGAGGACTGCAGAGTTGGTGCGATGTTTGCTCAAAAAGATAAAATGCTTGAGGCCAAGGAAAGACCAAATCCAAGAACAACTGATGATTATTTAAAAAAAGATTAAGATAAATCAGCTAAAGGCAGGTTTGTTAATAAGTTCTGAGGTTTAAACTTTATTTTTGATTTATCATTCATTGCTAAACCTAAATAAACAGGCTTATTTACCATTGTTTTTACAAACCCATCTTGAGCTTCAAGTTGAAACAAACATAATATTTGTTTAAGCCTTTGTTCAGAAACCTCTAAGCCTTTGTAAAGGTCATTTAATATAGAGTTTGAGTCGCTCTCAAGACCTAAATGCCATGACCATCTCTCATCTTCAATTTTTTGCATTGATTTAATAGATGTCTCTATTGACAAAAAGTGTGATATCCATTTTTCCATGACCCTTGCTAAAGCCTCCAAACCAGGCTTTGTGTATGCCAAATCAATAGAAGTATCAAATTTATCCGACCTTTCCCAATAATTATCAGCTGTACTCTCTCTTAAGATGTCAATATCAACCTCTAACTGTTTGGGATCATTCCTGGCTGGGTTTCTTTGTTCTGCCTGTGCCTCAACAGTTAATTCGTCAGCGACCATGATTTCGTCTTCAGCTATTGTTACCACCTGAGTTCTAAAAAATAATTCAGAAGCTCTTACTTGCAATGCGTAAGGACAATCATTAAGAATGTTTCTTAAAATTATCTGAACTACTTGATCAATAAAAAGTGGAGGAAAATCTATCTCTTTGCCTCTTGCTATTGCTAAATAGGCTGAGTCTAAAGTTGGGTAATGAGACAAAAAATCTCTGAAACGCAGAATGACCTCATAATTAAAAATTACATCTTTATCTTTAATTTTTTGAAGATCATTTTTTTCTATATTAACAAAAGGATTGTCGATTAACCTTTTATGTAATTCTATTTCAGCTGGACACGATTCCTCAATTGGTGCCACTTCAGGCCTATAGAAATAGGCTCTCATAAAATCTTCAGTTGGAACAAGATGTCCTTCGTTGTTTTTGTCCAGCAAATGCCAGCCAGATGTTAGCCAAAAATCTTTATTGATCATTATAAATAATCTTCCTCTATGTTTGATCTTCCTCTACGACAGTCCAAATTTTTTGTTCAGCACAAGATTCTGCCTTTGGTAAGTTTCTATACTTTTCCTTAATTCCTTCTTTTGTCCATTCTCTTGAAATGCTTAAAAGACTACCCTTTTCATGATCTTTACATAGCTCTAACATTAAACTTATTTCTTCAGATGCTGCGTTTGTAGCAATTTCTTTTGTTGGAGCTCCATATTTATCCATTAAAAATTGACTAAGATCATTTTTTAGTTCCTCTAAATCTTCTGCACTCACACTCACTAGGCTAACTAATGTAGAATAGCCAAAAGTTTTACATCCCATAAATCCATTTGAAAAAGCTTGTTTAACCTTCCCTTTAAGATCTTCTGGTTCTAAATTATAAAAATTAAAAGTTCCTACAACCGCAAGCTCTCCTTCTTCTGAAGCCAAGGGAAATATATTTAAATCTGACTTATCAAAGCGTATTGTTCTTGCAAATTTCATGTTAAATTAATATCTCCAATTTCTTTTAAAACTTCAGTTGGAGACAAGAAAAGTTCTTTTTCATTTAATTTTACTATCGCGAGCCCGTTTTCATCTAAACCTACCCAAGACACCTCTTGATCACCCTTAATAGTAATTATCTTTGATTCTTCTCTTCTCTTATTCCAGGCTTCAGCCACTGGCTTGAAGCCATCATCTTCCCATTGACTTATCCAGGCTAAAAAATGTCTGGACAAGGATTCTATAGCTCTTGTTCTGGATATATACCCAGCCCCTTCATCGGCAAGTGAAGTTATGTCAGGCCTTATCTGAGTTTCATCTTCTTGAAGATTATTATTTAACCTAAGCTTAATACCCACTACAAGCCAGTCTGGTACTTTATTATCATCAGTAGATGGTGAAACTTCAATTTTAACAAGCCCAGCTTCACCTCTGTTTAAAAAAACAATACCTGGATAGGAGAAAGTTACAGCAACCTCTGGCGGAGCTAGAGCCCCTATAGAATCGCTGGCAGCTACCATCAAGACGTATAATATCTGATTACATTTTATTTTTATTACCTCTGGTATTAAAACCACTGCAATCTCGACATATTCTAGATTTTCTGAATAAAAAACTGTTCCGGCATCACTTTTAGAGGCGGCTGCAATAGCTTTGGTAAAAACATCAACTTTTTCTGGGACAGCTATTGGAGTTAAAATTGGTGGCAATAGAGGTGGATCATCATCATTTGCCGGATCTGGCTCATAATATAAACTCATTTTAATTCCTCTTCATCTAATTTAATAGATTTGATAATGGTTTTAGCCATAGTTCTGTAATTAATAGATTGTATTGATTCAGGATCAGAAATTATAATCGGCACACCAGAATCTGATCCTTTTCTTACTTCAGCAGAAATTGGAATTTCTCCTAACAAATCTATATTTCGTTTTTTTGCCTCTATTTTGACGCCTCCTTCTCCAAAAATATGATCTACCCTACCACAATCAGGGCAAGACCAGTAAGACATATTCTCTATCATTCCTAGAACTGGAACGTTTGCTTTTTGAAACATAGTCAAAGCTTTTACAACGTCTAATAAAGCTATATCTTGGGGCGTCGAAACAATAATGGCTCCCGCTAGATTTACTTGCTGTGCTAATGATATTTGAATGTCTCCAGTCCCTGGAGGAAGATCAATGACAATTACATCTAAATTACCCCAAGCAACTGAATTGAGCATTTGAGTTAGAGCGGATTGAACCATAGGCCCCCTCCAAATCATAGCAGTATCATCTGGGACAAGAAGACCCATAGACATCAAGCTGATTCCAAAATTTTGAAGTGGGGCAACCATATCCCCACCAACAGAAGCTGGTCTCCCACTAACACCTAACATCCTTGGTTGAGAAGGGCCATATACATCAGCATCCAAGAGGCCAACACTATAACCTTCTAATTTTAGCGCTATAGCTAAATTAACTGATGTTGTGGATTTCCCGACTCCTCCCTTACCAGAACCCACAGCTATAAATCTCTTAACATTACTTTCAAGTACTTTTTCAGTCATGTTGTCACTGGATTCGACTTTAGTTTGCTCACCTTTATTTTCATGGGCAGTAACGACGACAGTAGCACTAGTTACACCATCAATTTTTAAAAGTTTTTGTTGAGCCAACTTTCTAACGGGCTCCATTGAAGCTCCCCTATGGACAGGCACTTCCAGAGTTACAGCTATATTAGTATCTTTAATGGTTATGTTATTAATAAAACCAAGAGAAACTATATCATTCGATTGCGAAGGGTCCTTAACTTCTTTTAAAATACTTAATACTAGCTCTTTTGTGATTTTAGTCATTGTTTTTAGGAAGTAACAAAGTAGCATTAATAGAATGATTAAAATCTAATTCATCTATTTTTATTTTAGCTGTTATATTTATAGTTGATTCATGGCTCAACTCACCATTTTCTATCTTTTTTTTAATTAGGTTTTCCAGCTCCTTGTGAGTAGTTACTCCTAAGTTTTTAAGAAATTTTCTATAACTTATTTCTGATTCAGTCATGTCAGACATTTCTTTCTTATCTTTCATCTTATCTCCTTAAGCTTTTTACTAGTTCATATAAATTTTTATTACAAATTTGGATCTGCCAAATGTTCTCTAAGCATGTCCAAAAATTGCTCTGACATGTGTTTCACATAATCTTCATGGTTATCAATTTCTATAACGTTCTTTCCAACATGTGCAGAATAACGTGCCGCTGCATAAAGCATAATATAATTTAAATCGGTGGACTTAATTGTTTTATTTTTTGTGTTAGCAAAAGTTATAAAATGATCAGCAAATTTTAAAAAATTTTTACCATCAAGAATGTCTTGATCTTTAATTTTTTTATCAGAGCTTTCTGGTCGTTCATGCCATTTTGGTAATTTCATAACAAATATATTCCCTACAAATAATAATAAACTACTTTTAAAACATATGATAGCTTACATATTTATCTTTAATTAAAGAAATTGTTTCTTATTTTTTTAAATTTTAAATATAGTTTCAGTGATGATGGAGGATATTGAATGGAAGAGCTTTGGGCATTAACTGCGGCTGAAATTTCTAAACTTTTTAAAGCTAAAGAAGTGTCAGCAGTTGAGATTTGCAATGACACAATTGAACACATCGAAAAGATTAACCCTAAAATTAACGCTATTGTTGTGGATACCTTTGTTGAGGCAAGAAAAACAGCCTCCACGTTAGATAAAAAACTGAAAAATAAAGAAGATTTAGGGTCTCTAGCAGCTGTGCCTGTAACAATTAAAGTTAATACCGACCAAATAGGTTACGCAAGTACAAATGGCCTTCGTATTCAAAAAGAATTAATCGCTACAAAAGACAGTCCCGTAGTAAAAAATCTCAAAAGTTCCGACGCCCTTATTGTCGGAAGAACAAATACACCTGCTTTTAGTATTCACTGGTTTACTAGAAACAGTTTACATGGCCACTCACTTAATCCGCATAATGACAAAATAACTCCTGGAGGATCTTCTGGGGGGGCGGCGGCTGCAACAGCTTCAGGAATGGGGGCAATAGGTCATGGCACAGACATAGCTGGTTCTATTCGTTACCCAGCATATGCATGTGGAATACACGGTTTAAGACCAAGTCTTGGCCGTGTTCCAATGATAAATTATACCACACCAGACAGACATATTGGTGGACAAATTATGGCTGTCTCAGGCCCACTTGCACGCTCAATAGAAGACCTCGAAATTGGATTAAAAGTAATGAGCAGAGAAAATTTTGATGATCCATGGTGGGCACCTATTCCATTTTCATTTAAAAAACCACAGAGGAAAATAGCTTTAATAACAGAAATTGAAGGGTTAAAAGTTGACCCTATTATAAAAAATGAACTGGAAATGGTTGCCAAGAAACTTGAAGAAGCTGGTTGGATAATAGAACAACCTAAGGCTCCTAATTTTCAGGAAGCTGCTAAATTTCAAGCAACTCTATGGCTTGGAGAATTTAGAAGGACTGGTGGGGAAGCCATAAAAAAAGAAAATGACCCTGATGCTAATTTTATTTTTGAACAAATGTCTAGAAGATGCCCAGACACCAGTTTAGAAAGCTTCATGGATGCTCTACAGAATAGGGCTAGGATAAGTAGAAATTGGAATAAGTTTTTTGACGAATATTCTTTGATTTTATGTCCCGTGACTGGAGATCTACCTTTTCCAGATTTAAAAGATCTTGAATCACAAGATTCTTTTGACTTAGTTTTTGACTCTATGCTTCCTCAAATTGCTCCTCCATATTTAGGATTGCCTGGACTTTCTTTTTCTACAAATAAAACACCTTCCAACATACCTTTAGGAGTTCAGTTTATTTCTAGGAAATATAGAGAAGATATCCTATTAGATGTAGGCTATGATTTAGAGCAATTTTTCCCGAAAATATTGCCTGTTTTCCCAAATTAAAAATTAATATTTTGGTTAATAAAAATTCTTGAAAAGTAAGTTTATAACATTGTAATATTTATTAATTAATCACTTGTGAATAATTAATGATGTTTAGATCTAATGTAAAAATTACTTATGCAGAGTCCTGGTTACCATTACATCATAGATTTTTAATACACACAGTAGAGCTGTTATCCGCAAGAATTTCTCTTGAAAAAAGATATAAAAACTTTATTTCGTTGGCTCATGACAAAAGGGGGACAGAATTATGGAAACACGCTTTAACGTCCATGGGCATTAAGACACCCATTTTAGATCCACTTCCCAAAAGAAGCAAATCCAAAGGATTAATAATAGCTGCTAATCATCCATTTGGAGTTGCAGATGGTGTTTTTTTATCATGGTTTGCATCCACTCTAGATGAAAACTTTAGGGTGATTGCTCATGGAGTTCTCCAACGAGAGCCTATTTTAGCCAGTAATATTCTACCTATAGATTTTAGTAATAGAAAAAATGCAATGAGAGATAATGTTGCAATAAGAAAAAAAGCTATAAATATATTAAAAAATGGAGGCGTTATCGCTATTTTCCCTGCTGGTGGAGTGGCCTGGTCTAGGCGAAAAGGTCAACCTATTGAAGAAGATAATTGGAAACCGATGCTTGGAAGGTTAATAAATGATTCTAAATGTGATGTCATTATTACCAAATTTAACGGACAAAACTCAAAAGCATTCCAAGTTGCATCGAGAATTCATCAAACTATTCGACAAAGTTTATATTTATATGAAATTAAAAAAAGCTTGGATAAACCAATGGAGTTTAAAATATTAAAATATTTTAAAAACCAAAACTTGCCAAAGGTAAACGACAAAGATTTGTCACTTTATCTTCAAAACGAATTAAACAATTCAACTTAAGCATTAAAAAGTTTTCCACCCTTTTTTGAAAGTTCTGGTGGAGGCGTAGGTCTCTTTAAAAATGTATCAACATCCTTAACATCTAAAAACTTATCTCCAGCTTTAACTATTTCTGTGTTTGGTAATTTGTTTATTGGTGTATATTTAGGATGATGATGATCAATAAACGGATTGTTTCTAGCTGCATTATAACAACATAGTAGGGTCCAACGTCTATTTGGTGAATTATTTTTGTCAGATCTATGAAGCGTATTACAATGAAAAAACAAAACATCTCCTGGGTCCATTTCGCAATAAACTAGCTCCAGTTGTTTTTTTGCTTCTTCAACTCTTTTTAAATCAACACCTACTTGGCCACTTTCAAGTAGAGCATGGTCAATTCTACCAAGATTATTAGAACCAGACAAAACCTGTAAACATCCATTTTCCTTTGTGCATTTATCTAAGGCAATCATAACAGTTGCCATTAAAGGAAATAAACAGCCATTATTATACCAGTAACCATAGTCTTGATGCCACTCCCAAGCTCCACCCTCATATGGTTCTTTTGCTGTTATTTTAGAGTGATAATGGTAAACTTCTCCTCCTAGCAAATCTTCCATAGTATCAACTATTTTTTCTGACCTTGCCGTAACTCCATATATACTATCATCAGGATGGTTCCATGCCATCATCTTAGTGGTCAAACCTTCTGAATCTTTCCTGTCATATAAATGGTCTCTAATAGCTGGATCTAATTTGGAAGCATTTTGTAAAAGTTTTGTTTCTTCATCATTAAAAAAATTTTTAACAATTACATAACCGTTTTGATGAAAGTTTTGAGTTTGATTGTCGTCGAGAAATGAACTCATAATAATAGCCTTTAATAATTATATATATGATATTAATTCATACTTTTTAATAATTGCCAATTCTTATAAGAAGATTTTACATCTGAATCACAAGCGAATGCATCGAAAATCTTTTGTAAGAAAATTAAAAGATCTTTACTAAGTTTATCTTTGTTTTTTAACACCTCAATCCAAATTGTCATAGAGCTGTGGACAATAGCTATCGGGATTGGATCAACATTATAAATTTTGCCATTTTGAATATCATTATCAAGTAGATTTAAATTTTTAGAAAACTCAACATGTAAGTCTGATAGATTTTTTAGAATAATTGATGTTGAACCCTCTCTACTGTGCTTCGAATTTGGTTCACTTTCCCATTTTCTATCTAATAAATTTTTTAAGGGTTCAGGTATTTTTTTAATTTTTATTTTTAAATTTTGAAAATCAGTATCTATTGTTTTCAGTAAAGAAATATTATGATCATCATTATTAATTTTAAATTTTTCACCAGATTTGTATGCATTATAAATTTGGTACATTCTTCTTGATGTTTTAATTAACTCAGTCACAGTCAATTTAACAAAAATACTTTTTTTAGAACCTTTAATTATAGTTCTTAAATCTGCCTCAACTTGTTCTCTTTTCTTTTCAGTCATTTTGCTAAAACAAATCTATTTTTTTAGTACAATTGTAAAGAGTATTTTTCATACATAGATCATACATTTCTTTCCCTTTTAAATATTCATCATTATTCATTAAATTTTTTAGCATATTAATATTTTGCTTTGCTCCATTAATGTTTAGGTCCTCTGCTAATTTCCACCACAAATAAGCTCTAGGATAACTTTTGCTAATGCCCTGGCCTTGGTAATACATGTTTCCAAGAAGTAACCTAGACATGGGGTGTTCTCTAAGAGCCGCAAATTTAAATGCTTTAAGAGCCAATTTATAATTCTTTTTAATACCAGACCCTTTCAAGTATGAATGCCCCAAAGCATAACTTGCTAAAACATTACCTTGGTTTGCTGCTAAAAAAAACCAACCAAAAGCTTCATTTAGATTTACCGGGACACCCAAGCCTTTTTTATACATGATACCTAAATTATACTGAGCTTTATCATCTCCTAAATTTGCTTGATAACTTAAGTAATAAAGAGCAGTTTTGTAATCTTTGATTTCTAGAGCTTCGTAGCCTTTAAGGCTATCGTTGGCAAATGAAGCTGAACTAAATTGAATAAACAGCAAAACAAATAATCTAATCATTTAACTAAGGTACCTGATAAAATAAAGTTTAAATATTAAATGTTATAAAATTAAAACCTACAAGTTTTATAATTAAATTCGTATTTTTTAAATAAAGAGATTATAAGGAAAAAAGTTTTTCAAACATTTAGGTTTACCCTTGCCCTCAATTAAAAATATAAGAAATTTTACTAACAACATTCCAAAACCATTAATTGCAATATGCTTAATGATTATATCAGGTTTGTTCTTTGTAATTATGCATAGTGCAGTCAAATACTTATCAAAAGAAGTGCATATTTTTGAAATTGCATTCTTCCGTTGTGCATTAGTAGTATTTGTTTTAGCTCCAATAATTTTTCAACAAGGCAAAAGCATCTTTATTACCAAACAACCTAAGATTCAATTCCTAAGAATTTCTACAAACTCAGTTGCTATGTTGTGTTTTTTTTATGGAATCACTTCTACTCCGCTAGCACAATTAACTACTTTAGGTTTTACCGTTCCTATTTTTGCAACTATTCTTGCTGTAATTTTTATGGGAGAAAAAATCAGAATTCGAAGGACAAGTGCACTTATAATAGGTTTCATTGGAACAATAATTGTTATGAGACCAGACATATCAATTGAATTAGGTGCAATGTTGATAATTTTTTCTTCATTCCTATGGTCAGTTTGTTTGATTTTTATTAAAAAACTCACCCAAACTGATAGTGCAATTACAATTTCACTATATTTTGGAATAGGAATGATACCAGCCACTTTTGCAATGGCGTTTCCTGTATTAGAAATGATAGATATAAGACAATTCTTAATTTTAGTATTTATTGCTATCACAGGAACTTTAGCGCAAACTATAATGAATTCAGCTTTGAAAAAAGGAGAGTTGGCATTACTTCTGCCTTTTGATTTTCTTAGGCTTATATGGTCGGTGCTTATTGGATATGCATTATTTGCAGAAGAACCTCACATTACACTATGGATAGGCGGAGTTCTTATAGTAGGCTCAACATCATATATAGCATGGCGAGAATCATCTCTTAAAAAAAGTAAAAGTTAATTTAAACTGTTAGCTTGATAAACTAGATGCACCACCATGCTCTGCAGACCATTTAGTCGGGTCATTTAAAAAACTCTCAACTTCTGCAATAGCATTATTATCAAAATAATTATATTCTTTTGCAACTTTCAGGACATCCCACCATGTTGCCAATGAATGCATTTGCAAACCTATCTTATCTAAGGTTTTTTTTGTTTGTGGGAAAATATCATAATAAAAAACAACAAAAGTATGATCAACTTTTGCTCCTGCTTTACGCAAGGCTTCACAAAATTTGATTTTACTATTTCCGTCAGTTGTTAAATCCTCTACGAGAAGAATATGTGAATTATCTTTAAAGTCACCCTCAATGAGTGCGTTTCTACCAAAACCTTTAGGTTTTTTTCTGACATACTGCATTGGAAGCATTAGTCGATCTGCAATCCAAGCTGCAAATGGGATTCCCGCAGTTTCACCCCCTGCAATTGAATCAATTGTTTCAAATCCAATATTTTGAGTAATTACGGATGCTGAAAAATCCATTAGAGTATTCCGAACTCTAGGGTAAGAAATTAATTTTCTACAATCTATATAAACTGGACTAGCCCAACCAGATGTGAATTTAAAAGGTTCATTAGAACTAAAACGGACGGCCTCAACTTCAATTAACATTTTCGCTGTCAACTTAGAAATAAACTCTTTATCTAAAAAACTAGTCTGAAACATACTTTAATTTTCCTTAACTGTGATTAGAAAAAATAGGATTATTTATTTTATATACGCTAATTTTAAAGCTTAATAATTAACAAATATAAATTATTTATAAAAACCTAATTTTCTCTGATAAATATAAATTTACTCTCATCTGATATTGAATGGTTATATGAATATCTATCTAAATTAAAGTTTTTTATATTTTCAACCTCAGTTATCTGGTTTTGAATAATAAACCTTGCCATTGCTCCACGTGCATTTTTTGCATAAAAACTAATGATTTTATCTTTACCATTTTTACGCTCCATAAAAACAGGAGTAACCACTTTTAGCGCTAATGTATTTGGTTTAATCACACTAAAGTATTCGTTAGAAGCACAATTTACTAAGGTATTCGTTCCTATTTCTTGAGCATACTCATTTAAACTTTGAGAAATTTTGTTATCCCAATATTCATATAATGTATTTCCATGATTGCCTTTGAGCTTGCTGCCCATCTCCAATCTATATGGTTCGATAGAGTCTAATGGTCTTAACAAACCATATAAACCAGACAAAATTCTCAGATATTTTTGGGCCCATTCAAGGTCAATTTTATTTAACTTTTCTGCGTCTAAACCCTTATAAGTATCTCCAGCAAAGGCAAAAAGAGCCGCTTTTTTTTCTTGATTCCCAAAACTCATAAATCTTTCTTTATTGAGTTCTGCTAATTTAGGGCTAATACCCATTAAATCTTTTAATTGGTTTGAACTTAGATCACGTGCAATCTCTACTAAATTTTTGACATCTTCTTTAAAAAGTGGCTCTGTTATATCAATATTATTCAGAGGATTCATATTCAGTTTTTTTGCGGGTGAAACCACAACTAGCATTATAAACTCCGTTTATTATTTAAAATAATGTATAGACATCTAAATGTCTAGATTATCCGTCTAATAGTGTTTTGAAATAAAATGTAAAGACGTTATACATTAATTAATTTTATCTTACTTATTTTTCATTGGGTTTTTAATGGGACTAGTTTTTTCAAAGCAATTCGTAACAGTATTTCTTTTGATTATTTTAGTTTTGGTTTGGAGTTCAGTTTGGTCTTTATTTAGAATTGCTATGGAAGCAATTCCTCCTCTTAGTTTTAGAGTTATTATAGGATTGCCTGCTTTTCTTTTATTACTAATTCTTGGATATAAAAAAGTTAAAACAGTTAAAATTCCAAAAAACAATATTAAGTCACTTCTCTTGATTAGTTTTTTTAACGTAACTCTTTGGCAGATCTTAATGCTATACGGGATTACTATGTTAGGAGGAGGTAGAGCTGCAGTTTTAACCTATACAATGCCCGTATGGGCCACAATTTTTGCTGCAATTTTTGGATATGAGAAAATAAATTTTTCTATAATTGTTTCCTTAATTTTAGGAATGATTGGTATTTTTTTTCTTTCTATTGAAATAAATATTTTTGAAAATATTTTTGGTTTTCTAATTACACTTTCTGCAGGTTTAAGTTGGGCAATTGGTACGATGATAGTAAAATATGGAGGCATTAAATCTGATGGATTAGTTGTAGCAGGATGGCAACAACTTATTGGGATTATTCCTATTATTCCGTTTGCTCTGTACTATGACTTAAATAATTTTGGCGATATTGAATTAAAACATGTCTTAATAATTTTTTATGGAATATTCTTTTCAAGTGCGTATACATATTGGGCTTATTTCACTGTTTTACAAAAGTTTTCTGTAAACATCACCTCAATTTCTGTAATGACAGTCCCTGTTTTGGCAGTCTTAATAGACTATTTGATGATAGACTTTCCATTCTCAACATTAGATTTGTTAGCATTAATTTTCATAATTTCTGGTATTTATATTGCTGCAACTAAACCCTTTAGTAAGAAATAAAAAAACATAATTAAACTTAGAAAAAGATGATTAATTAATATGTTTTAAAAATGAGGTTAATTAATGGAATATGAAATGAAAGAAGGTCGCCCTAAGACATGGGATAAGACAAAACGTTTTTATGAAATATCATACCCCAGTGGTAAAAAAGAAATATGGAAAGATATGACCGCACGAGAATGCCTAACAAGGTATGAAAACATGGACCCATATGGGAACGGCTTGAAATTAAGAGAGATAGTAGGCAAAGAATTAAAATTACAAAAAATAATGGATGGCAACAAAAATTAAATAAGAAATAAGCCTTATTTTAACTAGATAAAGAAAGACATAACAATGAACTCAATTAACAAAGCACACAACTTATTAAAGGGTGTTTTGTTTTTCATGACAGCAATTTTCTTTATATCTGTTGTAGATACAATATGTAAGCTCTATACAAAAGAATTTCATGCAGTTCAGATTGTTTGGGGGTATTTTGTTGGTATAAACATAACACTTTGTATCTTTTTTTTTATTAAAGGTGAAAAATTTTCAAAATTGAAGGAAACGGATAAGCCAATCCTTCAAATTATTCGTCCAGGTTTTTTAGTTTGTTCCATTTCTAGCCTTTTTGTTGGTCTAACATATTTACCACTAGCTGAAGCAACAGCTATAGGGTTTGTCGCTCCATTATTTATAACTGTACTTTCTGTTCCTATTCTTAAAGAAAAAGTGGGTATGCATCGATGGAGCGCTGTAATAGTTGGTTTAATTGGGGTTATAATAATTGTAAGACCAGGTGGAAGTTTTTGGCATTTAGTGTCTATTATGCCCTTAATAGGAGCATTATTCTTTGCACTTTTTCAAATTTTAACAAGGTTACTGTCTACAACTGAAAAAACTCATACAACTTTATTTTATACAGGTCTTGGAGGTTTAGGGTGGTCAAGCTTAATCATGCCATTTGTCTGGGTAACTCCAACTCCAATTCATATTTTGGTTTTTGTAGCTACAGGTATCCTAGGAGCGTTAGCACATTTATGCATGATAAATGCTTTCGATTATGCTGAAGCTTCACTATTAGCTCCTTATAATTACACAAAATTATTGTGGGTAAGTGTTTTTGGTTATTTCGTTTTCGATGATATTCCAAGTTTTGAGATGTGGGTTGGCGCCCTGGTAATAGTTTCAGCAGGACTTTACGTTCTTTATAGAGAAAAAAAACACACACATAAATAACTGTATTTTATATATTGAGGGAGAGAACCTCCTCGTTATTCCATTTTAATCATCTGATTTTGTTATATATTTCTATTTTAGAATAACTCAGTCAACAAATTAGTCTACAATTAAACTCATATGTTTGAAAAAGAATCAAATTTTGTAATCTAATTTAGCTATTTTTTAATAGCAGAGTACAGTGTCAGAATCTGTTGATAGTTCTAAAAGTTTGTCTGGCATTGCGAAATCAGCATTAAAACCATCAAGTAAACTCTCATCATATCCTCTGGCTTTAGCAGACATTCCTGAAACATATATTCTTACATTATTTTCTTTTAGAGTATCTAAGTGGGTTTTTAAATCTCCTGTTCCTTGACCAACTACTTCACCTTCATTTTTAATGTTTAACAAATGAGTGCCATCAGCAGCCAAAAATAGATTAACTTCATGACCTTTATTAAATGCTGTAATAGCCACTAACATACCAAGAGTAGCTTTGTTTTTAAGTTCAGGGCCACTATGTATATGAACCAGGAATTTTGACATTATAAAATTTCCTTAATTATAAGATTATTGGTTTACCTTTAGCTGAAATGTTTTGGAAGTACGGTTGTAATAGTCTCATCATCCATAATTGCAGTAATTTCAATTTTTATTAAACCATTCCAGTCAAGAGCGTAATCAGCTAAAGCAGCAGCGCTTGTACTTTCAAGGATAGCAAAACCTCCAGTACCATCTACATTATGGTATCTAGAAATCAGCTCAACACCTTCAGGTGGCATCCCACCAGTTTCCATAAATTTTTTTATAGTTTCATCTCTTGCTTCAGGTGTATGTGTCCATGCTAGCTTGAAAAGCATTTTTTATCTCCTATTCTAAATGTTTTAATAAGTTTTAATGGTATCTTCTTTCTAGGTGATTTACAAAAATCATTAATATTTCATTTCTAAAAGCTAAAAATTGCTTCAAATTTAGACAAGTTTAATATGAAAATATTTATAGTTTTTGGATAACTCTTCCACCCATAGTCACTAACGGAGTGTATTTTTCAAACAATTCAAAAAACTCACCTATCCTAGACCAATTTTGACCTAGTTCTACATGTTTACCAAAATGCTCATCATCTATGTGAACTTCACAGATGTTATAAATAATATTACCTGTAGTCCCTTTTGATGGGTCCATCATATCATTTAATTCTGTTGCCTTAGATACGAAGTATTCTAAAGTATGTAATTTGCCATCCACTGGTTCTAAAGAATGTGTTTCAGACATCCAATTTGCATGAGCTGATAGTAAATCATCAACTGCCTTTTCATCACCATCTGGAACTCTCATGGTAAAACCAAATGAAGTATTTCCTATTTTAAAACTCATGATATTTTTCTCCTAATTCTATATTTATTTTTTATACTTATTAGCTCTGCATATTAGTTAAAGTATACATTTCATGTTCAAGCCCAAGTTTAGGAGCAATTTCTGGAATTCTTTCTGACATTATCTTTTCCATTTTTTCAGGGTCAATAATAGTAGCCTTTATCATTGCTGTGTTTTCATTAACTTTACCAACTAAGTCATCTTTCATGAATTGTTGTCTTAATTCTAAATCACCATCATAAATAGTTTTCCATTCATTATATGAACAGGTAAACTTTGCTATTATTAACATTTCCATAATTAAGACCTCCCTATTTTAAACTTTATGCTATGGGCATATTACATTTTTATGAAGTTCTAAATGCCCCTTAAAAAAAATGAGAGTAAATTGCTCACTAATTGTGCATAATTTAGGGTAAGTGCTTTTATTTATTTTCAACTAAAAAACTTAATTAGATTAATCTAAATCAATAATCTAAGCATCTATTCAATCTATAAGTTGAATTATGAATGTTTTTTACAAAATAGCTTTCATAGCTGCTATTAAGGCAACTCCATAAACAAACATCATTATCAAGAGAGTATTTACAGAAAATGGGAATTAAATAATTCGTATTTAATTTATTTCTTCTGCAATTTTAGAAATCATACCTTTGCTGAAAAGATTGCCATACTTATATTTTTCATCTACTGAAAACATAGTTAAAATTGTATTTTTAGTAGTATTAATAACATTAAAAAATCCACCATGACCTGTCATAGTTAATGTTGGTACACCATTTACTTCGTATACCCAAAACTGATATCCGTATCGTACACCATCTCTTTTTGTTTCAACTGCATTTTCAATACCTTCTTTATAAAATTTACCTAAACAAGTATTATTTATCATTTCGTCATGAATAAATTGACCAAAGTTTGACCAATCTACTGCAGTCATTGTTAACCTAGCTTGAGCAACTGTAACCCCTTTCTTATCTGAAACCCAATGCATGAATTTGTTTTTGCTAAATTTTTTGAAAGCATTTTCATAGAAAATTTGACTTGCTGGTTTGTTTGTTAAATCACTAATCATAATAGAAAGAGCAAAAGGGTCTGAAGAATTATAAAAATGTTTTGAACCTTGCTCTCTATCATTACCATTTAAAATTGAAATAGCCTTAAGCATATTAGCTTTTCCTTCATGTCTTCCAAGACCTTGTGCTATTTGGTTCAATTTTCTTCTAAATTTATAATCAGATTGTATAGGCTCAACACCACTATTCATTTGCAAGGTGTTTTTGATTGAAATTTTTGAGAAAGGTGTATTAGCTAATGAAGGTGAATATTTTCCTAACTCATCATTCAAAGATGCAATTTTCCCATCACACAGCAAACTACCTATAGCAGTAGATAGCGCAGTCTTGGACATAGACATCCCATGTAGGATTGTATTGTGGTCTATATTTCTTTTTTTATTGTACCTTGCGTATACTAATTCATTATTTTTTCTAATTAACGCAGCTAAATTAAATTTATCTTTAAAAATATTATCAAAATTTTCTTTTTTTAAATTGATAGCATCAAGATTTTGTTTTTCACCATAACTATGAACATTAATTTTGAATGGCCCCATCATGTTAGTTTCATGAAGATTAAAATAGGGCTTAATTTGCCTTTTCCACATTTTTTTAGGGCCATGGTCAGCGTAAGATATAAAAATAAATGAAAAATAAATCGCCAAAGACAGCAAAAGTTTAAACATAATTAACCTCCAACATAATCAATCAATACCATACATAACTTTTTTTTTAATGAAAGCACTTAACAATTGGGTGCTTTCTGGGTACAATCAATATTGGTATTTAATTATGTTATTAATTTTATTGCATTTTTATATATTGGCGGCGAGGAAGTCGCTAATCACCTCTTATTCTTTATTATTTGCTGATACCTTGACCTCACCATGATAAGCAATTTCTTTAGGTGATAATGAATTCGGAATACTATTATATTGAGAAAGATAACTTCTTACCTCTTTCATGTGTTTTTCATCATCGTATTCCCATATACTCGTAACTTGATTTTTTTGGTCAA
>Ga0233450_10000805_pt1 | contig 35372 bp, 50 predicted proteins | sample 011ome_30_FD_189956 | JGI IMG/M metagenome (GOLD analysis project Ga0233450, IMG submission 189956) | Coastal salt marsh microbial communities from the Groves Creek Marsh, Skidaway Island, Georgia - 011501CT (spades assembly) | ecosystem: Environmental > Aquatic > Marine > Intertidal zone >... | reverse complement strand
CACCTATTTGTTAATTTACAGGATATGTTAACTGGTGATGAATTAATTCGTTTAAATAAACATTTTGTGGATACGGGTTTTCCACTGCATAGAATTACTGTGATAGTCTGGGCTCGTCATATACAGAATAGTTTACCAGAACAGAGAATTAATATTATTAATTTTAGCAGTCATCAGTATGAAACGTGGTGTAGTTATAAAGACAGTGAAGATGTATTACGTGATGCATTTGATTTTAGTAAAAAAGACTTTAAATATAATTTTGTTTGCCCGCAGCGTATATATAAACCACATCGTGCTGCACTTTATTCCGTATTAAATCGTTTTTCTGGACACGGTAATATAAGTTTACAGAGTAAAGGTCATGAATTACGGTATCCCAGTTTAAGTTATGAGGATTATGAATCGCAATATAATAATTTAATTAATTTATTAGCAATGAAACAGAATTATAATACTGCTCTTTTTGCTATTGTTAGTGAGAGTCAGTATGAACAACAGTATGGTATTATTACTGAAAAAACTCTAAATGCTATTGTAGCAGGCATGCCATTCCTGGTAGTAGGACATTGTGGTGCTCTAGCTGACATAACAGATTATGGCTTTGTGAGTTTCCCTAGAATGTTTGATGAAACTTATGACAGTTTAGATAATCGTGTTAGAATAAAAGATTTAATTGAGAGTAATAACAGTTATATTTGTGATCCACTAACACCCGCAGAGATGCAACACCTATGGTCAGACTTTACGGGTGCATGTGAATATAATAGGGATTATTTTTTTAATCAGTTTGGTGACCAATTAATTAGTGAATTACGTATGGATTTATTGGCGTTATGGGGATAGATATTGCATTTGGAAAATATGCACAGAGCGCCAGTGAATATTTATGGTTGTTGCATAATATAAAATTAATTAATAACTCTGATGCAAGGACTGTGTTAGTATCTAGAGACGAGTTTAAAAGTAAATCGGAACTGATTTTATCAGAATATGACACAATTATAGTAGAGGATTGGTTCGGTATAGACGATTGGGTTGATTTAAATAAAATAGATAATAAAAAAGTGATATTTTGTACTACAAATATGCAACAACCACAGTTAAAACATGCTCGTGTTATACACTATAATTTAATGTTTAATCGTACTAAATTATTTTACACAGAACGGTTTCCAATAACTAGAAACGGTAGAAGATACACTTTACTCTTAAGTAATAATTTTGGAGAAAATTATAAACGTGTAAAATATAACCGTACTCGTGAGTATGATTTCATGTTTTTAAATGCAGGGAGGCAAACCACAGAACGACAGTGTGCAGAAAATATTTTGAAAACTCGCAATGGGTTAATTACAAATAAAACAAATCGTTTACCAAATGATAAATTTATGAATTACAATCCTGTACCTGCACACTATTGGGAGGCATGTTATTTTAATATTTGTGTTGAAAGTAATGTGCATGACCATAATATTGTACATACCACAGAAAAAATTTGGGAGCCTATAATTAAATATCAAATACCTGTTGTACTTGCTACTAAACATTATCAATCATATATGGAAAGTTTAGGATTTGTGTTTCCAATTAAAGTTTTTACACAACCAGAGGAGTATTATAATTTTTTAACGGAATTTTTTACCACAGATGTTAAAAACTTTTTTCTTAAACATGAAGATTGTGTGAAACATAACCATAATTTATTTTTTAATTTACCAATAGACCGTAACGTTGAACAGATATGGAAAAATTAACATGGATTGTATGATAGATTTAGAAACACTGGACACAGTACCTGAAGCAGTAGTATTAACTGTGGGTGCAGTTAAATTTAAACCTGGTGGGAATAGTATCCAGGATGAATTGTATATTCGTTTGGATGTTGATGAACAAATTAACTCAAATAGAACAGTGGATGATCGTACTGTGGCGTGGTGGAGTACACAACCACAATCAATACAGGACGAGGCACTGGGTGAACACGATCGTACCAGTGTTAGTGATACTATAAAACTGTTAAATCGTTTTATGGTTGGTTGTGATGCTGTCTGGGGACAGGGTTATGGTTTTGATATGACTATATTAGAAAATTTATATTTACAAAACGGATTTAATAAGCCCTGGAACTTCTGGAATTTACGTGATAGTCGTACAGTATTTAAATTAATGCCACAAGATCCTGTACAGGCTATACCTAAAGTTGCAGCACATAATGCACTAGCAGATGCACATCATCAAGCATTATGTTTACAGTGGTGTTTTAAACAATTAGGATTGGAGAATTAAAATGAATACGGGTATATTTTTAGCAGGTGTTGGAATATTTCTTTGGTGTCTTACCCAGGTAATATTGGATTTAGAGTTTTTTCTAAAATCTAATCCTGGACTGGTTTATTAAGATATTTTAATAAAACAAGTCGTTAAGACTAGTTAGTATAGTACCTAATGATTGAAGTTTGTCGTAGTGGATTGAAATGATATATAAAAACTAAGGTGAATACGTACTATAAACAAACCTGGGAGAGCTGAAAAGGCTCTCCTTTAATTCTTTTTTAATTTAATGGAGTAAATATGACACAACAGGATTTATTTGAATGGGCAAAACAAATGAATGAAAAATATGGATTTAATGAAGAGCAATTAGTCATGCCTTTTATTAATAATAAAAAAGAAAATAAACAAAATGAAACTACCAAATAATTTTAGACATTTTATTACAATTAATAGTATTGTTTGGGGTTTTTGTATCCTAATTGCTGTGCTTGGATATTTAAATAATGACACTGCACGTTTTTATTAAAGACTTCTTATATTGGTATAGGCAACAAGCACCAGTTTATGGACGTTTTGCCAGTATATATTATTGTGCATTTAATGCACGATATTTCAATAGAGACGGAACCTATAGAAAATGATTGTTTATTTTTGGATTATTATTTTTATTATTACTGCATTTAGTTTGCCATTTATAGCACGTAGTCCACAAATAGAACAATTTATATCTACATGCATAGGTTATATTCAACAATTATAAGGAGATTAATATGGAAGAAAATAAAATAGTTTATCCAACGATTAAATTATGGCATTTAATTTTATTTTTTGCAATTGTAACACCAATAATTTATTATTTTAAATGATTTTATACGTAGGCGATGTTAATACAGATAATACACAACTCGCTAATAGTCCTGTATTAATTACAAAAGATGATCTTAACAAACCATTTCCCGAATATGCATTTACTACACTAGCTGATATAGGCAGTATAGAAAATCTATATTATATTATGGATAAAGCTGATAATATTATATTCAGTCCTCCTAAAGTATGGAGTGATGGAAAAACATTAGATTCACGATATAGTGCAGCTTGGATAACAAAACATTATATTGATATTTTTAATAAAACAATAACAAATAATAATCCGTTGATTGATACACGTAAATCAGAAAAAAAGCATTTATTTGTTGCTGGTTGTAGTACTGCAAATGGCAGTAGTTTAACTGATAAACGGCAAAGATATGCTGAATTATTATCTGAGCATTATAATTTACCACTTGTTAGTTTAACAAAAGGCGGAAGTAGTATAGAATGGGCAAGTGATCAAATATTAAGAAGTGATATTACTTCTGGTGATATTGTAGTTTGGGGACTTACAAATAATGCAAGGTATATGAGTTTTGTAGATCAACAAATAAATCACTGGACAAATAAGAATGCAACTGGTGATTTTATTAAGCCATTAGTTGATGATAATTTATTGGAAAAAAATATTATAAGAATAGAACGTGTTGCTAATTTTTGTAAACATGTAGGAGTACGATTAGTTATTTTCAGTTGCCATTGTGAAATAGATGTTAGTAGCAGAATTAGTTATTTAAATAATTTTTTATTTTTGCACGGTGCAAAAGGTTCAGACTGGGATAGTAGTTTCCTAGACTTTGGTAGTGATGGTGTCCATCCAGGACCATTAACTCATAAATATTATGCAGATAAAATTATACAAAAGGTTGACAGTATATAAAACTATGTTATTATTAATTATAATTAATTAAAAGAGAGTTTAATGGAAACTATATTACAAATTGCAGGATTTATTTTTATTGCATATGCACTATTTAAACTTGCACCATTTATTTTTAATTCAGTTTTTAAATTAAGTGTTATAATAATTGGAATAGTTTTTGCTCTTATAATTTATAGTTTATTAGTAACTGACTGGAGTGTAACATATGTTTAGCAACGAAACTTTCAGAACTGCAACAGAAATGTTTATGCAGGACCAACCTGTAGATGATTTTGTTTATGAGGGCGATGTAGGCTTTGATGCTCTTGTAATGTATCTAGCAAATAACGAACACTTTGAATTAGAATTAGTAATGACTTATTTAGATCAACGTAATGGCATAGATACACCCTGGCCTAAATTACCTATGTTTATATAAAATGTTTTACGATATAGATAAATTAAAAGAACTAGAAGATAAAATCTGCAATAATTTAACTATTGCAGATAATTTAAGTGATACTAGTGGTAATAATAATTTAAGATCTATTTGGATTAATTACAGAAGTGATGTATCAACGTTGGTATCAGTCTTAAGAGAGTATAAAGATTTATTAATTAAACTAGAAGAAAGAGAGAAACAAAATGGCAATGACTAAAGAAGAACGTGAAGAACACGAAAGAATGATAGCTGAATATTTGGAAAAAGGTGGCACTATTACTAAGTGTGAGACTGGTGCAGTTACAGAAGGTGCAGTAACCAGTGTATGGAAGAAACGAGGTCCTGGTAGACCTAAAGCAACTGATAAAAAAGACGGAGAATAAAATGGCTTTAATAGTATTAGCACTATTGTTTAGTGTAGATAATGCAGAATTCAATAGAACAGTAGATGCACAAAAACAAGCAGGTTACAAATGGTTTGAATTACCTGAGTGTAGAATAGTTACTGAAGGATTACCTGCAATTACGATTGATAGTGTAAAAGGTAAAAGAGTTTGTTACAAACTTGCTAAAGATAAAGATTCAGTAAAATAGAAATACTTTATTTTTATAATAAATAAAATTATCGACAGCGCCTATCCAAGACGCGGATATTTAAATGGACGCCTGAGTTTCCGTTAGCTCTTTACTTAATAAGAACGCCCTATCCTATATAACTTAGTCGATTTCTTAACATATAATATTTTGACACTACATGTTTTTTCATGTATAATAGGTTATTATGATCGACTATTCATTATTATTAAATGATACTGTATTTGTGGTATTAGGCACAGTACTAGGATTTATTAGTGGACTTGTTCCTGGTGTTGGCAATACAATTATGATTGTAATGAGTTATCCATTACTGAAAGATGCTAGTATGTTGCAGATGTTACTTTATTATCTTGCAATTATTAGTAGCAGTCAATTTAGTGGTAGTATAATAGCAACAGTGTTTGGAGTGCCAGGAGAAAGTTCCAGTTTGCCTGCAGTAGTTGAAGGCAACAGAATGTTTAATCGTGGTGTAGGAAACTTTGCTATTAGTAATGCGGCCTTGGGTAGTGTATTAGGATCATTTATTGCATTAATTGCAGTATATTTTATTTTGCCATTTGCAATAGAGTTTATTAAAAAGTTCTATAACAATAATGTACAGATTATTATCCTAATCCTCGCTAGTACAAGTATTTGTTTTCTACTAGGCAAAAATATACTACAAAACATTTTTGTTTTTTCTATTGGTATATTTTTAGGATTAATTGGTACAAATTGGAGTCCTTATTTTGTATTTTTACCTGAAGTTATACCATATGAAACTTTTCCTTTATTAATGCATCAAATTCCTCTATTTCCTGTTATTGTATCTTTATATGTATTTCCTACATTACTACAAACATCTAGTATGTTTGCCAACTACACATCAAAAAGGAACTATGAAGATAAAAATAGTTTTATAGATCATATTAAAGAATTTATAAAACATATTCCTAGTAGTTTACGTGGCAGTGTATTTGGATCTTTTATAGGTTTAGTGCCTCACATAGGTGCAAACATAAGCAGTAATTTAAGTTATGCAATAGAAAAGAAACTATCTATTAAAAATAAAAATTACAACAGTAAAGGTGATATTAAAAGTCTAGTATCAGCTGAAACTGCAAATAATAGTACAGGACTAGTAAGTTTACTTCCACTTATGTTAATAGGCATACCTATCACAGTTAGTGAAGCAGTTCTTTTAAGTTTTATGGATATTAAAAGTTATGATATAAATTATGAAACTACAGTTGAAGCAGGAATGTTTCAGGATATTGCAGTTTGGTTTATATTAATAAATGCAGTATGTTTCTTATTTGCATGGCCTTTGGTTAGATATGTTAATCTTTTAACGAAAATAAGTGTAAAGCATATGTTATGGACTACAGGTATTTTTTTAGTTGTTTTAACATATTTCTTAGGAGCACAAGGACATGAAGCATTATATTATATGACAGTATTAGTTGTTTTAGCACCGTTAGGATATTGGTTAAGAAAAGCAGAACCTATGTGCCTGATAATTGCATTTGTCCTACAGGACAAACTATTTGCAAGTTTAGGTATATTTTATCAAGTAAATTTTAATTAAGGAGTCTTGAAATGACAAAAATAAAATTATTAATTGTTGCAATATTTTTTGCAATTACATCTAATGCATATGCAAAGCCAGTTTTAGATGTTATAGTGCCTTCAGGTACAAAAGGAAATGCTTTCGCAGAAAGTAATTTGATAAGTGATGCTCTTAAAGAGTTAGGCTATGATAGTGAGGTTGTTGTTACAAAAAACTGTGTGAATAATAAAGCATACATGGCAAAAAATACAGGAAGGCCTGGTGTTTTCTTACGTGATACTAGTAGATATGTAAAAGATGAGTCAAGAAATTGTAAAGTAAAAGTAGATGATAAATCATTTTTAACAGTATTTTACCAAAGACATCAAACAATGTGTGTAAGAGCTGATCAACCTTTTACTAACATAAATGATTTTTTAAAAGGAAAAAGTCGTGTAACAGTTGCTAATACTGCTAGTTTGTTTGATGGTGTATATGATGAACTTACTGAAGAAACTGGTGTAAAATTTGTAAGAGTAGATATTAATGGCAGTAAGAATATTATTAAAGCATTAATAGCAGGTGATACTGATTTAATGTACAGTGGATTCACAAAACGTGAAATTAATAATAAACAAATTAATTGTTTTACTACAAGTTCTAATACTGAAATTGCAGGCAGAACACCAATGAATAAATTGTTTCCAAAATGGAGACTAAATGAAACTGGTACATTAAAATATTTTCATGCAGCAAACATTGATGATAGCAATTTAGATACTGTTAGAAAAGATCTTAAAAGAGTAATTGAAAGTGAAAAAATTGCCAGTTATATTGAAAAGGCATATATGACACCTGGTACTCAAATAGATGATCAACAGAAAGCATTTTGGTCTATTGTAGATGTGTTGACAGGCAAAAACTAACTATGTGTGGGTATTATTACTCATATAACATACCTATTGATGGAAACCATAACTTTGTAAGCAGTATCAAATACAGAGGCCCAGAGTTTTTTGATTGCATCAGTGTAGATAATGAATATTATGGTCATGCTCTTCTCAATACGAGAGGAGCATCTACACCTCAACCTATTCAAAATAAACATGGTATTCTTGTTTATAATGGTAGCACATACAATAGCAAGGATAATGATACCCAATATATAATTAATAATTTAGACAATAATTTAAACAGAACTATAGATGTAATTAAATCATTAATAGGAGAATATAGTTTAACGTATATTACAAACACTCATATAGTATTTGCAGTAGATCAATGGGCAACAAAGAATCTTTATTTTTATTATGATGAAGAAAGCAAACAATTTGTTTGTGGAAGTACAATGGATTTTGTGCTTGCTTATAGTCCTTTTGCAGTAAAAGCAGAATTAAATAAAATTTATATAATAGATAAAAGTAATTTTAAGTTAACTATTATAGAAAATACTGAATGGAATTTGCAACAAAAAACAAATAATTATGATAAAGTCTTTGAAGACTTTGAACAAGCAATTAAGGATAGACACGAGCCAGGTATTACAACGTATATGTTAAGTGCAGGAGTAGATGCAGGTGTAAATGCATGTTGTGCTAGGAAATTTTTTAATTCAGATATGTTTACTGTCAGTAAAATAGGCAGAGAAGATGCTAGAACCTTAGGACTAAGGTTACATTTACAAAAGAAGCCTTTAATTGATAAAGCCAATGATTTAATGTTTAATAATAAGATGAAAGAAATATTTAAACAGTATAATTGTATGAATTTACATGGTACTCATGCGAGAGCTCTTATATCAATACTATCTAATCATTTTTTACCAAACAAACAAAAAATTTGTATTAGTGGAATAGGAGGAGATGAACTGTATGATGATTATTCATTGGATAAGGTTACATTTGGAAGAGTAGGAAAAATAAATGGATCATGGCCAAAAGATTTAAGATTAATTTATCCTTGGTTTAATTATGAATTTACAAGGCTTAATAATCAACTACACAGAAGTGATACTATTTGTGGACATTTTGGAATAGAGGCTAGGTATCCTCTTTTAGACCAAAGATTGTTTCAAAGTTTTCTTAATACTACTGTGGAACTTAAAAACTCAGGTCATAAGCACTGGTTAGTTACTTATATGAAAGAGAATAAATATCCTTTTCAATTAGAAAAAACAAGGTTTGCGAGTGATGGACACAAGTTTTAAAAATTTAATTACAAAATCTACAGAATGTGTTGATGAAAACCAATATCCTTATTATTATGAAGCAGATGGCTATAAGTTTTACAATAAAAACTTAGCATTATGGTATGAAACGTCGCAAAAAAGTTACGTTACTTTTGTAGATAATAATATTAATCAAATAAGAAACAATTTACATGGTACTATTAGTATTGAATATAATTACAATTTAAATTTTTTAAAACTATTATCAAAACAATATAAGCATATGAATTTATTTTATAGTGGTGGTGCAGATAGCACAACTATTCTAGAAACTGTAGTGAATAATAAAATAGATATAGACAATGTTTTTTGTTTGACTTATGATTCATTAACGTTAAATTGTAATACTGAAATAGTTAACTGTGCAATTCCTTTTCTTGAAAAAAGTAAAATAGATTATAAAATTCTAACTTGTAATTTTGATTACCATAAAAATAAGTATTCTGATGATATGGCGTTTTTTAATACAAATGGATGTGTAGTAGTTCCTTTTAGATCTCCATTAGATAATCATCCTGAAATAGATTATCAATCTAATGCATGTTACATAAAAGGTGCTGATAAACCACAATTAGTAAGGTATAATAAAAAATGGTATGCATGTTTGATTGATACTCAAATTGCGGCAGACAATGAAAACAAAAATGTAAAATGGTTTTGGTTAGATGCAGACAATATAAAAAGTTACATAAAAGATAGTTTAATATATCGTGACTACCTGCAAACTAATGATCTTATCAATAACAATAAATCTTTACAGTTCCATAAACCTACTCAGGATTACAAATTAAATAAGGTTTTGGGTAGAAGCAATGTAAAAAATTATGAAATGCAACTGTTTAAAAATTTACCTAATCAAAAATATCATAGCAGTAAGGCTTTACAAAGAATAACTGATACTATTAAGTCTTCGCGACAGGATGTTTTAGTGAATTATTACAATGCGATGAATACCTTTAGTAAACTAGTCCCTGAATATGGACATCAAGATGGGTTTGCAAATTATAATAATACTGGAAAATTTGCTTGGTTTATAGATTTGGATACTTTAGAAGTTTTTACACAGAAAGAATTAATACCAGAAGGTTTTCAATTGTAAATACAAACATGAAATTAGCAATAGCATGTGACCATGGCGGTCTCGAATTAAAGAATAAGATTAAAACTTACCTAGATAATAGTAATCATACCTATACTGATCTAGGAACAAATAATACTGATAGTGTAGATTATCCCGACTTTGCAGAAAAAGTTATAGATTGTTTACTACATGATGATTATGATTATGGTATCCTTATCTGTGGTACAGGACAAGGTATGGCAATGTGTGCTAATAAACATACTGATATAAGAGCTGCACTATGTACAGATGCAAATATGGCAGAGCTTGCTAGGAGTCATGGAAATTGTAACATACTATGTATGGGAGGACGTATTACATTGCCTTATGTTGCTACAGAAATGTTAGAAGTATTCCTCACTACAGACTTCGAAGGTGGCAGGCACGAAAAAAGAATAAAAAAGTTTAGTATTTAGGTTGACATTATCTATTATGATGCTATTATATGTGTATAGTTAATTAAAGACATAAATGGAGAGATGAATGTCATATGTATTAGTCAAGAACGGTAGTTATAGAAATCAAGCAGTACAGAATACTGTATTTCCTTTAATTAAGAATTTTCAAAGTAAAAAAGATGGTGGCGGTTTTGTTACTGTAAATGGTAGTTGTAGATTTGGTGATGAGGCTACAAAAATTCGTGTTGCAGTCAATACACCTGAAGATATTAAGTTTGTTGAACAGGATAGTTTTAACGTGCAGGAAGGTGCTAAGGCAGATGTAGTTGCAAAAGCAGAGCCTAAGTTTACTGCAGAACAAGATGCAAAAAGAATTGCAGAAATTGGTACTAGGTTTGAGATATTAGATCAGATGACTAAGAGTCTTATTAACAGTGATATTAGAGCATTGATTGTTACTGGTCCTCCAGGTGTTGGTAAGAGTTATGGTGTTGAAGAAGAACTTAACAAGAGCAGTTTGTTTGGTGATATGGCTGGTAGTAGAAGAAAGTATGAAGTTGTTAAAGGTGCAATGACTGCTCTAGGACTTTATGCAAAGTTATATGAATACTCAGACAAAGGTAATGTATTAGTATTTGATGATTGTGATAGTGTGCTTATGGATGACCTTGCACTTAATATTCTTAAGGCGGCACTGGATAGTGGCAAGAAGAGAATGATTTACTGGAATGCAGAAAGTAATAAACTAAGAAGCGAAGGCATTCCTGATAAGTTTGAATTTAAAGGTAGTGCTTGTTTTATTACTAACATTAAATTTGAGAATGTTAGAAGTAAAAAGTTACAGGATCACTTAGAAGCTCTACAAAGTAGATGTCATTACTTGGATCTTACATTAGATACTATGAGAGATAAGATTCTTAGAGTAAAACAGATTGCAGACAAAGGTGATCTATTTAAAGATTATGATTTGAGCAAAGAAATACAAGCAGAAGTTATAGACTTTATTGCTGATAACTGTAACAAGTTCAGAGAAGTAAGTTTAAGGATGGCACTAAAGGTTGCGGACCTTGCAAAGATTAGTCCTAACAATTGGAAAATACTTGCTGAAAGTACTTGTATGAAACGAATGTAATTGAATTGAGCCACGTTTACTCTCTCTCCTCTCTCTCCTCCAAACGTGGTTCATTTACTAGGGCGGGTAGTTGAATCTACTCGTCCTTTTTATTAAGGTGATGTGATGACATATATAGTTAATGATAAATGTATAAATTGCAGATTCACTGATTGTGTAGAAGTTTGTCCTGTAGATTGTTTCTATGTTGGAGAAAATACTGTTGTAATTAATCCTGATGAGTGCATTGATTGTGGAGTATGCGAGCCAGAATGTCCTGCAGATGCCATAGTGCCTGACACAGACATGACACCTGAACTGCAACATTGGTTAGATATCAATACAAAATACAGTGAGATATGGCCTAACATAACAAAAAAGTTAGTCCCTTTACCAAATGCTGAAGAACTAAATCCTGCTAACGGATATGATAAAGATAAAACAGATGACTTTAGTCCTAACCCAGGACCAGAAGAATGATGCATATGTACGACTATGCATTTTATTTTGTAGGTGGATCTAGTGGCAGTTTTGTTAAAAGATTATTTTGCTATTACCACAGTGATATACCATTGACAAGTATAAGCAAGAGTACAGGTGATGCTCATAGTAGTAACGAGTACTTGCCTCCGCATTATCATTTTGCAAAAGACATACCACCAAACAAAACAATTATATCTATAAGATTTGATAAAGATGATATAGACTTAATTTGCAAAATGCAATATGATAAATTTGCAAAAGATTGGTTACAAAAAAATTGGGCAAAGGCACAAGAAACTTATGATGTATTGACAGAGTATAATAAATTTGAAGACATGCCTATAGAGGTATGGTATAAAAATTATAAACTATCTTTAAATAATTGGGTACAAGAACAAGAATGGACGAAGCATGATTTAATTATAGAATTTAAAACTACACTTGGACTTAATAACATTGACTTAAATGAACAAATAGCAAATTATTTTGGTAAACAACCTACAACAGAAGCAAAAGAACATATAGAAGAATATAGATTAGTTAATAAAAAACTTTATAATTATGATATGAAAACATTATATACTATAGGTGATAGTTTTACTTTTGGTGATGAATTAGAAAATAAATCTAATAATTGGCCTAGTGTATTAGCTGAATATAAAAATTTTAAATTAATAAACGAGGCAAAACCTGGAGTTGGAAATGAATATATAATTAAAAAGACTATGTTTGCAGTAGAAAAATATAATCCTGATCTAATTATCATAGCATGGACAAGTTGTGGTAGAAAAGAATTTGCTGATGAACTAGGTGCTTTTGATATATGGCCTGCTCATAATAGAAGAAAGTTTAAAAATAAAGAATTAGGTTTTAGATTACCATTAATAGATTACATTACAAAATATAATAATGCATTGCATGAATATAGAACCTGGTTAAGGCAAGTTGTATTATTACAAAGTTATTTAAAATTACATAATGTAAATTATTTGATGTGTAGTACTCATGATAATCAGCACAGATTTGGAAGGTTTTACAAGTTATGCCAGGATTATTATGATTTGATAGATGATAAAAAATTTATAGGCTGGCCCAATGATGGTATGGTAGAGTGGTGCTATGGATCACCTAAAGGACCAGGCGGACATCCACTTGAAGAAGGACACCAAAGGATTGCAAATGAAATTGCAAAGTACATTTAAATTTATAAACGGCCCAGCCTATTCAATACACAATCAAGAACCTATTGATAGTGATGTTGTATTCTTACAGGATCATTTTCCTGATTATCCTGTTGACTATAATAAGAGTAAAGAAGAACTTTTAAAAACACATATAGGACATAGCGTTTTTCATGATAATTGTATTAATCCAAAGGATAAAATTTGGATATATGATAGTTATTTGTATTTAAACGATAATTTTGATAACATTTATTTGCCTATAATGGATTTAAATATTCACAATTATTTTAATAATGATAGTCCTAAAATAAAAAGAAGATATAAATTTGTAACATTTAACAATAAAAGTAGATTTCATAGGATTATAGCAAGTAGTTGGATAAATGAAAATTTTAAACCTAATGAATATTTCTATACTTCAGGATTCAATGCTGAACAAGACGGAATAACTGAACACTTATTGTTTATAGATAAATTATATCCAGGTTTGCCAGAAAAAATTATAGGACCAGACCCTTCTATAAATGATGGTGGTGATATTTTCACAAAGTATTTTTATCCTCACTCAAGTGATGCAGTATTTAATATTGTAAATGATGTAAGTTTTTGGGAGTTAGGATGTCATTTAAGTGAAAAGACATTTTGGTCTTTTTTATCCTATAATATTCCAATTGTAAGTGGTTATGGTATGGCAAAAAGTTTGGAAGCCATTGGGTTTGATATGTTTACTGATATTGTTAATTATAGTAGTCAATTTACAGAGAATCCATTTGTAAGGACATTTCAGTTATTGAATAATAACAAACAAGTATTAGAGAATGCTTTTGATATTTTAGATTCTTCAATACTTGAACGTCTGGGACATAATAAAAATTTATTACTTAACCCTGATATTCAAAAGATAGCAATTAAAAATATTAATTCTCCTAAAATGCTTGCAAAATTTGAGGAACTTTGTTATAATGATAATATTAATGCTTTAAAAAGAGAAAAAAAATATTTACAATGAAACCGGCAATACTACATGTAAAAGATGAAGTGAATGTAAAGATTGAAGGACTAGACTTAGACACAAGACGTAAGTTAAGTAACATGTTTAAGTATGAGATTCCTTATGCAAGATATTTGCCAGCAGTAAAACTAGGACGTTGGGACGGCAAGAAAGCATTCTTTCAATTAGGTGGTAGTACATATATTAATTTACTGCCTGATGTATTGCCTGTACTGGAAAGTCAAGGTTATGATGTTACATTAAATGACTTACGTGAATATGAAACAGATTTCCAATTAGAACCAGTACACGAAGATAGTTTTGCGGATATACTATGGCCCAAAGGACATCCTGTTGCAGGTACACCAATTAAACTTAGAGATTACCAAGTAGAAACTATAAATGGTTTCCTAAGTAATCAACAGAGTTTACAGGAAATTGCAACAGGTGCAGGCAAGACACTAATGACGGCGGCACTGAGTAAAAGTGTAGAACCATATGGCAGAAGTATTGTTATAGTTCCAAATAAAAGTTTAGTTACACAAACAGAAGAAGATTATGTTAACATGGGATTAGATGTTGGTGTATTTTATGGCGATAGGAAAGAGTTTGGCAAGACACATACTATTTGTACTTGGCAAAGTTTGAATATATTATTAAAGAATACTAAGAATAGTATAGCACCAATTACTATAGGTGAATTTTTAGAAGATGTAGTATGTATCATGGTTGATGAAGTACACATGGCAAAAGCTGATGCTTTAACAACTCTATTAACAGGAGTTATGGCACACATACCTATACGGTGGGGACTTACAGGAACAGTTCCAAAAGAAAAGTTTGAAAGTGTAGGAATAGTTTGCAGTATTGGTCCTGTAATAAATCAAATAAGTGCAAAAGAGTTACAGGATAAAGGTGTACTTGCTGAATGTCATGTTAACATAGTACAAATGATTGATACTGCGGCACATACAAACTATCAAAGTGAACTTAAATACTTATTAGAAGATAAAGGTAGACTAGACTATATAAGTAGTTTATGTAGTAGTATAAAAGACACAGGCAATACACTGATCCTAGTTGATAGAATTGCAGCTGGTAATGAACTAGCAAGTCGTATACCAGATAGTGTATTTGTATCAGGGAGTACAAAAGGTGCAGAACGAAAACAAGAATATGACGAGGTATCAACTGCTACAGGAAAGGTTATCATTGCAACCTACGGGGTGGCGGCGGTGGGGATTAACATTCCTCGCATTTTTAATCTTGTGCTTATTGAGCCTGGTAAGTCTTTTGTTAGGGTTATCCAAAGTATTGGACGTGGAATCCGAAAAGCAGAAGACAAAGACTTCGTACAAATCTGGGATATAACCAGTACTTGCAAGTTTGCAAAAAGACATCTAACAAAACGTAAAAACTTCTATAAAGAAGCAAACTATCCATTTACGGTTGAGAAAGCCGATTGGAATATATAAAGGAATAAAATATGGCAAAAATGTTTCGACCAGTATCATCGCATGAACCTACATTTTCAAAAACAAGCATTGGTAGAAAACCTTCACTGTGTAAAATGAACAAACATAAAAGAAGATCATACAAGGCTTATAGAGGACAGGGTAAAAGATAATGGCAAAAGACCAAGCAGGAATACCTGATCCTGGGAGTATGATGTGGGAAAACGGCATCTATTATATGGCAGATGGATTTACATTTGAATCTACAAAGCCAATAGTACAATGGATTATAGAAAAGAATTTATTGCCTTCAAAACTAAGACCCAAAGAACTTATACTAATTATTAACAGTCCAGGAGGTAGTGTTCACGCTGCTTTTGCTCTTATTGATACTATGAAAGGCAGTGCTATTCCAATTAAAACTGTTGGATTAGGACTAATTGCAAGTTGTGGTGTACTAACATTTATGAGTGGCACAAAAGGTAGACGTATTATAACTCCTAATACAAGTATCCTTTCACACCAATACAGTTGGGGAAGCAGTGGTAAGGAACATGAACTATTTGCAAGAGTACGTGAATTTGAACTAAGCACTGAACGTATGATAGAACATTACAAAAAATGTACAGGAATGTCTGAAAAGAAAATTAGAGAACTATTATTACCTGCAGAGGATGTATGGCTGAGTGCAAAAGAAGCAGTCAAATATGGCATTGCTGATAAAATAAAAGAGGTATATTAATATGAATACAGTTGTTTCTTGTGGCGATAGTTTCTTTACATCAACACGAGAGGCTTGGGATAATCTTAAAGGAGACGATTGGCCAGAATTTTCTGTAAGTAAAACAGTTGCTATAGACAATTTAGATCCAGAGATACAGAATGATATACAAGAAGCATACCAATTAAGTTTGCATAGTCCATCAATAGTTGATATAGTTGCTAGTAACAAAAATTGGCAACATATCAATCTGGCACATGGCGGCGTCAATAATGTAGGCATTAGATTACAAATAGATCAAGCAATAGAAGATTATAAACCAGATTATATATTCTTTTGTGCATCTAGTCCTTATCGTTTTTCCTATAGGAATGAAGAAGGAAGTTTATGCCACACAGGTGGGTTTAGTAAAGTAGATTTAGGACTAAGTCCAGATATAAAAAAGATTTATGAAAAGTATTTTTTTGTAGAAGAACTTGCTGAAATGCAAACATATTGGTACTTTAGTAGTGCAATAGAACTTTTAGAAAGAAAAGGAATTGATTATTTTTTCTTTCCTAATTGGCCAGAAATAAGAAACATGGATTGGACTTGGGCAAAAGGAAAAGTTTATCCTAATGAATCTCCACAGTTATTTGATATGGCTATGCAAGCAGAGGCTAATAATTTTATAAATCATACTGTTTGGGAAGACACATCAAAGGTTGCAGAAGCGGCCTTAACACATTTATCGGATTGGAATTAATATGAGAATATTAACATTAGAGAATACTGCATATGAAATGAATGATATACCAGATGAGGTAGATGATTTAAGATTTGCAATATTAGATAATAGTAATCCTGCAGACCCAGATTATTTTTTTATACCACTTATATTTTTAGAAAGTTTTAATAGCCCTGCAGTTGTATTAGAAATAGGCAAGCATAAAATTCGTATGCCTGTTGATTGGAAAATATTAATTGGTGATAGACACATTGGCGATTTAGAAATGCTAAACTTCAGTAGTTTAAATGATAGAGGATTTGATGCATTCCTATTCAATCCGATCGGAGATTTTAGACATGACTATTTGCCTGTAAACATTGTAGACATTTACAGTGATGTCAAATGGTTTTTTCCAAAACTAAAACAAGGACAGATACTAGCAATACCTATTGAGACTGGAGTAGAAAATCCAAAATGTGTGTATTGTGCAAAAGATATAAACAAACAAAACGAAATTGTTAGCATTGATAGAGCCTGGTAAGATAACAAGAATTGACTATAGAAAGTTTACCTGGAGTGCATATGTAAACTACCAAACTACTCGTAAACAACTTGCTGGTATGGAAAATATCTGGGAAAGGATTAAAAAGTATTTGGAGAATAGAGACAGAAATGATTATAGTGTAACTCTAGAAGATCCAACTAAAACAATTGTTTTAGAGTTTGAAAAACTTGACGATGCACGGATGTTTATGTTAGCATTTAGTGATGCAATAATTGATAATGGAATAAAGTATGAATAATTATGTTGTATGTTTTACTGCAGGAGGAAGTGGACATTTTTTAGGCCACTTTTTACATACTGAATTTTTGGATACAGAAGCTGGCATAAAAGTAGATGGATGGAAAACGCCCAAGGATACATTTCTATTAAATTCTGCATTTGATAAATTAAAAGCAGAGCTTCCATATGATTACATCACGTATGATCCTATTTCCAAATATACAAATATCAGATCTTTGTTTGAATCAGGGATGACTTCTTTCGACTTATCAGAACACTGTGCTAAAATAAATCCAGGAAAACAAATAATTCGTATTACCCATAGTAATTTACAGGAACAATTTAGAATGTCATTTAATCATGCTTTCAAAAACCGTGAACAATGGGATTTAAAATTGCATTCTCTGCAATGGATAATGGATTGTTTTTATGTTAGTATTTTTGATGAATTTAAAACAAACGATAATCCAGATCGTTGGGACGAATTCTCACCAAAACCTTGGGCTATAAACATTAGTTATAATGAAATTTTTAATTTGTATTCTCTGATACAATTATACTATACTGTACATAACTCAGTTTGTCCTGATCATAAAATTAAATATGCACAAAGTTATATCGAGCAAAACGTTAGTATTTTCAATAAATGGGAATTTAGAGCTATGGAAAAAATATTTATGTATGAATATGAAAATAGCCTTGAGGAATTTGCTGGCGGTAAGCTAAGAAATTGGTCAGTAGATGATATTACAGAAGAAAATTGGCAAACCTTTTTGGATGAACATTTATGTCTAACAAAGTACCACTAAACACAGTACTAGCGGCAATAGATAAAAAAGACTATGGCTTCTATGATCGTCTTACACCAGAACACCAAAAACAATTATCACCATTCTTGCTAAATCGTTATGTAAGTCTTGTAAAAGGCTCAAATGAATTACAAGCATATTATCTTATGGCAGGTAACCAACGTGTTAATTGTACATACTTCGAATTAGCAAAGCATCCTAAACTAGTGTGGCAGTTATTATGCACAGTAAGTCCTGGTATGGGTACACAATTTCATCAGTGGGTAGGACACAAAAAGAAAGATAAGAATAACAGTAGCAAAAGACGTAAAGAAGTAGAAAGGTTACATCCATGTGCCAAAAGTGATGAACTAGATATGCTGACAGAAATGTATACTGACAAGGATTTGAAAGAGATAGCAAAGTTGTATGGTGATGCATGAATCAACAGTTTACAGAAATAATAAAAGATGCTATAATAAATCGTACAATGGAAAGCAAAGATTTTACATGCCAATACTGTGGCAAATCATATCGTAAAGAGAGTACTCTTGCGGCACATCTTTGTGAACCTAAGCGTCGTGCCCAACAAGAAAATGAGCCCGGGGTCAAATTAGGCATGACGGCTTACTTACGTTTTTATGAGCTGACACAAGGCAGTGCAAAGTTTAAAACATATGCAGACTTTAGTACTAGTCCTTATTACAATGCATTTGTAAAGTTTGGTAGACATATGGTAAACATACGTGCTATCAATACACAAAAGTTTATAGACTATGTAATTAAAAGTAATAAAAAACTAGACTATTGGACTAAGGACATAGTTTATCAAGAATATTTGTTTGAACATTTACGTACAGAAGCAACACAAGATGCACTGGAACGTAGTATAAAAACTATGGAAGCCTGGGCTGAAGAAAAAGAAAGTGTATTCAATCATTACTTCTGTTATACTAATAGTAATATTCTTGTAAAAGATATAACTACAGGCAGGATTAGTAGTTGGATAATATTTAACTGTAAAACTGGACAGGATGCATTAGATAAATTAAACCCTGAACAGATAGAAATGATATTTCCCTATATAGATCCTGACTTCTGGAAACGTAAATTTGTAGATTACTTTGCAGATACAGAATGGGTTAAACATATTCTTAAAGAGGCTGGACTATGATCTATGTAAATGGATGCAGTTATAGTTTATCTAATGGAAAGAATTACGGTGATTATTTAAGTGATATAACAGGTAAAGACTTGTTACATAAAGGAATCAAAGGTAGCAGTAATGATAGAATATTTAGAACTACTACACGAGATTTGCTGAAATTAAAACACAACGGAATAAATGAGTGTCTAGTTTGTGTAGGGTTAACATTTTGGTTTAGAACAGAAATATGGATTGAAAATCATGGTATTAACAAATGGTATCAATTTGACTATGATGATGGAGAGTTTGCAAGTTTCCAGGCAATTACAGAGACAACCCATAATATTACTCTTCCAATTTTTTATAAAAATTATATTAAGGAATGGGGAAAGATATTGAATGTATCTAGTGCAATTACTAATACATTGCACCAGGCCTGTTTACTTTTACATTTATGTAAAAGTTTAGGTTATGATTTGTGTATTTTTTGGGCTGCAGATGTGGCACAAGATATACGTAGAATAGATAAAGATTTAGAATCTCTTAAGGATTTTTATTACGAGTTTAATGACAAGAATAGTTTTGATTTGTTACAATATAGTTTTGTAAAGGATGCTTTTGATTCAGGATATAAACCTTATGACAGTGAAGAAAGACATGGACATCCTAATACAAATGCACATAAAGAATTTGCAAATAAAATATATAATAAACTAGGAATTGTAAAATGATATACGACATGCCAGATGTAGATATAGACTTTGCTGATAGAACACATTTACTAAAACATGTGAAGGGTATAGGAGCAAGGTTAGAAAATGGCAATAAGCATAATACAGGTGTTTATTTTAATAAAGTTCCACAAGCACATGATGGAATTGCAACTGTAGATCATAAAACTGCTGAAAGTTTAGGATACTTCAAATTAGATTTACTTAATGTAAATGTTTATCAACATATAAAAAATGAAATACACTTAGTGGAAATGATGAGAGAGCCTAATTGGTCTAATTTACACAATAGAGATTTCTTTGAGCAACTAATACACGTTGGTAAACACTTCGAGACAATGGCTAGAATGCCTGAGGATATAACTAGTATACCTCGTATGGCAATGTTCTTAGCAGTTATACGTCCTGCAAAAAGACACCTAATAGGAAAAACATGGCGTGAAGTAGGAGAAACTATATGGCACAAAGCAGGACAGGATAGTTATAGTTTTAAGAAAGCACACGCAGTAGCCTATGCACAATTAGTTGTAGTTCATATGAATATATTAGAGGAACAAAATGAAAAATAATTTAGAAAGAATGCAAGAAATACAAGAAAATCTTACAAAGCATATAGATAAAAATATAAAAGATGAAGATGATCATATGTATATGGCAACAATGCTTCTTAAACATGCACTTGTATTATATAAAGGATTACTTACAGATGATCAAATAAAAAGTATGTTAGGTCACGTAATAGATACTGTAGAAGAAGACTTTCCTGGCTATGAACTTACCAAAAAATCAAAAAAGACAATGCATTAGAATATTTTACTAAAAAGTAATATGTAGTAAAATGTAAACATTGATCTATAACATTTGTATACCACCACGTAGTAGATCTAGATTGCACATTCAAGAAACTATTTGCTTTATGTTTAGAATAATCTATTTGCCAATGTATAAAATAGTCTATAAATGCACATAAAATTGCAGGTATGGCAGGCAAAAATAATCCTGCAATGACTAAAGTGCTTATACCATGGTGCATGTAGTGGATATGTCCATTTCCAAAGTAAAAACTTTTGTTAATGTTTTGTAGTTGACTTTGGACGCCAAGATCTACAATGGCATGCTTAATCAGAAGCAATAGTAAGAAGTCCATGTTCTATTTAACTTTTTTCACTAATTGTATATTACGTCGCTTGCTTCTTTTCTTAGCAAGTTCTGCTATGCTAACACTAGGACCACGCACAACTTCTGTGTCTTTTATATTAAATGTAATAAGATATCTACTAAATGGTATAAAATCCTTTTTTAGAAATAAATTTATAGGTATAGTCCTATTTGATTCCCACCACCAAGCATCACCTAGTTCTAAAAATAATGTTTTAAGATCAGAATCTATTTTACTATAGTCATACATACTTAGAAAACTATCGTCTTGGTTTTGTATTATACCTACGTACTCTTGTCCACCATATGTAACTAAACTTAAAAATGGATATTGTTCAAATATTTCTTCTGCTAATGGTGGCATTCTATCTCTTATAAATACAGTATGACTGTTACTACTGGATATTTATATACACAATTACACACTGCAGTTGTAACTGATACTGGAGTCAATAATCTCATGAGCATGTTTTACACCCCCAATATAAAAGTCTATAGAGGCATAGACAATTACATACGAATAGAATTTAAAAACCGTGATCAAAAACGTGTCGTAATGACAGACCATACTGCAAACATTATTATTATGGATAAAGAAAATAGTGTAGCATATGTTGAACGTGCCCTTACTGCAATCGATCCACGTAGAGGATTATTTGAAGCAACTATTACAGAAGGTGACTTACTTAATTTAGATGCAAAGTTTTACAGTTACAGTTTAAAAGTTACAAATCCAGAAGGTAGAACAAGTCCTGCATACGCAGATGATAATTATAGTGCCAACGGTACACTAGAAGTTACTGAAGGAATGTATCCTGCTTTCAAAGAAAGTACAATCGAAGCATTTGGTGGTGGAAATACAGGAAGCTCAATAGCAATAGATCCATATATTAATCGTAATACTGCACAACACACTGCTCAAGTTTATTTCAGCAGTTCGTTCACAGGTAGCCTGGAAATACAAGGTTCAATCAATCCAAGTAATAGTATTCAAAACGCAGACTTTACAACAATATCTACAACAAACTATACTGACCAGACAGACAATGCATACATTAACTTTACTGGTGTATATAGTGCAGTTCGTTTTGTACGTACAACAACTTCAGGAACATTGAGTCAAGTATTATATAGACCATAATGAAACTTGTAGGCTTTGGTTGTAGTTTCACTTATGGCAGTGAACTTGTAGATCCTAAGTTAGGCAATGAGTATCATCATGCTAACACACGTTATAGAAATAACAATGTATGGCTAGGCAGACTTGCTAATAACTTAGGTTATCAGTTTGATAATTTAGCAGAACCAGCAAACAGTAACTTTGCAATAGCACAACAAGTTTCAACATATTTCCTTAATACATACGATTCACAAGATAAAATTATAATTTGTATAGGTTGGACAGAAAAAACTAGAATGAGTTGGTATACTAATAATACTTGGACTCATAACGGCTTTGCTGGTGACAATCATGGATGGCCACAGTCTGCCCGTGAATGGGTTATAAAGTCTGATAAGGAAAGCTATGATATGTACACAGATAATGCAAAATTTATTGTTAACAGTATTTGCAAATCAATGAATATTCCAGTAATACAATTTAATGCACTGGGTCATCATAAAGCAACACAATATTCAAATTATTTTATTGATGGAAACAGTATGGACAGTATGTTAAGACGTGCAATAGCAGAAGACAATAGATTAGATTTAATAGCAAAGGATGGACACCCAAATGAAGCAGGGCATGAATATTTTACTATAAGGTTGACTGAATTTGTAAAAAGTCATATAATAACACAATGAAGAAGTATATACACATTAATAGAAATATTATACAACAAAACGAAAAACATGGCAGAGAACTTCCTGTTTGCAGAGTACAGGAAGGTAGCAAGGCTAGATATGGTAGTGCAGTAGAAATACACGGACCAAGTCGTATGGTTTACAAACCCGATAAACCACTTAGTTGTGGTGCTAAACTATGGATAGAAACTGATAGTGAGATAAGTATTGAAGACGAGTGTACTTATAAAGATATACAAAAGATGAAGTAATGGGTTTGGAGGTTTTTGCACTATGTTTGGTATTCTTTTTAGTCATTACGGCGATCATGGCTATAGGCCTCCTAAGAGGCCGACGTGTAAGCGGCAGTTGCGGTGGTGCTACAGGCGTTTGCTCTGTGTGTGGCAAAGACAGTGCAGAAGACCGCCTACAACAAATGAAACGAGATCCTAATCGCAGGATTGACAGTGACAACATGACTGAAGTCGAAAAGATGGACGCAGGTTTTACACACGGTACTTACAATATAAACGGCAGAGATGTTGACTTTTGAATAGTATTCAACAAACGATCATAGATAGTTTGCCTGGCAAACAAAAGAGAACTACTAATGGCTGGATTAGTTTTAATGCAGTTTGTTGTCATCACAATGGCGAAAGCATGGACAAACGTAACAGAGGCGGAGTAATTGCTTCAGGTGATGCTATAAGTTATCATTGTTTCAATTGTAATTTTAAGACAGGTTGGCAACCCGGTAGACATATTAGTTTTAAACTAAGGAAACTGCTTACTTGGTTAGGTGTTGATGAGAACACCAGACAGATGCTTAACATAGAAGCATTACGTATAAAAGATACAGTTGAAGAAGTTTTAGAAGATGACGAAACGTTTACAGTAGAATTTAGTCCTAGAGAATTACCTGAGAATAGTACAAATCAATTACCAGATCATATAAGATTATATGCTGAAAGTAGAGCTTTGCCATTAGGTAAAATTATGTATAGCAATAGCAAAGCTGCTGGCATGTGGAAAAGACTAATTGTTCCTTTTACTTGGCAAGGAAAAACAATTGGATTTAGTGCAAGGAGTATCGACGATGAATCAAGACCCAAATATTTTACTAGTCATGATAGTGGTTTCGTTTATGGCATTGATAATCAGTTGTCTAACAGTAGGTTTGTAGTAGTAACAGAAGGACTGCTAGATGCAATGTGTATAGGTGGAGTAGGTATATTGAGTAATCGTTGTAGCGAAACACAAGCACAGATTATAGATACACTAGGTAGAGAAGTTATACTTGTGCCAGATAAAGATCGTGCAGGACAAAAACTAATTGATGATGCACTGGAGTTTGGTTGGAGTGTTAGTTTTCCTGAATGGGAAAGTGATGTTAAAGATGTAAATGACGCAGTTGTAAGATATGGAAAACTGTTTACACTTAAAAGTATTATAGATGCAAAGCAAACTATGCGTCTTAAAATAAATTTACAGAGAAAGCGATGGTAGATCTACACATTGAGCCGACTAGTAGATGCACACTCGCTTGTCCAAGATGTGAACGAACCACTTTTATAAACAAATTTGGTAATAATAATTTTTCTATACAAGATTTAGACATTAATAAATTTTTTAATTTTATTGATGTTCCTGTAAGACACATTAATGTTTGTGGCAACTTAGGTGATCCTATATATCATAGAGATTTTTTAAGTTTAATTAAATTATCCAAACAAAAATGTGAGAGTGTAGGAATAACTACAAATGGCAGTAGAAAAAATAAACAATGGTGGGAAAAATTAGTAAGTCTACTTGATAGTAAAGATATTATCAATTTTAGTATTGATGGGACACCAGAAAATTTTACAAAATATAGAGTAAATGGTGATTGGAATAGTATAAAAGATGGGATTGAAGTATGTGTGAAAAGCAATGTCAAAATAATATGGAAATATATTCCTTTTGCATTCAACATAAATGATATAGAGTATACAAAAGAACTTGCATACAAATTAGGAATGGATGAATTTGTATTGATGCCTAGTGAAAGATGGAACAATGGTAGTGATTATTTACGCCCTCATAAAAATTTTTTTGGTAGTAAACATAAAGCAAAGCAACAATTTAAGATAGATAGTGAAAGTTTAGAAATAGATCCTAGGTGTAAAAATAATACAAAACATTATATAGCAGCAGATGGTACATATACCCCTTGTTGTGATACTAAACATTATAACTTTTACTATAAAAGTGAATGGTATAAAAATAAAATGACAATAAAAGATAATAAATTAAGCGAATGTATTAGGCGTTTTAGTAATTTTTATGCTACAATACATGATACTAAGCCAGACTATTGTCTGTTCAACTGTGGGAAGTGTTAATGGCTAAAGAATATACAACAGATTTACAAAAATTATTTTTAGAAATGATGATGAATGATGCACAAAATTTTGTGCGTGTACAGAACATTTATAATGTGCAAAACTTTGACAGGAGTCTAACTGATACTGCAAAGTTTATAAAAGAACATAGTGATGAACATGGTGCTTTGCCTACTTATGAACAAGTTCGTGCAGTTACAGGTGTTGAGCTAAAGCCAGTGCCTGATATAAGTGAAAGCCATAATGATTGGTTTCTAGCAGAGTTTGAAGGTTTTACTAAAAGACAGGAACTGGAACGTGCAATACTTAAGAGTGCAGACTTATTAGAAAAAGGCACATATGAACCAGTAGAAAAGATTATTAAAGATGCAGTACAAATAAGTCTTACAAAGGACATGGGCACAGATTACTTTGCTGATCCTCGTGCAAGACTTATGGCACTTAAAGATAACAATGGACAGATTACAACAGGCTGGCCTGCAATGGATAAAAAGTTGTTTGGTGGTATGAACAAAGGTGAACTGAATATATTTGCTGGAGGATCTGGTAGTGGTAAAAGTTTGTTCATGCAGAACTTAGCAGTGAACTGGATAACAAATGGATTGAATGGTGTATACTTGACACTAGAACTAAGTGAAGGTCTTAGTGCTATGAGAATAGATAGTATGCTAACAAATGTATCTACTAAGGAAGTATTTAAAGATTTAGAAACAGTAGAGATGAAAGTAAAGATGGCTGGCAAAAAGGCAGGCAAACTACAGATAAAATACATGCCAGCACAGAGTAATGTTAATGATGTAAGAGCATACTTAAAAGAATTACAGATAAAAAATGGTTGGAATGTAGACTTCCTTCTTATTGACTATTTAGATTTGCTTATGCCAGTAAGTGCAAAAGTATCTCCAAGTGATTTGTTTGTGAAAGACAAATATGTAAGTGAAGAATTACGTAACCTAGCAAAAGAATTAAACTGTGTATTTGTTACTGCTTCGCAGTTGAACAGAGGTGCAGTAGATGAGATAGAGTTTGATCACAGTCATATAAGTGGTGGACTTAGTAAGATTAATACTGCTGACAATGTGTTTGGTATCTTTACAAGTCGTGCTATGAGAGAACGTGGCAGGTATCAACTACAACTTATGAAGACTAGAAGTAGTAGTGGTGTTGGGCAAAAGATTGACTTAGAGTTTGATATAGAAAGTTTACGTATTCGTGACTTAGGCGAGGATCAAGAGTACCAGCAGTTTAAGAAACAAAGTAGTAGTATCTATGAACAACTTAAAAACAAAGGAAGTTCAGGAGTTGTTGAAGCACCTGAGGGCGACACTGGTAAGATTACTGCAAGTGTACAAAGCAGTAAACTCAAAGACATGTTAGCAGGGTTAAAGAGTGAATAACGATATAAAGTCTAAGCCAGGTTTCTGTTATGAGATATTTAAAAATCAAGCATTTTGGAGTACACGAAATACAATAGGATATAACCCTTGTAGTTATTTTAAAGGATATATTGTTACTGATACTACACCTGATGAGGCATGGCACGGCGCTGAACATCTTGCCATTATTGATAGTATTACACAAGGAAAACTTATTCCAGGATGTCAGAACTGTTATCGGGAAGAAAAAGCAGGACTTGTCAGTAGACGTATGAGTAGTAAAGAATTGTACGAAAACTATCATAAGGACACTGACATAAATCTTACAGATACTCCTAAAGCATTAGACTATAGTGTGGGTAACTTGTGCAATCTTAAATGTACTATTTGTGGACCTAACAATAGTAGTAAATGGATAAGCGATTGGGCAAAACTTTATCCTGATACTAACATGGATAATTTTTTATATAGAAAAGATCAATACCTTACCATTAACGATTTAGAATATCTAAAAAATATTAACAGTGTTCACTTTCATGGCGGTGGCGATCCTTTTCTCAGTGATGCACACATTAAACTATTGTATAATATTAAACAGAGCAAAGGACTAAGCGATGTTAGAGTATTTTATAATGTAAATGGTACTAACCGTGTAACACAAGAAGTATTGGAATTGTGGAGTGAATGCAAACTAATAGAACTTTATTTTAGTATAGATGATATAGGCGATAGATTTGAATATCAACGTACTGGTGCAAGTTGGGAACACACAGTAGAAACTATTAATTGGTTTTATAATAATATGCCAGTAAATCACATGTTCAAAATAAATTGTACCTGGGGATATCTTAACCTATTCTATCTAGATGAACTATTCCTCTGGCATAAGGAAAACTTTGCAGAAAACAGATTAGGCGACCCAGTTGAACTAATTTTTCAAAAATGTTTAGGTACATACAGTTTGGATTGGATAAGTTCGAACACTATGAATGTACTTGTGGATAAGTTCAGTAAATATCCTGAAATATCCAACTTACTTGCAATGTTAGATGTAGAAGAAAAACCTCATACAAAGTTCTGGGATATTGTAAGACGTACAGACAGTATTCGCAATCTTGATTTTTGTAAACTGTGTCCGGAATGGAGTTTACTATTATGAAAATATTTTGTACAGGAAATCCTGAGCGAAAGACTATTGCTTGGGGGCTACAACAGTTAGGTTCAGTCACAACTGCTAGTGTTAGTACAGGATGGGACTTTACTAGTTTAGACACACAACAACGTCTCAGAGAAACAATACTAGATTATACAGTATTTGTAAACAGTGCCTATATTAACTTTGATAATCAAAAACAACTAACAGATATTGTTCATTCTATGTGGATGCAAGAAAACATTCCAGGACATATTTTTAATATTGGAACTACCCTTGAAAACACAGATGATAACAGTGTATACGCAAATAGCAAAAGACAATTAAAATCTTATAGTGTTAAATTAAGTGATGAAACCGGTATTACCGGAGTAAAAGTTTCTTATATAGTTGTGGGCGGAGTTGGAGAAAATCTAGTAACTCCTGAACAAATTGCCAATACTATATTATGGATATCACAACAAAAAATAAGAATACCTCTTATACAATTAGATAGCGTTAAAACTTAGTTTAAATACCTGTCCAGCCTATGACCTTTAGCGTCATAGCAGTCTATATAACGGGCACCATTGCTATAACGTACTTTGCCACTGCCTACTACAACATCATGATCTCTATATCCAAAAGGCTTCTTTACTGTAACATCAACATATTCACCGTTAGCAATACCTAGTGTTAAGAACGTAACGTACCTTCCTTGTTCTCCTTTGAACACTCTACCATTTGCAACAAGTCCTGCAAAGTTTACACGGTCTCCCCAGGTTTCCTGTACAAACATATTTGGCATAAATTCTGGTTGTGTCCAGTATCCATAACGTTTATATTGTGTTTGTGGTGACTCTGTTATACCGTTTGGTAGTCCTAGTTCACGTAAATCCCATCCTGCGTTCTTGGCTTCTGTTTTGTGTACCCAACGTCTATAACTGCCTTGACAATGTTTGAGTGCAGCCCGCCAAAACTGTTTTGGATTATGTGCCTTTTGATATGCAAGTGCCCAGATTAATCTACCCAAGTTTACTGCATGAGCTCTACACAGTCCAAAGTTTCCTAGTCCATATAGTTCCTGTATAATCTCCGCCTTGTTCTCACTGTCGCCCATGCGTTCCATGAACTCCATAACACGTTCTTCATCACGTTTGGCAAATGCACGGCGATACATATCTGCTTCATACATATCACAACCTATAAGTTTGGATATCTTTTTAATTGCATCATCTTCATACACAATAGTATCATCTAATCTTTGTTCTGTCCAGTCTTGAAAGAACGCCGCCTTTTGTCTGCCTGTAGTTGCTACTGGTCTTATCAATGCAGTTGCAAACACACAATCACTTTTACTTTTTGGTTGTATTGCTTGAAATAATCTTCTCATAGCAGGTGATTCTGCTTGTGTAACTCCTATAACATCACCATTGCATAGCATCTGACTTGTTTCATAATCTTCTTCTGGGTATGCTTCTAATGGTGTCTCTGAATCTATCTCCAGTAGTTGACTGAGTCCTCTATTCGCAAGGATATCTATTTTGAGATGTTCCAAGTCCTCTACTTCATGTTTGTCTAATAATATTTGATTGTCTCCATTTATTAGGCTTTTTGGCATATTATGTTTGAATATAAGAACTCCTCCACAGTGCTTTGATATTGCTCTCTTCTTGCCTAATAATTTTCGTTCGATTCTCATTGCTTCTTCCTTGTCTATATCTAAATCTTCATACTTAAAGCCACGAGGGAGTTTACCAGATGCACCCATACGTCGTGCGGCTTCACGCCTTGCACTCTTTTCTTTGTATGTTACGTAGTTACTGATACGAGCACTTTTTCCTGGCCATTTATCAAATACTCTTTGCATCACAGCCGCCTGTTGCCAGTGTGGAAAGTCTATGTCCACATCTGGTAAGTCATCCCTTAAAGGATTTAGGAAACGTGCTACCGGTATTTGCCATCTTATGGGATCCACGTCTGTAATACCAAGTAGGTAACAGACGAGACTAGACCCTGCTGAACCACGAGTCATATGTGTAATGTCACGGGTTAGCGTCAGTACATCGCAAATTGTTAGGAAGTAATCGACGAAGCGAAGTTTGAGTATGATCTCTAGTTCTTCGATAAGCCTGTTATGATATTCGGGTTTGTTTGGAATATGCCTTATGAATCTGCCGAGTAATCGTTCTAATTGAGCCTTCGCATCTTTAGGTATCTTCATTTGTGCCTCTAGTTTGCCTAAATTCTTATTTTGTGCCTAGTGTGACATTTTCTGTCACACTTTATTTAGTAAGAGGCTAAATGATTTTATTAATTTTTGGCTATTTTATTTTCGTAAGCATCCATACTATGGTCTCTAGCACCATCAAAAAACTCTAGTTTACTCCATGCTTTTATACGACCACGCCAGCCATCTTTGATAATTTGCCAAGGTGTCATCTTACGAATATTTCCATAATAGTTTATATAGTGTAGTTCACCTCTATGACGGAATCCCATAATCCATAACGGAACACGAGGCACAATATCATTATTGTTTACATATCTGTGATGCTCGTAAGTTTGTTTTGCACACCAGTCACTGCCTCCAACACGTGGTTGTCCATATGTATAACAAGCAACTACTCTATCGTTAAGTCTACTAGCCGCCAGTGCCGCCATTGCTCCACCTAAACTGTGTCCGCAGATATAAAGTGCTTTTTTCTCACGGGTACCATAGTTTATATGATTCTCAACTGTTTCCCAGATGCGTTCCAAGTAATCGTAAAATCCTGCATGTACCATGCCTTCTGTTTGGCTTTTACGTTTCCATGCTTTTAAGTCTGCTTTTATATCGCTGAACTCTTTTGGCTCTGTACCTCTGAATGCAAGTACAATAGTCTTACTGTTCTCAAGAAACAGACATTCTGCACCTTTGTGATCTATTAGTTTTGTTTTTGTGTAACCTAGTTTTTTAGCAATTGGTTTGCTGTCTTTTTCTGTTAGGTAGGCTATTTTCGCTAGGGTTGCGAAGTGCAAGCCAGAATTCTCTATTGTTGACATTCTCTTCTCCTCGCATATATTTAGTTGACATGTTTATCTTGTATGCTATACTCAAACTATACGATAAATACATAATAGGATAGGATATAAAAATGCGTAAACAGACTCGTAGTATATTACACGAACTAAACAGCATGATTGTAGAAAAAGATAGGCAACATGTTTTAGAAAGTCGAGCAACTAATGTGATAGAGAGCGCCATCAATCTTATTAACGAAATGCACAAGCACTATGACGAAACAGTCGCGGGTGACTTGGAAAGAAGATTATTAAACAGTATCAAACATCAGGATAAAAATAAGTTTGTACGAGGTATTAGAAAAGTAAACGAAAGCAATGCGTCTAAAAGAATTTAAAACAGTTTTAGAAGATGAGGGAGGAAAGAACACTCATCTAGAACACATTGAAGATTTAATATTTCTTCAAGGTGCCGCAGGTGCCAAATCTGCTCTACAATATATTAACAGTGTACGTGATATGCTAGAAGAAGGCGGTAGTGTTGGCAAAGGTGTTACAGTAAAATGGGATGGAGCACCTGCTATTGTTACAGGCATTGACCCACAGGACGGTAAGTTCTTTGTTGCTAAAAAAGGTGCATTTAATGTTTCACCTAAACTGTACAAATCAAATCAAGACATAGACAGTGACATTACTAAAGAAGGCTTAAATGCTAAAATGAAAATAGCACTAGCAGAACTTGGTAAACTAGGTATACAAGGTGTTGTGCAAGGCGACATGATGTATACAAAAGGTGATTTACAGGAAGCAGAAATAGACGGCAAAGATAGTTTTGTATTTCAACCTAACACAATTACATACGCAGTACCCAAGGACAGTGAACTAGGCAAGCGAATTGCACAAAGTGAAATGGGTATAATATTTCATACAACATATACAGGTGATAATATATCAGATATGACTGCAAGTTTTGGTGTAGACATCGGTGGCTACAATAAACCTAGCAGTGTATGGTTTGATGATGCAACCTATAAAGATTTAAGTGGACAAGCAAGTCTAACACCTGCAGAGAACAAAGCAATATTAAGTGGACTTAATGCAACTGCAAGTGCTATGAAGTCTGCAAACTTTGATGCAGTGAATAATAACGATTACAAACAATTGTTTATGCAATATGTAAATGCAAGAATACGCAGAGGTGATCAACAGATTGCAGATCCAAATAGTTTTGCACAGGACTTTGCAAAATGGTACAATGATTACGTACAGAAGGATATTAGCAAACTTAAGAATCAAGATCCTCAAGCACCAGCAGTAAAGAAACGTTTGGATAAAATTAATGCACAGAATAAATTTGTAAATGATAACATGGAGGGCATAGCAGGTGCTCTTGCAGTTTACAAGGATATAATTGCACTAAAGAATATGCTTATAAATAAATTAAACAAAGTGGATAGTATCAAGTCATTGTTAAAAACAGATACAGGATATAAAGTAGTGAACCCAGAAGGGTTTGTTGCAATTGGCACAGAAAGCGGTGCAGTAAAATTAGTTGATCGTATGGAGTTTAGTAAGAACAACTTCAATGCAATTAAGAGTTGGAGCAAGTAGTGAGGCTTAGAGAGTTTAAAGAACGTCAAAGACTAGATGAAGCAGTTCCATTTGCACTGGCTTGGTTAGTACCTCTTTTAGCAGGTGGCGCAATAATGTCACAAAATCTTGATTCAAAAAAAATTGAAAAATGGATAAACTCAAATCCTGGTGAAGCAAACAAGTTTGCAGATAGTCTTGAACAAAATTATGGTCCAGGCATTAAAGACATCAAACCTGATGTAAAAAATCCACAATCAATAACTAATCCAATTGGCAATGCTATAACACAATCCTGGAACTGGTTAACAGGTGGCAGTACACAAAAAGATAATGTAAAAAAACAATATGTACCACAACCTGGAGATTATGACACAAAAGATGGGTTATTAGTAAACAAAAATAAAAATGATATTGGATCTAAAGTAACATATGACCAATATACTCAGGGTAGTACTATGGCTCAAAATAAGTTACCATCTAGTACTCTTAATAATATTAGAAGTTCTGGTGATGCAGGTGCAGGTTGGGTAAAACAATATGATGAATTATATAAAAAGCGTTCACAAATTAATAAACAAATTGCAGCTGATATAAAGAATGGACTGACTAAACAACAGTTAGATGCAAAATATGGTGACAACTTACAAAACCTAAATAGAAATCTAAATGATCATTTAGGTAAAGTTGATTCATTTTCACAGAGTAAAGCATTAAAAGATTTAGAAACACGTAAGATAAAAACTTTACCACCAATAAAAGGTTTAGATATTGAAAAACTTGATAAAGATACAATAAAAATAAATGGTAAAGAATATGACACAGAATGGGATAAAGCAGAAATAGATAGAATTATAAAAGATCAACAACGTAAACAACAAGGACAATTAAGCAGTGTTGGTACTGTAGGAGGAGTAAGTGGCGGAAAAGACAAAGGTAAAGACGGTGGTGCTTTAGGTGGCACTGATATAGGTGATATTCCTTGGGACGGTGGCGTTAGTGGATCTAGTAGTAAAGGAAAGTCTGCAGGCACTACTAAGCCTGGTGATTGGGCAGGTGGACAAGAATGGGATTTACCTAAAAGTAAAGGTGAAACAGGCGTACAACAAGGTGCACAAGCAGGCACAAAAGGTGAAGTTGGTAGTGTATCGCAAGGTAGTACTATAGCAAGAACATTAGATATTGCCAAGCCAGTAGATTTTGTAAGAACTATGCCTCCTCCGCCTCCGCCAATTGCACAAGCACCACAAGGTCCAAAGTATAGAAAATATGATCCTAAAAAAGATAAAGATATAATCTATAAAGGTAAAGTAGCACCTAAGAATGTTGTAGACTTCAAAGCAATAAAAACTGGTGTAGGTGGAATGGCAGACAGGCTAAGGATAAAATAAATGTCAGAAAAATATACTGCAAATGAATGGGCTACAATGTCGGGCGGCCATACTCTCGATAAACAAAAGAAATATAGTTTTCTTAGAGACGAGATTACCGAAGCACGGTATATTAGAACTGGTGCAGATGCACTAGGTAGAGATATGACTGATGTAGCAGAAAGTTTCTTTGAGCAACTATTAATGTTACAACAGATGCGTTTTGAAAATCCTGCGTTTGCAAAAAAATATGCAAAAGATACACTAAAGTTTATGAACTTTAATGGTATTAAGCCAGGTGGCACAGATTTACATAACCTAGCAAGTATACTTAACAACCCTGGAAAGTATAAGGGTGTGACTAGTCCTGGCAGTATTAGGTTTGATGAATTAGGGTTTAAAAGATATTTGAGAGACATAGCATCAGGTAGAGATAATATTGCCATGGATAGGACATTCCTTATGAAGTCACAAAAGAATCTAGGAATAGACAGTAGTTTTCTTAAACAAGCAAGACGTGTAAGTGCAGACTATGGACGTAGTAATCCTGGTGAGCGTTCAGGACTTAGTGCTAGAATGGTAAACAGTCAACGTGTCGATGGAAAGTTTCGTAGTGACATAAGCAAACAGTATATGGGCACAGTCAAAAGCAAAAAACTTATTCCTCAAGATAAAAAACTTCCGTTATGGGCAAAAGCTGCTGCTGGCTTTGCAACAGGCGTTGCAATTGGCAAATTAATAGACTAAAAATCTCCCGTTTTTATATAAATATATACAAGCAAGACATGAGCTTGCATTAAAAACTTAGGAGAAACAAAATGGCGGAAATTACCCGTACAAATGGTAACGTTAAAGGACAAGGTTCTGGCGGTACTACTGGAGCCATTAGTGCTGACGAATTAGTCATACTTAATGGTGCAGATTTAGATTTCTTTAAAATTATTCAACAAGACGTATCAGGTGATGTTAACGATATTCGTAACGAACTAGATGCTGGTGAATCAGTTGAAGCAATGTTTAAATCAATCCAGACAAAAGCAAATATTGAAATGTATCAAGTAGAAGGTGATACAACTGGACAAATTTCAGTTGCAGTATACCCTGCAGGTGCATGGACAACATCAACATTACAAACTGCTCTACGTGCATT
>Ga0233450_10000797_pt1 | contig 35595 bp, 36 predicted proteins | sample 011ome_30_FD_189956 | JGI IMG/M metagenome (GOLD analysis project Ga0233450, IMG submission 189956) | Coastal salt marsh microbial communities from the Groves Creek Marsh, Skidaway Island, Georgia - 011501CT (spades assembly) | ecosystem: Environmental > Aquatic > Marine > Intertidal zone >... | reverse complement strand
TTCTAAAAGCTTCCGTTTACGGGAAATATCTCCGCCATAACATTTCGCAGTAACGTCTTTACGTAAGGCCTTAATAGTTTCTCTCGAAACTATTTTAGCCCCAATTGCTGCTTGAATAGGGATTTCAAATTGCTGCCGGGGTATAAGCTCTTTCAATTTGGTGCATATTTTTTTACCCAAAGAATACGCATTACTCCTGTGCACTAATGCTGATAATGCATCCACTTGATCCGAATTAAGAAGTATATCCAGTTTAATCAAATCAGATCTTCTGTAACCAATTGGATGATAGTCAAAAGAAGCGTAACCTTTAGATACGGTCTTTAACTTATCATAAAAATCAAATACAACTTCTGCCAATGGCATGTCAAAACTAATTTCAACTCTATTTTGGGTAAGATAAACTTGGTTGGTTAGTTCTCCTCTTTTCTCAATACATAAACTCATGATTTGCCCAACGTAATCAGATTTTGTAATAACCTGAGCCTTAATGTAGGGCTCTTCAATATAGTTTAATACTGTTTGTTCAGGTAAATCGGAAGGGTTATTAATTATAAGTAGCTCTTCATTTTTATTTAAATATGCTTTATAAGAAACGTTAGGAACCGTGGTAATAACCGTCATGTTAAATTCTCTCTCCAACCTTTCTTGAATGATTTCCATGTGAAGCATTCCTAAGAACCCGCAGCGAAAACCAAACCCTAATGCTGCAGAGCTTTCTGGTTCAAACACCAATGAAGCATCATTTAGCTGTAATTTTCCCATAGACGATCGAAGCTCCTCAAAATCATCCGTGTCTACAGGATAAATTCCGGCAAAAACCATTGGTTTTACATCTTCAAATCCTTGAACAACATCTTGACACTGATCATTCGTCTGAGTTATGGTATCACCCACTTTAACTTCAGCTGCTTTTTTAATGCCGGAAATTAAGTATCCAACATCTCCCGCTTTTACAACATCGCGCGGTTCCATATCCATTCTTAGAATGCCAACTTCATCCGCATTGTAATCTTTTTCTGTATTTACGAATCTTATTCGATCTCCTTTTGAAATTTGTCCATCTAAAACTCTGTAATAGGCAATAATCCCTCTAAATGAATTGTAGACAGAGTCAAAAATCATCGCCCGTAAGGGAGAGTTTAACTCTCCTTTCGGTGCAGGAACTTTTTCTACTATAGCTCTTAAAATAGCATCAACACCTAAACCGGTTTTACCACTTGCTGGGATAATGTCAGACTGGTCGCAACCAATTAATTCAATTATCTGATCCGATACAACTTCGGGGTTAGCGCTATCTAGGTCCATTTTGTTTAGGATTGGAATAATTTCCAAATCATTTTCAATTGCTAGGTATAGATTGGATATTGTTTGCGCTTCAATTCCTTGAGAGGCATCAACAATCAATAGAGCCCCTTCGCAAGCAGCAATAGAACGGGAAACTTCGTATGAAAAATCTACGTGCCCAGGAGTATCAATTAAATTTAAAACATAGTTTTGACTGTCTTGCTTATAGTCCATCTGAATGGCATGGCTTTTTATTGTGATTCCACGCTCTCGTTCAATGTCCATATCGTCGAGTGCTTGGGCCTGCATGTCTCTATCTTCAATGGTGCCCGTTGTCTGTAATAATCTATCAGCTAGGGTACTTTTACCGTGGTCAATATGCGCAATGATGCAAAAATTTCGAATATTTTTCATTCTTTCTCTAAATAAGCTGCGCAAAAGTAGTGAAAAACTTCGGTAATTTTCGGACAATAGAGTTACGTAACAGAGGGAATTGCGAAATAATTATCTTTTCTCGTGTTTGGAGTATATATTTGCATCCCTATTTTATATAATGAAAGTAACTGATTACATCAAAAATGCTAACGAAACATTATTTTCGTTCGAAATTATACCCCCGTTAAAAGGTAAAGGAATTGAGAATTTATACGAAGGAATTGATCCATTAATGGAGTTTAATCCTCCGTTTATCAATGTCACTTATCACAGAGAAGAATTCATCTATAAAAATATGGGAGATGGATTGTTGAAAAAAATATCCATAAAAAAGCGTCCAGGAACTGTTGGTATTTGTGCAGCAATTATGCATAAGTATAAAGTGGATGCTATTCCTCATTTAATATGTGGAGGTTTTAATGTAGAAGAAACTGAAAACGCATTAATTGACTTACAATTTTAGGTGTTGATAATATTTTGGCTTTAAGAGGAGATCCCATTAAATCTGAATCGGTTTTTACACCTAGTTCAGGTGGACATCATTATGCTTCTGAATTAATTGGTCAGATTTCAAAAATGAATGAGGGAAAGTATTTAGATGATGAACGTCAGAATGCGCCAACCAACTTCTGTATTGGTGCTGCAGGTTACCCTGAAAAACATTTTGAAGCAATGAACTTGAATTCAGATATGAAGCATTTGAAGGAAAAAGTGGATGCTGGAGCTGAGTTTATTGTGACACAGATGTTTTATGATAATGCAAAATATTTTGATTTTGTTGACAAATGTAGAACTGTTGGAATTGATGTTCCAATTATTCCAGGATTAAAGCCAATTACCACACTTAAGCATACAACTTTTTTACCGAAGTTTTTCCATATTGATTTGCCAGAAACACTTTCTAATGAATTAGAAAAATGTAAAACCAATGCAGATGTAAGAAAAGTTGGAATAGAATGGGGTATAGAACAAGCAAAAGAACTAAAATCAAAAGGTGCTCCAGTGTTGCATTTTTATACAATGAACAAAAGCACTGCGGTTAAAGAAATTGCATCAGCCGTTTTTTAATATGCTGATTACGTGTAACTTTGTGTCATGACAAAAGTATTAGCATTTATTAGTAGGAAGGGAGGCTCTGGTAAAACGACCAATGCTGTCAACTTGGCTACAACTCTACAAAGTCGTAGAAAAAAAGTGATGTTGGTAGAGACGGATACAAACTATACGCTTAATTCCCTTCGTAAATTGGAGCTCTTTAAAAAAAAAATTACTATCGATAAAAATTTTCCAATTGTTGGTTCTGAAGACAATCGCGTTGCTTCGGAAATTGAAATTCTTAGAAAGAGAAACGATTTTGATTATATAATAATCGATAGTGCAGGCAAAACTACAGATCAAGGAATTCGAGAGTTGTGCTTGGAAAGTGATATGGTTATTATTACAACCAGTTTGACACAAAATGATTTATTAGTTGCCTATCAAACGGTTAAAGATTTACTGCCTGCAAAAGATATTAAACCCGACCTTAAATTATATATACTTCCAAATAGAATACATAGTCATACAAGAATGAGAACAGTTAGGGAGGTTCTAAAACATTTAAATGCTGATTTGATTGATACGTATGTGCCGCAGCGAAAGCTTTTTACTAGTCCTAGTACAATAAAACCGGAGAAAAGATATCGATCTGTAGCAACGCAAATCATTAAACATTTGAACGAGTAGTCATGGCAAAAAAAAACACACTTACGGACCTTTCTGATTACCTAATTCAAAATCCAAATGAAATTGATTTGGGTAAAACCACAACGAAAGAAGATTTTATTAATCGAAAACCAAACTCTCTTGTGGATGTTCCAAAAATAAAAACAGAAACTAAATCAAATACTAGTTTATCTGACGTTTCAATAGCGGAAATTGCTGCTTATTTGCATGAAAAAGCAAAGGAAGATAATGTTAGTTTTGCTGAACTGTGGATGAAAATTATCGATGAAGGTGCAAAATTAGACACTTTGCTAAAAAACGCGTCTGCTTTGGGAACAATTCGAAGTATTCGTAAAACATCTTTCAATGTTGTGCTAGAAGGAATTAGTCAGGCGATAAAAAATAAGAAGTAATAATTTTTATCCCGAACAACATCTATATCGGATCTTTCTATCCTAAATTATAGCTTTTAATATATCTTAAACTTAATGTGAAACTAAAGAATTAGTATTTTTACGATTAAGATTATGAGGTTATTGTATGCATTTATATTTATCAGTGTTATTTCAACTATATCAGGGCAAGCAAAGCGGGTAAAAATAGTTTTTGATGTCAAGCTTTCCGCTGTAGAGGGAATGGGAAAAAAATTGAATGTTGCTTCCGTATATTTATATCAAAATGGTAGATTATTAGACTCTACCGTAACTCAAACAGGCAAATGTTTGTTTAATCTTGATACAGGATACGTTTATAAAATTGAATTTTCAAAACACGATTACGTAAGCAAATATCTTGTTGTAGAAACCACAGGCGTCCCAGCAGATATAAAAAGAAATACCCGGATAAAAGTGGATGTAGGGTTATTTAAAAATAGAAAAGAATTGGATATGCACTTTTTAAGAGACAAGCCGATTGGTATTGCTTCCTACAGTTATACTGAAAAAAAGATTGCATGGAATTATGCTTATACTGATAAAATTATTGAGGAAATTGTCGAGGCTACCATAGTGTTTACACGTGATAAGGAAAAAGGCAAGAGAGATAATTTTTAGTTATCATTAAAATAATGAGAAAAGTGTTTTTTTATTGAACTGATGTTCTGTATTTTAGCTTACTAAATTTTTAAATTTATATGATGAAAGTGTTGATAGTGAGCTCAAGTGATGACGATGTTCGTTGGATAGCAAATATTTTGGGAGAAGAAGAAATAGTAAACATTGATTTTTGTGCAAACTCAACAGATGCTATCCAATTACTTGCCGTTAACCACTATAATTTAGTTTTGTCTGAAGTTTACCTCACTGTTCTTACTGGCTTTGATCTTAAAAAATTAATGGATAGTTTTGGATATAATATCCCAGTTTTATTTTTTACGGATAAAGTGAATGATAATATTAGAAAAGAAGCTAAATATGCTGGAGTTATTGATTGCTTTTCTACAGACCATCTAGACAAGGAGCTACCATTATTATGTGCAAAAATAGATGGAGTTCAAGCTTAATTTAGCATGAATTATTTAGCACATTTAATTCTGTCAGGTGATGATGGAGATGTGATTTTCGGTAATTTTATTGGAGATGCTATTAAAGGGAAGCAGTATCAAAATTATTCAGGTAGCATTCAGAAAGGAATTCTTCTCCATAGGCAGATTGATACATTTACAGATTCGCATCCAGTTTATTTACAAAGTAAGAGAAGGTTTTACAAAAATTATCCGAAAATATCAGGAGTAATAACGGATATACTATATGACCATTTACTTTGCATAGAGTGGGAGAAATACACGAATGAAAAATTATCGTTATTTATAAAAAATTCGTACGATTATTTGGATACACGCATACATCAAATGCCCCCCCGGATGATTCCAGTTTACACGCACATGCGAGCGAATGATTGGTTTTCTAGATACCAAACTATCGAAGGTACAGCATTGTCTTTAATGCAAATCGGAAAAAGAATGGGATTTGGCTCTTCTGTCGGGGATTCAGTTATGGAATTTAAGCAAAACCAGAAGATGTTTATTGATGAGTTCAATGCCTTTTTCCATGAAATAAGCAACTTTTCAAAAGAGTTTTTAGCCAAGTATTGATTTCAATCGTATTCAAGTCAGGCAGCAGATTTTACTAAAACAAAACATTATACTTGTAAAACGTATATAAAATTAAACGCTTTAAAGGAAAAATGTATAGTTTAATCATAAAATAGGTTCTTTGTTATAATAGAGGATGTGCAATAGGAATAGGTTACTTAAATTTGTTATAAGTAATTAATAATTTTATATTGCCTTGGTTGAAGGTTATAAGGAATAATGAATTTAATAGCGCTTATTATATACTTTTCAAACTTACCATTAATTACAATGGTTTCTTCTGAAGCTCCTAATATTGAGTCGGACAGAGATGGGATAATAATTTTGGAAGGGAAATACCAAAATAAGAATATCTACGTATCCAATTCATTTGGAAGTGAAGGATATGGGTATTGCACCTATGAGATCCGAGTAAATGGTGATCTCATTACGGATGGGGTTAATTCGAGTGCTTTTGAAATTGATTTAAATAATTTTAAATTGGAGTTAGGAGATGAGGTAATCATTGAGATACGGCACAAAAATGGCTGCACACCCAAAGTGATTAATCCTGGAGGCCTTACACCTAAACCTACCTTTGTTACGGAGGATATTACAATTGGAGAAGATGGGTTCTTGGAGTGGATTACGACGGGTGAGTTTGGTTCTCTGCCCTATATTATACAGCAATACAAATGGAGTAAATGGGTAGATATTGGAGAGGTGCAAGGAAAAGGTACACCCGTAACTAATAGGTATGCATTTTACGTTGAATTTATTTCAGGAGTAAACAAATTCAGAGTTATACAGCGAGATGGAAAAGGAAAGATTAAAAAAACTACATCTATAGAAATGACCTCCTTAATGCCTAAGTTGACATATGTTTATAATAAAAAAGCCAACCAAATTATTTTTAGTGGTAAAACGAAGTACGAACTTTATGATAAGTTTGGAGCAATAATAATTCGTGGTTTTGGAGCAATCATTGATGTGTCGGAATTAGAAAAAGATAGCTATTGGTTAAGTTATGACAATTTAACGGAAGGCTTCGTTAAAAAGTAAAAATTCCTTTAAAATTTTTCATGGTTTTGCTTAAAGCTAATCTCAAGGACTATAGTAGCTTTGGGCTTTTCAAAAAAACACTTGTTTTGGCGGTATATTTGTAGAGGTGAATATTATCTCTTAGATTTGAGGTAATTAAATGATTTGTAGAAGTATGAAGTTGTTTCTTTTTATAATCTTTTCTCTGTTTTACTTTGTAATATCTTCGCAAGATTACCAATGCGAATGGAGTGCTGCGATTTCAAAGCTCAAAACAGAAACACCGTTTAAAATTTTCCCAAATATAGGTTCAGGATATTCAGTCGTCAAAAGAATTTCCGGGGTTAAAAATTCTATATCTATTGATATTTTGGACGCTAATAATTTGCTTTTACACACCAATAATGTCGAGGTCCCCGGAGATGAAATTGTGCACATTGACCAAGTGAATGGTAGCTTGATATTGTTTTCTGTTTTTCACAACAATGAGAAGAAAGAAGACCAATTAAGTGCCTATACATTAAATAATAAGGGAGAATTATCTAAAACAATCTTGCTTGCATCATTAAAATCGAATGGAGGTTATTTGGCAAAGTTTAAAATAGCTGTAAGTAGTGATGGTCAGAAAGTAGGTGTTCTATGCGAGAAACCTTACATTGAGGGGAAAAATGAAGGAGTAATAATAAAAATACTGGATAAAAATCTTCAGCTTATTTTGACAAAAGATTATAGCTATGCCTTGGCCTCTATGAAAAGACGGTTTAACGTTCCCTTCATAAATAATAAGGGCTCTTTGTACATTCTTAAAAGAGCAAGAATAAAAACAAAAAATACATACCTACTAACATTAATTAAAGAAAGTGGAATTGAGGAACATCATGATGTAAAATTAAGAAGTATGAGAATCGCTGATGTTACAGCAGCTTTTAATAAAGATGAAGAATTAATCATTTCAGGTTTTTATGCTGGCTTTAAAGGGTTTGCTTTTCAAGGGGCTTTTATTATAAAGTATGATGAATCTTCATCGCCTGTTTACCGAAAAGAATTAATGCTTCCACAAAATTTGATTTCAGGTTTAAAAAGTAAAAAGGAAATCTCAAAGTTTGGTAATGGACTGAATAAGTTTCATGTGAAGAAACTAATTGTCACTCCAAAAGGTGTTAGTTACTTAATAGCAGAACATTTAAGTGTAAATAAAACAGAAAAGGAAAGCGTCGAAAAACGTAAAGGACTTGCAGTTGTTAAGTTTTCCAGTAAAGGAGATTTTTTATGGGCAGCCCCAATTGCAAGTAATCAAGTTGACAATTTTAACAAGGGTTATTGGAGTTCCTCTATCTTGGTGGGAACGGATACAACTTTATCTGTTTTTTATAACCCTGTCGGAGCAGAAATAAAAAAATCCAAAAATGTCTATGGCGTCAATGCTGCAATGGGAACAAGGTTTTGCAGTGTTGATATAGACGGAGTTGTAACGGATAATCCTTATGTTGATTTATTTAAGGGAACTAAAGAAGATGTAATTCTATTCGCTAAGACCTATTATTTCTCGGGAGAGGAATTAATTGTCCTAGCTGAAAATAAGACAAAAGATAAATTTTATTTAGGGCACCTATCAAATAAATAGCTCTCTTAAATTTTAGTTTTCAATTTAGTTTTTAGTGCTATACCTGATGAAATAAAGAGCATTAGCCATGGTGTGCCATGAAGCACTAAATCAAACCAGTCCATTGCTTGCATCGGGTGTTCTCCGCTAATAGCACCGCCTCCATAAATCCACTTTAATTTACCCCAAATGTGTGGAGGGGAAAAAGGAGCTAGGCCCAGCGTTAATGAAGCTATCAGCCACAAGGTTATATTTTTATAAAAAGGTTGGTTAAAGTCTTTCACTCTTGATGTGAATTGATTAATTCAACTAATTGATCTGTTGGGATTATTCCTGATTCCCTCCAAAGTAGTTTGCCTTTTTTAAAAAGAATAAAAGTAGGAACTCCTCGAACTTGAAATTTCTCTGCAGCCTGTGGGTTTTTATCAATGTCAATTTTTATAATTTTCACATTATCACCCACTTTACTTTTGAGGTCTTTCAAAATAGGAACCATCGTATTGCAAGGGGCACACCATTCAGCAAACATATCTACTAGAACAGGTGTATCTCCATTTATTAAATCACTGAATTTTGACATAAAATCTAATTTAGCTGGTGAGCTTTGGGAAGCTACCTTCCTTCATTTTTTTGGAAATGACTATTATCTAAGCGCGTCTAATGTTTGCCATCCACCTCCGTTGTAAACATTTGAAAGTCCATTTTGTTGCAGGAACATTGTGGCTTGACCACTTCTACCTCCACTAGCACAGCACAAAACCACGTTGCCTTGGATATTTTTAAATTCTTTAATTCTTGAAGAAACTTCATCTAGAGGAATGTTTATAGACCCCTTTACATTTCCCATCATAAACTCTCCAGGGGTTCTCACATCGATAATTGTTGCTTCTTTAATATCTATGTTTTCTATATTCATAATATGTTGTTTGGGATCTGTTTTATTTGTTTAAATATGCTTTTGCTTTTTCCAATAAGGAGACTTCTTCTTTTCTTGGATAACCAATTTCTTTTAGTTTTCCCTCTACTTTATTAATTGAACTTTCATTAGAAGATTCAAATGTGATGGAATTTTTTTCAAGCGAAACAATAACATTAGATATTCCATCTAAAGCGGTTGCCTCTTCTGTTGCTGTTTTTACACAGCCACTACATTTTAAGTTTTCTATTTCAAACGTAGTTTTCATATTGTTTATAGTGTTGTTGGACAAACATACTCAGAGAGATGAAACCCTTTCGTTTTCTTGATTAAACCATATCCTCCAGCAACATCAATTAGGTTATGATACCCTCTTGATTTCATGATTGAGATATAAATTACCGAACGATACCCACCTGCGCAGTGAACGTGGTAAGTGATGTCTTTAGATAAATCATCCATTTGATCATTAATCACATCTAATGGAGCATTTACAGCTTCTAAAACATGTTCTGAGAGGAACTCAGAAGGTTTTCTTATGTCAACTAAATTACTTTTCTCGGCATTTACTAATTCAACTATTTCTGATGGTTGTAATGAAATAATAGAAGATGTTTCTAGCCCAGCTTCTTTCCATGCGGTTATTCCTCCTTTCAAGTACCCAAGAGAGTTGTCATATCCAATTCTAGATAGTCGAGTTACAACTTCTTCTTCTCGTCCTTCATCAGCAACTATAATAATAGGCTGATTAATATCTGATACAAGAGTTCCAACCCATGGGGCAAAACCACCATCAATTCCAAAGAATATTGATCCAGGTATGTGCTCTTTAGTAAAAGAAGTTTGATGTCTTGTATCAATTATCATTGCTCCTTCATTGGAAGCCATAGCTCTAAACGTATCAACATCAAGCGCAATTGTTCCCTTTTTTAAAATGTCATCTATTGCCGTATTTACTGATTTATTCATAGCAACATTTTTAGGGAAGTAGGCAGGTGGAGCAGCTAGCCCAGTAAGAACTTCTTGTACAAATTCAGCTTTAGTCATATCAGCCCTTAAAGCATAGTTGACTTCTTTTTGATGCCCTAAAGTGTCGAATGTTTCTTTGCTCATGTTTTTACCACAAGCAGAACCTGCACCGTGGCTAGGGTAAACAATAACATTGTCTGGTAAGGTCATTAACTTACTGCGCAATGAATCGAATAAATGTGTCGCTAAACCTTCTTGAGTAATGTCGGATTTTACAGCTAAATCTGGTCTTCCAACATCTCCAATAAAAAGAGTATCTCCTGTAAATACACAGTTTTCTTTGCCCTCTTTATCCAATAATAAGTAACACGAAGATTCCATGGTATGACCAGGAGTATGTAATAGTTTTAGCGTTAATTCACCAATTTTGAATTCTTCACCATCCTGAGCAATGTGAAAATCAAAATCAGCTTTTGCATTGGGTCCAAAAACAATTACAGCCCCTGTTTTGTTCGCTAAATCAACATGCCCGGAAACAAAGTCAGCATGAAAATGTGTCAAGAAAACGTACTTAATTGTGGCGCCATCTTTTTCCGCTCTTTCAATATATGGTGCAGTTTCACGCAATGGATCAATGATTATTGCTTCTCCTTGCGATTGGATGTAATAAGCAGCTTCCGCCAAACACCCAGTATATATTTGTTCTATTTTCATGTTCTATTATTTCTAAGGCAAAAATAAACCATTGCGATAAAATATACAGCAACTATAGTTACAAATTACTGTTATTTTGTAAAGCAATTCGTTTGCAAATTTTTTCAAAATTCGTTGCTTTATCTTCATCTAAACATTCTAAAGCTTTGTTGACATCAGCAAACATCATTTCCTTTCCAATTGTTTCAGATAGTCCACTGTTAAAAATAATATCTCGTAAAGGGCCTATTGCTCCCGCAACTGCAAAGTAGATCTCTTTTTTGCAAAGTTCTTTGATGGTCTGATTCAACATTTGAACTGCACTTGAATCCATGTGGTTAATGGCTTCGGCGTTTAGTATTACCAAGTTAAGGTCAGAACCTTTTTTTGCAATCATATCATTTAATTGGTCCTTAAAATAATTGGTATTTGCAAAATAAAGTTGTCCATCCAATCGGAGTATAAGAACATCTTTTCGACCTGTTGTATCGAATCTTTCTACATTCTTGAAATAATTTGTTCCTTCAATTCTTGCACATTCAGCAATGTGAGGTCGGGTGCTTCTGAAAATTAAAAACCCCAAAGATAGAATTACTCCAACAATAATACCCTCTTTGATTCCAATGCTTAACGTTACAGCAAATGTTACCAAGAGCATAATTAAATCATCTTTTTTGTATTTCCAAAGTTTGATGGGGTACTTAATATTGATGAGTCCTAGAACAGCAACGATGATAATTCCGCCTAAAACGGCTTTTGGCAAATAATAAAATAGTGGAGTAAGAAAAAGCAATGTTATTGCTACTAACCCAGCTGCAATAATAAAAGACATTCCCGTTTTTGCTCCGGATTGATTGTTTACAGCAGTTCGAGAAAAGCCACCTGTAGCCGGATAACTCTTAAAAACAGAGCCTATAATATTACTTAACCCAAGTGCTATTAGTTCTTGATTAGCGTCTACTTTATAATCATTGTGCTTATCTTCAATGGCTTTAGCCTGAGAAATAGCCTCCATAAAAGCAATTAAGGATAAGGTTAGTGCTAGTGGTAATAAGTCTTGAAAATAATTTTGACTAAAATCAGGTAGAGAGGGCATTGGTATTCCAGTTGGAATGCTCCCAGTGATCTTCACTCCGTACAAATCTAGGTGGAAAAATGGTACAATTAATATGCTTACAACAACTACGGTTAAGGCTGCAGGGATTTTGTTTAAATACTTTTTTAAGAAAATAATTGTAAGAATAGTTCCTGATCCAATACAAAGAGTAACTAGGTTGGTTGAGTTGATAGCTATTCCTGCGTCATACAGCAAAGAATGTGCTTGATTGCTTCTGGGAATTTCTATTCCAAAAACATGTTTCAATTGATTTAAGCCAATAATTATTGCAGCAGCAGAAGTGAAGCCACTTATTACGGGCTTCGATAAAAAGTTGACCAAAAAACCAAGTTTAAAAACCCCAAAAGCCAATTGCATTACCCCCATAAGAAAAGCTAATAATATTGCAGCCGCTATATAGTTGTCAGGGTTAACCGTTGCTATCGATGTTATTCCAGCAGCAACAATTAATGAATCCATTGCGGTAGGTCCCACCGATAATTGACGTGAAGTTCCAAAAACAGCATAAATAACTTGGGGAGTCATGGCAGTATATAAACCATAAATTGGTGGGAGTCCGGCAATCATAGCATAGGCAATGCCTTGTGGAATAAGCATAACACCAACCGTAAGTCCAGCTGATAAATCGCCAGACAAAGCTTCTTTGTTGTAGTTTGGAAGCCAGGATAAGATGGGTATGTATTTTTTAAAAAAGTTCACTTTTATAAAGAACGAAGTTAATGGTAATATTGGCAAATTAAAATTAAAAGCAACATGCTTTTAATTGTTGTATTACCTATTTTTTTTCAGTGTATTATCTTCATAGTGAAAGAATAAATTAGCCCAAATTATTTTTGAAAGAGCATATAAATAAGGGCTTAGAATAATAATTGCTACTATGATTATGCCCAATAATAATTCTGCAGAATATTCTGGATATAATACAGCTGTTGCTGCCCATATTGTAACAAATAACGCTACGCCTAAAGCGTATGATACAAACATTGCCCCGAAATAAAATCCAGGTTCACGGGAGTATTTTAAGTTACAACTCTCACATTTTTCTCTAATGTTCCCCGCTTTTTTTAAATTGTAAACATTTTTAGATTCTAAAAACTCTCCTTTATGGCATCTTGGGCATTTGAAATTCAAAATACTGTAGAGTCTTGTTTTTTTTAGCATTGAGTTGATGTATTAATCAAATATAGATAACAATTTTGTTTACGAATATAACAAATGTACATTTGGAAAATCTATATTCATTGCATAATGACAGTTAAACCAAAGAAACATTTAGGGCAGCATTTTTTAAAAGATGAAAGTATTTGTTTGGATATTGCTAATGCATTAACCAATCATGGTAGCTATAAAGAGGTTATAGAAGTTGGGCCAGGTACCGGAGCTTTAACGAAATTTATAGTGGAGAACAAAAGTTTTAAAACTACGGTTATTGAAGTCGATAGAGAATCTGTTATCTATCTAAACGCCAATTTTCATGGATTAGAGGTGCTAGAGGAAGATTTTTTACATTTGGATTTTTCCAGGTTTAATTCGGAAAAATTAGCTGTGGTAGGCAATTTTCCTTACAATATTTCCTCTCAAATATTTTTTAAAATATTGGAAGAAAAAGATCGTGTAACAGAAGTTGTGGGGATGTTGCAAAAAGAAGTAGCTGAAAGAATTGCTGAACCACCAGGAACGAAGCGGTATGGTATTTTAAGCGTGCTGCTCCAAGCATTTTACGATATTGAATACCTATTTACAGTAAATGAAGATGTTTTTGATCCACCACCAAAAGTCAAATCAGGTGTTATTCGTTTAATTCGAAATGATGTCAAAAAATTGTCTTGTGATGAGCAGGACTTTAAAAGAGTAATCAAAATGGCTTTTAACCAGCGTCGAAAAACGTTAAGAAATTCTTTAAAACAACTTTTAGGCGATGTTGACACATCTGCTCCAATTTTTAAAGAGCGTCCAGAACAATTGGGTGTTGAGCAATTTATTGAGTTAACAAAACGAATTTTTGGTTAATAGTTTGTTTTGCTTGACACAGTTGGAGTTGTATTTTTTTTGACGCGTTTTAAGATTACATGTCGTTTTTAAGGGGTTATATTGGCGAAAAACTGTATTTTCGCAGCCAATCAATTATAAAATTGATAACTACCTAGTGGACTCTGAGAGGCATGAATTTCGAACTAACAAAAGAGTTTTTACAAGAACTTTCGTTAGCTGTTGCTAAACGAAATGGGAATTATGTTGCCGAAAAAATTCAAGATCTCCATCCTGCTGATATTGCTGAAATATTTGATAGAATAGATTTGCTTGAAGCACAATTTATTTATGAACTGTTAGAAGAAGAAGTAGCGTCTGATGTTCTCGTTGAATTAGAAGAGGATGTTCGAGATAAGTTTCTAAAATCATTTACTGCTCAGGAGATTGCGAATCAGGTCGATAATATGTACTCAGATGACGCCACGGATTTAATCCAAGATTTATCTGAGGAACGGAAGGAGAAAGTACTTTCTAAACTAGAAGATGCCGAGCAAGCAAGCGATATTGTATCACTTTTAAGCTATCCAGAAGACACTGCAGGTGGTTTGATGGCGAAAGAATATATTAAGGCAAATATCAACTGGACGATTGAAGAATGTCTTGAAGAATTGCGTTCGCAAGCTGAAGATGTCGATTATGTGCACACTATCTATGTTGTCGATAATCAAAATAAACTGCAAGGAACATTGTCGTTAAAAACATTTTTGTTCGCCGGGAATAATACTAAAATTTCTGACTTGTATAAAGAAGAACCTATCTATGTAAAAACGGATACACCGGATGAGGACGTGGCCAACATAATGGAAAAATATGATTTGGTTGCTCTTCCAGTTTTAAATCAAGCCAATATTTTGGTTGGGCGCATAACAATTGATGATATTGTTGATGTAATAAAAGAAGAAGCTGAAAAAGATTTTCAATTGGCAAGTGGTATTTCTGAAAATGTTGAGTCGAAAGATTCTGTTTGGCTGTTGACCAGAGCAAGATTGCCATGGTTACTAGTTGGTTTACTCGGGGGAATTCTAGGGGCAGTTGTAATTAGCTCTTTTGAATCTGAATTGAAACAGTTTCCGGTATTAGCATTTTTTATTCCTTTAATTGCTGCTATGGCAGGTAATGTAGGAGTTCAGTCTTCTGCAATTATAGTTCAAGGATTAGCAAATAATTCACTTTCTTATGGTTCTACATTTTCTAAAGTTGTGAAAGAGGTTGGGGTTGCCTTAATAAATGGTGCAGTACTTTCGAGCTTGATTTTTATTTACAATATAGCTTTTGGAGAAGCTTGGGAACTGTGTTTCACGGTAAGTTTATCCTTATTTGTTGTTATTATTTTTGCCGGAATTTTCGGAACTTTAATTCCATTGGTTTTGGACCAGTATAATATTGATCCAGCATTAGCAACAGGTCCATTTATTACTACTGTTAATGATGTTGTTGGACTGCTTCTATATTTTACTATCGGCTGGATGATTTATTTTTAGAAATCACTTATCCTCAAAATAAGGCATAAATATTTCCATTTGTTTCCTTTCATGTATCTATAATTATTCGTTTCCTGTTATATATTATCTTTGATAATATGACGAAAAAAGGGTTTTATTGGTTATTTCAAATATCTGGTTGGGGTTTCTTGATTTTTTTAGGGTTGCTTCAAGAATTTCAAGCCGAGAATTCAATAGCTCTCCTTTCAATGTTGCAATCTTTAATTGTTTTTTGCTTGGGAATAGGTATAAGCCACCTATATCGATACTTTATTATAAATCGAGATTGGTTAAGTAGTAATGTTGTAAAAGCGATACCCCGAATCATTTTTGCTTCTATCGCCGTAGGAACTATATTTTATGGTATAGAGATAATTATGGTTTATGTTAAAGATACTGCAGGTTTAGGAGGAGAAAAAGACACTTTGTCAAGGTTTTTTGGAGGAAGAGATGAGAATATGTCTGCAGGCTTTGTTGTTTTACGACTTACTTTAAATATTATAAATAATGCTTTGTTGTTCTTTATTTGGTCTGTAATATACTTTGGCTACCACTTTTTCGAAAGGTCAAGGCAACAAGAAATGGAACGCCTGCAATGGGCAGCATCTATTAACGAAACAGAATTGAATAACTTAAAAGCTCAGTTAAATCCGCATTTTATGTTCAACGCAATGAACAGTATCCGGGCTTTAGTTGAAGAGGATCCTGTGCTATGTAAAAAGGCAATTACGCAATTATCGAACCTACTGAGAAACACTTTGCAGACAGGAAAAAGGAAAGTAGTTTTGATTGAAGAAGAAATGAAGATTGTTCAAGATTACTTAGCGCTTGAAAAAATCAGGTATGAAGAGCGATTGAATATTGAAATAGAATTAGAAGATGGAATTGAAAAGTGCCTTGTTCCCCCTTTATTGTTGCAAACATTAGTTGAGAATGCTATTAAGCATGGTGTTAGTAGGGTAAGAAAAGGGGGAATCTTAAGAATTGATGGAGTGTTGAAAGGAGATGAATTACATATTACAATTTTAAATGACGGCAAATACAATCCTAAGCCTTCCGAAGCAGAAGGTATTGGACTCAAGAATTCGACAAAAAGGTTAGAGATTTTATATGGTGATCGAGCCAGTATTCAGATTAGTAACGTCGGTGATCAGGTGGAAACAAGGGTGATTATTCCCAAGGAAAAAATTAATAGACTTTAAATATTTGGCTATGAGAGCAATTATTATAGATGACGAAAGATTGGCAAGAAAGGAATTAAAATCTTTGTTAAAGGATTATCATGAGATTGAAATTGTTGATGAATGTGCTAGCCCGGAAGAAGCTGTAAAAAGTATTGAAAAGCATAATCCAGATCTATTATTTTTAGATATTCAAATGCCTGAAAAAACAGGGTTTGATCTTTTGCAAGAGCTGGATAAATCACCTAAAGTAGTTTTTGTGACAGCCTTTGATGAGTATGCTGTAAAAGCATTTGAAGTGAATGCCTTGGATTATCTTATGAAACCAGTTGACCCCGAAAGGTTAAAAGAAACCATGGTTAAGGTGTTGTCTGAAGATATTGAAGATGAAGAATTATATGATTTGCCCGATAGGGGGATTTTGTCTTCAAACGATCAAATTTTCATTAAAGATGGTGAGAAATGTTGGTTTATACATTTAAAAGATGTAAGAATGTTTGAATCCGAAGGTAATTATGTTCGAATCTATTTTGAAACATTTAAGCCTCTGGTTTTAAAATCGCTAAATGGTCTTGAAGAAAGATTGGATCAAAAATTATTTTTCAGGGCGAATAGGAAATATATTATTAATTTAAAATGGGTTTCTCACATCGAAAACTGGTTTAATGGGGGTCTTCAGGTAGTTTTAAAAGATGGAGAAAAAGTCGAAATTTCCAGAAGGCAAGCGGTGAAATTTAAAGCTTTAATGAGTCTTTAGCGTATTAGTCGAAACCTTTGGCTATTTGGTCGCGACCTATTTGGTTTTTGTAGAAAATTGCACGAAAGGCTTAATATTAATAGCGATATTAGCATTCTAAATAAACCTTAGCCCTGATAATGGAAAATTTAATAATATCTGCAACGGAGACAACTCCATTATTGAACTTTGATGCAGGGTTGGGGGATTTTGTTATTGAAGGGAAGTCTATACCCAGTGATGCAGAAAGTTTCTATGGCCCTATTTTGCATTGGCTAAGTGAATATGTGAATATACCAAATCAACAAACGACACTCGTTTTGAAACTAGACTACTTTAATATTTCTTCTTCAAAAAGAATACTTTTCATTTTTTATAAGCTAAATGAACTTATAGATGCGGGTCATCAGGTTAATGTAAAGTGGTATTTCCACGAAGGCGAAGATGATATGCATGAGGTGGGTCAAGATTTTGCATTCATGGTAAATATTCCGTTTGAATTTATTGAATATTCTCACTACGAGTCTGTAGCGGGATAATTTAAGGTTATTTCTTTCTCTTTTTATTCAATCTAAATCGCTTTTCGAAGAGTTAGACATATTTGTCTTATTCATATTGAAGCAATTAAGCTTGGAGTCATATGAACACCTAAAAAATTAGCATGAATAGAATTTTAAAGCATTGGAATATGCTGAGAAATTTTAAAGAAAAGAGGTTTACAAGTAAAAAGTCAAAAATTCGGGAAGCTATTTGGCTTGGGTATGTTACATTTGCAGAAATTTTAATTGAATGCGAACAGTAGCAAAAATTGAACATCCTAAAATGGACATAAGTATTTATTTACGAGAAAATAAATACATTGTTAAAATCGTTATGGACCAGTATGAACAGGTTTATAGAATTAATGCAACTGATGTAACTGGAATGGATGATATGAAAGCTATGGTAAGTGGAGATTTCTTATCTACTGTTTATATGCGTTTTGTAGAAATGAGTAAGGATTTAAAAAGTGCATTTTTAAACATTAATAAAGTATCATGAACAACAAAGGGTCATTAATAATGAATGGAGTATTAGGTGTAGCAATAATTGTTTTATTTGTTTTGCAATTTTCTGGTGCCACTAAGTCTAATGTTAAGGATATTGCAGTAGTAGAAGAAAAAGAAGAGCCTGCATCTGTTATTAAGAAGCATCTGACAGATACAAATAGGGTTGGATTAATAATCGGTTATGTGAATAGTGATACTGTTACGGCAAATTATTTGTTTAGTAAGCAATTAAATGCCGATTTGATGGCAAAGCAATCTTCAGCTGAAAATAAGCTGAGAAAGGAAGCTGAGAAACTTCAGGCGGATGCTGAGAAGTTTCAGCAAGGCGCACCAATTATGGGTAGAGAAGAGTTAGAGAGGACTCAGGCAGAGCTGATGAAAAGACAGGAAGAATTGCAGATGATGGAGTATGAATTAAGTCAAAAGTTACAAGACAAAGGTTACAAAGCCAATTACGATTACATTATGGCTACCGATAAGTACCTTCAGAAAATAGGAAAAGAGTTGGGGTATGATTACATATTTGGATACAGAACAGGGGATTTAGTAATGTATGCAAATCCTGATTTTGATATTACAAAGCAAGTTATTGAATTATTAAATAATGAATACCGTGCCGATAAAATGGCTGATTAGATGTTAATAGCTCAACAAAAGTTAAAAGAAAACATAGCAGAGTATATTCTGTATATGTGGCAAGTCGAAGATATGATTCGTGCTTGTAACCTTGATATAGATGTAATTCAAGAAAGAATAGTCAATTCAATGGTGGATGACGAAGCTATTCGAAAAGAAATTAGAGTTTGGTATGCAGACTTAATTTCTAAAATGAAATTGGAAGGCAAAGAAAAAAATGGTCATTTAAGGGATTTAGATGATCTTTTTATTGAGATAAACTATTTACACGGTACCTTGATTGGCCTTTTGGGTGATGAAAAATATAAAGGTATTTATCAAGCCGCAATGCCTTTGATAGAGGATTTTAAAAAAAGGGCTAATACCGATAATATTACAGAGGTAGAGGTTTGTTTTAATGGGCTCTATGCTAAGCTAATGTTGCGCTTACAAAATAAGCCAATAACACCCGAAACGGAAGAAGCTTTCAACGCATTTGCTCAGGTTTTGGGTTATCTCTCCGTAAAATATAAGTTAATGAAAGAAGGGAAATTAGTTTAATACGCTTCCTTTTTAATATTTCATTTTGTATTCTTTATGTTTTCTCTAGTATCTTTGTGTTAGATGCAAGAAGCCGACGAGACATATTACCCGCCGAAACCCGACATAGAAGAGCAGTCTAAAACGAATATTAATAAGTCCTTAATGAGTTTGGGGTTATTTATTTTGTTGTTTTATTTTTTGATAGACGATGTTCAATTTTTGTTTCTCGTTGTACTTATTTTGTTTATTCATGAGATGGGGCATTTTATTGCTATGAAAGTTTTTGGGTACAATGGTGTAAATATGTTTTTTATACCCTTAATTGGAGCAATGGTAACAGGAGAAAAAGATAGGGTATCTCAATCGCAGAGGGCTATAATTGTGCTTGCTGGACCTTTGCCGGGAGTGTTGATTGGTTGTGGGATAATTGCATATGCTCAAACCATTGGTCATACTGGAGCAGCTATTTCAGTAAGAAATGTCTTGATCACACCTATTGAAAAAGATATATCTGCCACAGGTAAATTATTTTTATTACTGCTATGGCTAGCCAGTCTTATTTTACCAGTTTTATATGCATTGCCTTATTTAGCGGAAATAATACTAAAATTTAGTTAGGCTTGAATGTAATAGACTTCATAGAGAGACATAAATTTGGCATATTAGGAACAATTGCTTTGCATATAGTTGTGTTTGTTTGGCTCAATATTCAGATTGTGGAGTACGGTGTTTATGAGCCGAAAAATAAAATTGTAGCCATATTAGATTATACGAATGAGGAAGAACAGCCTCAAGATGAACCAGCTGAAGTTTTAGATGAAAATGGAAATCCAATTGAGGGTGACCTGCTAAATGTTGCTGCTAATGCGAATCAAGAAAAGACAACCTATACAGATGAGGGTTTTAGTAAAAACCAAGCAGATAAGGATGTTTGGGAGGAGTTAAAACGAATGGAGGCGGAGGAATATAATCGCATTAACGAAAATAAAGATACGCCAGCAGACAATCCCGAAGATAATAAGGATAAAACGATTGATGAGAATTTAGTGAATGCTGACGCAGAGACAAACGATGATGCTTCATATGGTTTAGATGTGAAGGCTATCGCTTCTTATTTTTTAGAAGGAAGATCTACAAGGAGCGAAAGGGTTCCTTCCTATAAATGTAGGGTAGAAGGAGTTGTTGTAATTGATATTAAGGTCAATCAAAAGGGAGATGTGATTGCACGAAGTATTAATGAAGGAAAAACCAATACCCAAAATGATTGTCTTCGCACGGAAGCATTAAATTATTCTAAAAAGTGGCGTTTCACACAAGATTTTGATGATTCTATGCGTAAAAATGGCTGGATTAAATTTACATATGTCGCACAATAAATTATTGTTTATTTTCATCCACTAAGTTGGGGTGTTTTAATACTAATAGTGTTTCAGTTAAGCAATCAAATTCCAATTTCTAAGCAAAAAGGAGTTACCGTTAAATCAATTGATTTGGACCATGCTGAATTAGATGAAACAACGGGATTACTTACTTGGAATTTACAACTCAAACCAGGTGAAACAAAAATCATTTCATTTACCTATAAAGTAGAGTACAATAAAGACATGGACGTATTGTAAATTTATAAACTGGCATTCCGCCAGGATTGCCGAAGCCAAAGAGTGGAGAAATTTTCATGCGCGAACTTCGAAAAGAAGGTTTCTCCACTACTTTATAAATGACCTTCTGCTCATCTCAATTGGTGCTATCGGGATTAGGACTTTTGTTATAACCAAATTTTCTTTTTATAAAGCGCAGATATTAAATATTATTTGTTAACTTGACAAATATTAATAGGTTATCTATAGTATGTGTTTTGCGTGTGCGAAGGGTTTTGTAACACTTTATTTAAATAAACAAAAAAAAATATGAAAAAATACATTTTTTTACTCAGCTTAGTTTCATTAATTGGCTGCTCAAGTACTAAGTATATGTCGAATGGTGCAAAAGATAATAAACCATTGTTATTTGAAGATGAATATGAATTATTTAAACTAAATGAAATTAATTTGGAGGGTTCAGCATTTTGGGGTATCCCATTATCATCAGAATTAACAAAGGAAGCGAAGAACAAAAGCGGTTATTTGTTTACTTTTAACGGTGTAAACATTTCAAAATCGTCAAAAATAGTACCAATATTAAGTATGATTGGATATTCATTTGCAACAGGAAATTTGCTAAGTATATTAGCCGGCAATAAGCAAGTTGAAGCAGGTGGCTATTATGGCAATAGTGGCGTCTATTACCCTTATTATACATCCAAGCCTCGACTTCCATTAGTGGCCGGTATAATAGTTGGAATTCCCATAGCAGGTGCATTAAATAACTTAACATTTAGTAATTCTGCTTTAGGAGCTGCAGGGTCTTCATTGAATTACAAATTAATTACTGAAAATCCAGAAATTGATTTATTTTATTATCCAAAATATACTGTCAATAATAACTTGAGTTTATGGAAGCAAAAAGCCACATTAAAAGCTAATGTAATGGGTGCAAAATTAAAATTAACTACTAATGAATAAGATATTATTTGTATTAGTAGTTTGCTCTTTAGCATTAACAGGCTGCAAAAAAAAGGGATGTACGAATCCTGCTGCTCTTAACTATGATTCGAAAGCAAAACAAGAGGACGGTTCTTGTGAGTTTCCTCCTATTGGTGCAAGCTATCAAGGGGGTATTATTTTCTATCAAGATGGAAATGGCGGAGGCTTAATTTCAGCTCCCACAGACCAATCTTCCGATGCTGAATGGGGAACAGCTGCAGATATTTGCGCAAATTTAACCCTTAGCGGATATAGCGACTGGTATTTACCTTCAAAGGATGAATTAAATTTGATGTGGACAAATTCTGCCAATTCAGCCGGAGATACGCTTAGTTCCGGCCCATCAGACCCTAACAATATTGGCGTTTTTGCTAGAAAGTTCTATTGGAGTTCTACGGAGAACGGCAGCTATGCGTGGGCTCAGAAATTCTCCTATGGTAACGATATCCTCTACCCTAAGGACTACACCTTCTACGTGCGTGCTATTCGGGCTTTTTAACTATTTACCCATTCATCTATTTAACTATTTTCTAAATACCGCGCAGCGGTTAATTTTTATTTTAGTTAAGGGTGCTTTCATTAGCACTGCTATTAATAGAATTTCCAACCCACAAAAAACATTTTTTTGTGGGTTATTTTTTGCAGGTAATTGAAGAGGATTATACCAAAAACCTATATTTCCCGTTCTGTATTAAAATAATAGCACTATGAAAGTAAAATTTATTTTAGCATTCGTCTTTTGTTCCTTACTGTTTTTAAGTTCTTGTTCTACAACAAAAAAGTGCGATGGTAGCAAGGGCATTAAAACAAATATGGGAACAATGTGATAAACATATACCCGTTTAAAACTCCTTGATAATCAAGCGTTAATTACATAGTACTTCCTTAATTTGGTGGTTGCTATGAAAAGATGGGTTTTCTTATTACTTTCTTTAATAATTTTTATTCTTTCTTCCTGCTCTGAGGAAGAAAAGAAGGAAGTTGTTTTAGATATTCCTCCAGAACCTATTACTAAAATAGATTTGCATTCTTCGTGGGTTGATTCGGTTTATAACACCCTTACTCTTGAAGAACAATTAGGTCAATTAATCTGGATTGAGGTGGCTGACTTGAATGATTCAATCACAGAGGTTCAAAAAGAATTCCCGGTAGGGGCTATTATCTCCAATTCTCCAAAGCATAATTACTTTCAGTTCTTTAAACAGTTAGATTCCATCAGAACTCCGGTGTTGTTAGGTACAAATCAATGGCAATTACCATATACATTTGAAAACAATGCATGGAGTCAAAATGAGTTTCTGTCTACACAGAATGCCGCCCTTCTCTCTTCCATTTACGATTCTTCAGTTCACTATATGCATGACTTAAATATGCATTTAGTCATTAATACTGGAGATAGTGTTTTTTATTCTAATTTGAAATTGCTAGATGGTTTTCAAAGCAGAATGGATAGTATAATTCAGCATATGTCCGACAGTAATATATTATCAGTGCTGTATAATGCGGATAATTGTACAGATACCAATAGTGAAGTAAGTGAATTGATTTATATATCTAAAATTATTGTTGCTTTTAACAACCAAATTCAGAAGGCTGATTCTAGTTCAGGGCAACTTATAATTCGCGGTCAAAAATTTAATCAATCAGAAAATAAATACGATTCTATTATTAATGTGTTAAAAGCAGGAGAGGAACTTGTTTTACTAAAAAACATTAATGGCGCAAATTTCAAACAACTGCAAGAAACAATTAAACATGCCATGTCGAATAATATTTTTCATACAGAAGTTATAGAAGTAAATGTTCGAAAAGCACTAGCACTTAAAGAATGGTTGGGTTTAACGGACGTGTTTAAGATGAATGAAGAACAATTTGATAAAAAGCATATTGTCTCTTTGCGCTCACAGCAATACCAATTGAAGCATAGTAGTCAGATTTTATTGAAGAATGATAAGAAACTAATTCCACTAAAAGACTGGAGTAATGCAGATTTTACATGGGTGAAAATTGGGAAAAAGAAGTTAAACCACTTTACAAAAGCTATCAGAAACTATGCTGATATTACTGCTTCTACAACAACGGTGAAAGGACTTTTTGTAGACAGTAGTAGTTCTCCAGTGATAATTGTTTTAAATGAGCAGTTGGATTCTGTTTCGGGAGAATTGTTCGCGGATAAAGTAAACTTATATGCTGGAAAGCAACAACTTGTAATTGTAAACTTCCAGTATATAGAGAACTTAAAATATTTTAACACCATCCCTTGTCTTATTCATATTTGGAATACGGATCAACAAAGTCAAGCGTTAGCGGCACAAGCTATTTTTGGAGGAAACGCAATAAATGGAAAATTGGCATTTGATGTTGGTGATTTTAGGGCTAAATATGGGTTGACAAGTCCTAAAACAAGATTGGCTTATGCTATTCCAGAAGCAGCGGGATTCAATCGAGACTCCCTAAAGGAAGTTGGTCGAATCGCTAGGGAAGCTGTTTACAATCAAGTTACTCCGGGTTGTCAGGTTTTTGCAGCACGCAATGGAAAAGTCATTTATCATCAGGCGTTTGGTTATCATACATACGAAAGAGATAAATTAGTTACTAAACAAGATGTATATGATATTGCATCTGTTACAAAAATTGCCGCAACTACTATTTGCGGAATGAAGATGTATGATGAAGGACTTTATGAAATTTCTGATTCGTTAAAAGATCATTTACCCGACAGCCTTACCGAAACATTAGGGTACAAAAGCCGATTGTCGAATACAACTTTCAAGGAGCTCTTTACGCACACAAGTGGCTTGCCTTCAGGCTTGCCAATATATAAGTTCATAGCATATATAGATAGTGTTATCGGGAAATTCGATCGGTATTATTGCGATGAATCAGACGGTTATTATTGCGTTGAGGTTGCTAAAGATTTTTATTTAGATTCTACTTATTTAGATAGTATGTGGATTTCGATGAATAGAATCTGGCCCGGAGAAAAAAAATATAAATACAGTGATGCCAATATGAATATGTTGTATCAATTGTTTCGATCAAAATTAAAAGAGGTTTCATTCGATAGATACATGGCAAATCAGTTTTATTATCCATTAAAACTGCGAACAACGGGTTATTTGCCCTTACAATATTTAGATACGTTAATACATCCAATAACGCCAACAGAGTTTGACACGTTTTGGCGTTATCAATTACTGAAAGGACATGTGCATGATCCAAATGCGGCTCTTTATGGTGGAGTTGCAGGTAATGCAGGTATCTTTTCAAATGCTAATGATTTGGGTATTTTGTTTCAAATGGTAATGAACAAGGGGTCTTATGGAGGTAAACAATATTTAACCCCGCAAACAATAAATAAATTTACAAGTCAGCAAGTTGGCAGTCACAGGGGGTTAGGATTTAATAAGCCAACTTATGAAAGTGTGAGCACGGTGTCCCCTGATTGCCCAACTACAGCATTTGGTCATACAGGTTTTACAGGTATTTGTGTTTGGGCAGATACCGAAAATGACTTGCTATTTGTATTTGTAAGTAATAGAGTTCACCCAGATCCATCGAACAAAAAAATAGGGACCTACGAAATTCGTAAAAGATTACATCAAGTTTTTTATAATCAATTAAAGTATAATGGGGACTATAAAAACAAAAAACACCCGAAGGGTTTTATAAAAGACTCCGTTTTATTGAGCGTAACCAAGTCATAAATACGCGTTATACTGTTTTAAAACAATTCACTGTGAATTTTAATTGGAACAGCCCAACTCTTGATTGGTAATAAACTCTACATTTGAGTAGAATAATTGAAGCGTTAATCTCATGAGAATAATATCTAGTATAATTTTACTTTTTACCCTTACAACGCTCCTTGGTCAGGGCAATCATCCGGAAGGTTTACTGAAAATAGAAAAAGTAAAAACCTATTGGGATAAGGATAGTATACTTGTTAGAAGTATAGGGTTTTATAATAAAAGTGGTTATGGTTCGGTAGGTGAGAGAACAGGTCTTTGGCGGTTTTGGACTAAAAAAGGGATAATTGAAGAAACAGTATTTTATTGGATGGGTTTTAGACATGGAAAAACACAGCAGTTTTACCCAGATGGAAAGTTGTTGGTTGAAGGATATTATTACTTAGGAATCGAAGATTCCTTATTTAAGGCTTATTATAATAATGGAAATCTTGCAGAAAAAGGCAATTATGCTGGTGTTCCAGATGACTTTTTAGAAGATACCGCCAATGCCGATTGGGCAATGAAATTAGATCAATTTGAAGCAGATAAAATTGGTAAATGGGAATATTTTTTTGAAAATGGGAAGCCTATGATGGTGACCAAACATAAAGAAAATGATTCAACCGAATACATGATGGAATATTATGACACTTCAGGAACTGCAACTGTTACGGGGGGGATTGGATCTATTATAAATAAGTACTCTACCGGAAAGCCAAAAGAAGAAGCGCATTATAAAAATGGATTAAAAGATGGTGTTTTTAAAGAATGGAATGCAAACGGCACCCTTAAAACAATTGGGGAATACAAAGAAGGGAAAAGAACTGGTCCTTGGGAGTTTCGTTATTTTGTTACCGATCAGGTGTATCAAGAAATAAACTACGACAATGGATTGAAAAAAGGTGTTTTTAAAGAATATTTACCGGATAGCACATTGGTTTTAAGTGGGATGTACGACAATGATTTAAAAAATGGTAAATGGGAATATTTCTTTGAAACAGGAGCAAAAGATATGATGGGAAATTTTGTAGACGATTTGCAAGATGGGAAATGGAGCTTTTGGTACCCAAATGGACAGTTGTATTATGAAGGTAATTTTATCAAAGGAGGTAAAGATGGGTTCTGGCAGTTCTTTTACAAAACCGGAGAAACATGGAAAGAAGGAAATTATAAAATAAATTTAAGAGAAGGAGAATGGACTACCTGGTTTGAAAATGGACAAGAAGCCATGAAGGGAAATTATTTGCATGATAAAGAAAATGGCGATTGGTCTGCATGGTTTGAAAATGGTCAGTTAAAAGATCAAGGGGCTTACGATATGGCTAAAATGAAAGGGAATTGGATAGGATGGTATCCCAACGGAAAAAAAAGGTATCAAGGCAATTATACCAATGATATGCGAGATGGTAAATGGTCTTTTTGGACAGATAAAGAAGTTTTGAAGGATGTGGGGAGTTTTAAAATATTAAAAAGAAAAGGAGATATTACCTTTTCAGAGGGTGAAGGATATGAGCAAAGCTTTAGGCATGGGCATTGGAAATCTTATAGCGATATAGACGGCGAGTTAACCAGTGAGGGAGATTACGCTTATGGTAAGCAAGATGGAAAATGGGCATATTATTATCCAGGGGGAGTAGTTGTAGCAACAGAAAATGTATACGATGAAGGGATGCTAAACGGCGTTTCAAAAACATATACAAGAAGCGGTGAGGTTCAAAATGAAATAGGTTATAAAAATAACAAAAAGCATGGTCCTATGAAGGTTTATAACCGAAAAGGGAAATTGATGCTGCATGTGGTATACAAAAATGGTGTACGCACAAAAAGTCTTGTGATGAAAGGACAAGAAGCAAAGATTATGTATAAATATGGTGGCGGAGAAAAGCCTAAGAAAAACAAATCAAAGAAAGTCAAGGGCTCTTCTATATTAAGGTAGTTTAGGGTTACACTTTAAAAATAATTGTTATATTTAACATAGATAATTATTTATGTAAGTCTATGATTAGAGCTTTACTTTTACTTTTCCCCCTTCTTATATCGATTTCTTCTTTTGCTCAAAAAGCAACATTGAAGGGCGTTGTTGTTGATGCGAGCACGAATGAAACTTTAATAGGTGTTGCAGTGAGCGTGGTAGATGGACCGGGAATTGTTACAAACCTTGATGGGCAATATTCACTAAAAGTTTCACCAGGGTCTTATGAGGTTGTCTTTAGATATGTGGGATATGATAATCAAAAGATAAATATCACACTGGATGCTGGTGAAGAAAAAGTACTAGATATCAAATTGCAAGTTAATTCTAGTCAATTAAATGATGTAGTAATATCTGCCGGTAAGTTTGAGCAATCAATTGGAGATGTGCCAGTATCTATTGCAATTATAAAACCGAATTTAATTGAATCTAAAGCTACTGTTACTTGCGAGGCTATTTTAGACCAGGTTCCTGGGGTTCAAGTTCTAGAGAATCAAATTAGTATTCGTGGAGGAAGTGGTTTTAGCTATGGTTCTGGAAGTCGCGTATTGTTGATGATAGATGACATTCCTATGTTAGCAGGTGACGCTGGAGATATTAAATGGTCCTCCCTTCCAATAGAGAATGTGGAACAGATTGAAGTGATTAAAGGTGCGTCCTCTGTCTTATACGGTTCGTCTGCGTTGAATGGGGTTATTAATATTCGTACAGCTTATCCTAAAGCGGTTCCAATGACTAAAATAAATTTTTCGAATGGGTTTTATATGGCTGGTTTTGGTAATCAAAAGGGCCGAAAACTAGATGGAACCGACACCTTATTTGATCGGTCTGGTCAGAAATGGTGGGATGGTGGAGGACCATATTACGTTACCGGTAATTTCTTACATTCAAGAAGAATAAAGGAAAACTTTGACTTCGTTGTTGGCGGCAACTTTTATACGAATGATGGAGTAAAAAAGGGAGCTAATGAAAATAGATTTAGGATTAATACAAACACAAGGTGGCGTTCAAAAAAATATGCTGGATTAAGTTATGGGTTGAATTCAAACTATAATGAGGAAACGGGAAACTTGTTTTTTTTATGGCATAATGCTGACAGTGTATTAATTCCTCAGGGAGATACAGATACAGCCACTACCACATTAAGCGAGTATCACACTTATCGATTGAATATTGATCCGTTTATTACTTACATAGATTCCTCGGGTCGAAAACATTCATTGAAAGGAAGGTTTTACAACACGACGAATAAAAACAATACAAATCAAGCGTCGATTGCAAATTCATATTATGCGGAATATCAATTTCAGCAGCAATATGATAATGGTGTGACATTTACAACAGGTCTGACAAATACATATACGAATGTTGTTGCCGAATTGTACGGTGATCACACTTCGAATAATTTTGCCTTATTTGCACAAGGAGATTTAAAATGGAAGCGATTTAATTTTACTGCAGGCTTAAGAGGTGAGTATTATAGAATTGATACTGTCAGTACGGTAACAACATACTCAACAAAGACAGATACATTCTCAATCCCTATTAAACCTGTTTTTAGATTAGGAACGACCTATCAACTTGCTGAAGAAACCTATTTGCGCGCTTCTTATGGGGAAGGATATCGTTTTCCATCTATTGGAGAAAAATTTATAGCTACTAATGTGGGTGGTTTAACTCTTTTTCCAAATGCTAATGTGGGTGCTGAAACAGGTTGGAGTGCTGAATTTGGAATCAAACAAGGGTTTAAAATAGGAAACTTCATGGGCTATCTAGATTTAGCTGGATTTATTACAGAATACGAAGATATGATGGAATTTACCTTCGGAACATATGACTCTACGGGCGCAGTTTGGAATGTTGATTCGCTTGGGTACCCTTCATTTAGTAATTATGGTTTTCAATCGCAAAATGTTGAAGATGCGAGAATTATTGGGGGTGAAATTTCTGTTGTAGGAAAAGGTAAAATTGGAAAAATTGATATAGGAGTTCTTACAGGCTATACATATATTCTTCCAAAAAGTATTAGGTCCGATTCAGCATATTTATCGACTTTTAGTGATTATTATACCACTACAACGGATGCTAATGGTGTTGAAACTAAAGTAGCTGATCCTGATGTCATCTTGAAATATAGAAATAGACACAACTTTAAATTGGATATTGAATTTACTTATAAAAAATTGGCGATAGGGATTAGCAACCGCTACAACAGCTTTATGGAGCAGGTAGACGAAACATTTACATCTTCGTTTTTAGGAAACCTTATTTTGCCGGGTTATGGAGATTACAGAAATGCTCGAAGAATGGGAGATTACATATTAGATTTGAGGGTAGCTTTTACTGCGTCTAAAAACGCTAAAGTTTCTTTTTTAATGAATAATGCCCTTAACCGCGAGTATTCTAATCGACCTGGAAATGTTTTGCCCCCAAGAACATTTCTTATTCAGTATTCTTTAAATTTTTGATAAAACGCTATTTGGAGTATTAAACTCAATTGGTCTTATGTTTTTAAGCTCATAGAGTGCTAAGGTTTTACTATTATTACATAGCACTTGTGAAAAAAACAGAATTTGACTCATCATCGCAAGCTATATTTGATTTTGATATATAATGTTTTAAACGTTATTTTTACCCAATGAAAATTGCCATATTGGATAAAGTACACCCTCTAATTGAAGACCAACTCTCGAAGAATGGTTGGCAATGTGACAATTTGTTTGAAGCGTCTAGAGAGGAGTTGAAACAAACAATTCATGCCTACCATGGCATTGTTTTGAGAAGTAGAATCAAAATGGATGAAGACTTCTTAAAAGAAGCTGCATCATTACAGTTTATTGGTCGTCCTGGGGCAGGTTTAGAAAATGTTGATATAGACTATTGTGAAGCGAATGGGATAAAAGTTTTTCGATCTCCAGAAGGAAATAGAGATGCCGTAGCGGAACATGCAATCGGAATGTTGCTTAGTTTGTTTAATAAGCTTAAAAAAGCCGACTCTGAAGTTAGAAAAGGAGTTTGGTTGCGTGAGGGAAACAGAGGTGTAGAATTGATGGGTAAAACTATTGGAATTATTGGATATGGCTATATGGGAAGAGCATTTTCTCAAAGACTGCAAGGTTTTGGAGTTAAAGTTATTGCTTATGACAAATACCTTCAGGGTTTTGGAGATGAGAATGTCAAAGAAGTTAGTCTCCAAACAATTTTCGATGAGGCAGAGGTGGTAAGTTTGCATACGCCGCTAACCCAAGAAACAATTGGTTTGGTAAATAGTGCGTTTTTAAAAGAATTCAAAAAACCAATTTATTTTATCAATACTGCGAGAGGTCTGTCTGTTGTTACAAAGGCAATTGTTGATGGAATTAAAGCACAAAGTATTTTAGGTGCTTGCTTGGATGTTTCTGAATACGAGAGCTCTACTTTTACAAAATTAGAAACTGAAACTCCTCCAGAAGAATTAGCGTATTTATACGGTTCAGATAGAGTAGTGTTGACACCGCATATTGCGGGTTGGACGCATGAAGCCAAGTTTAAAATGGCTGATTATTTAGTCAAAAAAATATTGGACGAGTTTAATTAGCCAAAACCAAATCTAGCATTGCTAATTCATAACTTTGCCATGGCACAACAGAATTTACATTGTGTTTAAGTAATTCTTTTCGAGTTGTTTCACCAATAGAAATTACACGTTGATCACGGATTGAATTTTCCGTATTAAAAAATGCTTCAACATTAGAAGGGCTGGTAAAAACGAGAATATCAGATTCTGGTAATTTAAAGTCAAGTTTTTGAATCGTTTTGTAAACGATTAATTCGGTTACTTGTGTTTTAGGTAATTTTTTCTGAATTGTTCTTAAACTTTTATCAGAAACAGGAAAAAGTACCGAGCCTTTTCCTAATACTTTTGCAAATCGTTTTGCAACTTTTTGTGTATTGCCTTTGCCTATGTAATCTGCTTGTGCATATTTTGCTAGAGCTTTTCCGGTAGCTTTTCCAATAACACCAAACTTAGTTCCATCTTTATAAGAGGGATTTTTTTCAAAAAACGCAGAAACGGCATTGCTAGAACTAAAAAAGATCCAATCAGATTCAGGTGTTTCTTCAAATGGAACAGGAACGATTTCAATTAATGACTCATCATGAAGTTTGTATCCTTTAGGAAAGAATCGTTTAAAATCACTATCCGATTTAAGCTCTCTAGAAATAAATACTCGCTTACTTTCTTTTGTCTCAAGTAATTCTACTATTTCTTCAGCAGATGTGTTTTCTATATAGAGTCTTTTGGGAATCCCTTCCGAATTTTCTGCTTGAGAAACCCAAGTTTTCATAATTCCATATTCTTCTTCACAGTAAACTCCCAAAGGCAATTGGCATCCACCATCCAATAGATTTAATACTTTTCGTTCAATGTAAATCCGCTTTTGAACGTCTCTATCGTTCATTTGTTGAAGTAGTTTGAACAACTCCGCATCATTTTCTCTTATTTGCAATCCAAGCACTCCTTGAGCTGGAGCCGGGATAAATTCTTTTGGATCTAGCGTTACAACATGAAATTCCGAAAGATCTATTTTAAGTCTTGTGACTCCTGCTTTTGCTAGCATAATAGCATCGTAATCTCCTTCTCGCAATTTATTGATTCGAGTTGGAACGTTACCGCGTAGTTCCTTAATTTCTATATCAGGCCGAAAAGCTAATAATTGCGATTTTCTTCTAGCAGAAGAAGTTCCAACAATTGCTTTTTCTTTCAAAGAAAATCTTTCGCTTGAATTAACTGCTTCCTTTCTAATTAAAAGTAGTTCAGAAGGGTCTTCTCTGTCTGATACAGCTGCAATAACCAATCCTTTAGGAGGGTTGGTTTCTAGGTCTTTATGGGAGTGAACTGCTAAATCAATCTTTTTATTTAGAAGTGCTTCTTCAATTTCTTTTGTAAAAAATCCTTTCCCCTCCATTTTATCAAAACTTAGGTCTTGAATTTTATCCCCTTGCGTTTGAATAATCTCTAGCTGAACAATACAATCTAAATCTTCTAGTTGAGACTTTACTCTGTATGCTTGCCATAAAGCAAGGTCACTTCCGCGTGAGCCTATAACTACTTTCTTACTCATTCTCGAATTATTGTCGGTTTTCAATTAGTATTTCTTTGGCCATTTTCATGGGAACACTAATGTATTTTTTCTCTAAATAAGAAACCACTTTATCCAATACTTCTTTAGATTCTCCATCGAGTTCATTTAACTCTTTGGCAAAAACTTCGGTAAAGGCTTTTTCTTTAATATCTTTTACTTTTTTTGGGACAGATTTCATAGCTATTTCAACTCTTCTAAGGTGAAAAGCTTTTTTGAAATCTTCAAAGTGTTCTTTTAATATTTTTTCACACTTAGTAATTTCTTTTCCTCTTTCCTTAAGATTTTGTTCAGCAATAATTTTTAAATCTTCTACAGCGATTAATTGAACATTGTGTTGCTTTGTTAATTGTCTGTCAAAGTCATTCGGAACAGCAAGATCTATAACAATTTTTCGAGAAGTATCATTATCTAATAATTGACTATATACCTTTTCCGTAAATATTTTATTGGCAGAGCCTGTGCAGCTAACAATAACATCAAAATCTCCTTTGTAATTATTTAAATCTGATAATGGTAAAGCTATTCCATTTACATTTCCAGCTAGCCATTCAGCCTTTTCCAAGGTTCTATTAAAGATAGTGAAATTATTGAAACCATGCTTATCCAAAAAACGAAGCATGTTAGAGTTGGTTTTACCAGCTCCTACAACTAAAAATTTCGAATTACTATTTATATTGAGGCTTTTTAGCTTGTGGTAAGCTAGCGAGACAATTGAAACGGGTTTAGTAGCTATGTCACTTTGCGTGTAAACTGCTTTAGCTGCGTTAATTGTTCTTTCAATAGCCATTCGAATAACATCTCCAGTAAGATTCATTTGCTTCGAATCTTCATATGCTTTGCGAAGTTGAGTAATGATTTCTCTTTCGCCAATTACCAAAGAGTCTAATGATGAAGCCACATTGAATAAATGTAAAATAACTTCTTCACCTTGCAGTATAGAACAGTTTTCAGTAGCAAACCTTATTTGTTTCGAATCCCAATCAGGATTGAATGCTTGAAAAAATTTAACTAAGTACGCATTAGTTAAATTTTCATTTGTGGTAAATACAAATTCTACTCTGTTGCAAGTAGAAAGATACATGAGCTCATTAATATTAGCGTTTTGGCACAAAAAATCAAGTCGGTCTTGTTTTTCCGTGTCTTCGACGTGAAATTTACCTACTTCATCTATCTCGGTAGTTTTGTGGGTAAATGCTATGACTTTTAATGTGTTCAGAATATCTATTGATTATGGCAAATGTGTTAAAGAATGTCTCTTTTTATGTCATACAAATGTCATAGAATTTTTAATTAGAATCTTTCTGAATAAATATTATTTCTTCCGGTTTTTTGTTTTGAATATTAAAGGTTAGAACAAAGATTCGTTTATGCATCTATTAGAGAAATATAGGGTGTAACTGCTTAGAAAAATTTGGAATGAAATTTATCAATATACTATAGAAATTTACAGCTCTTTTTTCCAAGATAGAGTTACACACAAATAATTTAGGAATACTAGTGAGAAGTCAAAAACGTACGAGGTTTTCAACCTTCGTCATTTAACAAGTTAACCGACCACCTCTAAAACAATTGTCTTTATTGCGCTACTTTTGATAGGTCAATATCTGCCTTTATGCATAAATTAATTACTATTGTTTGTTTATTTTCATTTTTTGGGTTTAATGCTCAGGAAAACACTTTTCAGAAAAAGGGAAATGTGAAATCTGATCAGGAAGTATATGCTGAGGGCCGGCCAGAATATTCCAGGGTGTTGATTATTCCTTTTGAACCCAAAATGTACATTTCAAGTGCAGATAAAGAGATAGCTAGCCGCACAAAACTTACCCATCAAGAGATTCGAGAAAATATGCGATATGGAATATCTAACCAAATGAGGCATGCAGTAGGTAAAGGAATGAAATCTGTTTCGTTACTGCATATTGATACAGGGGCTGTTGGAAGAGATTTAGGATACATATATAATTCTATCGGATATAAATACAAACCGTTGCCTGCGGAGGATGTTGCTAGAAATAAACAAAACGAGGATGACCTGAAACCTGTAAATAAGCTAAAGGGGTCATTTAACAATTTGATAAAAAATGACAATCCAGCTCCCAAAGAAACAACAGGTGGAACACGGATAAAAAATGGGCAGATTGAGTCAACGGTTAGTTATGGAGAGAAGTTTATGAATACATCTATCCATAACCCTAATTTATTAAAAGTATTGAGTGCTAAATACCATGCGGATGTTTTTCTTTTCATTAATGAGTTAAACATTGAAGCAGCAGCACCTGCATCTAGGGCAGGGCTGTCTACATTGTCTTATAAAAGAAAAGTAAAAGTACATTATACCATTTTTAATAAAGATGGTAAAGAGCTTCATGGTGGTGCTGCCATTGTTCATATGCCATCTACAACGAACGACATGAATAAAATAATAAATAACTACTTTCCAATCTTGGCGCAAAATATGTCGGATAATATCCCCGGAGCACAAACTTCCAAACTTGATCAGGAGAAATTGAAAGAGGAACAAAGAAAAGCCACACAGCAGCGAGAACAGATTAAAAAACTATAGAATATTTCTTTATTTACTGCTGCTAGAGTAATTGATCTAACTCAGTTAACATAATTTTCTTGTAAATAAAAAAAAGGTCTTTATGAACAATGATAAAAACATTGTAAAGAGAGACAAGGTTTTCTGAAAATTGGATGAACTGTTGTTTTTTC
>Ga0233450_10000792_pt1 | contig 35723 bp, 33 predicted proteins | sample 011ome_30_FD_189956 | JGI IMG/M metagenome (GOLD analysis project Ga0233450, IMG submission 189956) | Coastal salt marsh microbial communities from the Groves Creek Marsh, Skidaway Island, Georgia - 011501CT (spades assembly) | ecosystem: Environmental > Aquatic > Marine > Intertidal zone >... | reverse complement strand
AGCATTCCACCTTTTAATTTCACACCATTAAAGGGCTGTCTTTCACCGTCGCTTTTCACGATCCTTGGTAGAGCAAGATCAGCAGTCTCAAAGGTTGTAAACCTTGCATGACAGACTTCACATTCTCTTCTTCTTCTTATCTGCGAGCCATCACCAACAAGCCTAGAGTCAATCACTTTGGTATCTTGGGCTTGGCAAAAAGGACAAAACATTTTTATTTATATACTGGAAATCTTTTACACATTTCAACCACTTGATCTTTAATGGAATTAATTTTATCAGCATTATCTAGGTCAAGAACTGCATCGCAGATCCAATTGGTTAATATTTCTATTTCCTTGCTTTTAAAACCTCTTGTAGTAACAGCTGGTGTTCCCAATCGAATGCCTGAGGTTACAAATGGTGATTGGGGATCATCGGGAACTGCGTTCTTATTAACAGTTATATTTGCTTCCCCTAAGGTTAATTCGCAATCTTTGCCAGTCAATCCTTTGTTTCTTAAATCCATCAAAACAATATGATTCTCTGTTTTACCAGATACAACATCAATCCCACGGTCCTGTATGACTTTACACATAAGCTTTGCATTATCAATTACTTGTTGTATGTAAATCTTGAATTCTGGATCAAGGGCCTCCTTAAAACACACAGCCTTTGCTGCGATCACATGCATTAGAGGTCCGCCTTGAGAGCCTGGAAATACAGCTGAGTTTAATTTTTTTTCTAAGACCTCATTTGATTTAGCAATAATAATTCCTGATCTTGGACCTCTCAAAGTTTTATGAGTTGTGGAGGTGACTACATCAGCATAGGGGACTGGTGAAGGATAAAGTCCAGCTGCTACAAGCCCAGATACATGAGCCATATCCACCAGAAAATATGCACCGGTCTCATCGGCAATATCTCTAAAAATTTTCCAATCTACAATCCCTGAAAAAGCTGAAAAACCGGCGATAATCATTTTAGGGTTATGTTTTTTCGCTAAATCTCGAACTTGATCATAATCAATGTTATGCGTTTCAGGATGAAGGCCATATTGAAACGCTGTATAGTTTTTTCCTGAAAAATTAACTTTCGCTCCATGGGTTAAATGGCCTCCATGATCAAGGCTCATGCCCAGAATCGTATCATTGGGCTCAAGCATTGCCAGAAATGCGGCTGCGTTTGCTGAGGAGCCTGAGTGAGGCTGAACATTGGCATAATCTGCCTTGAAGAGCTCTTTTGCTCTATTAATAGCTAACTCCTCTGCAATATCTACATGCTCACAACCACCATAGTATCTTTTGTGAGGATAGCCTTCTGCATATTTATTAGTAAGCAATCCTCCCTGAGCTTCCATGACTCTTTGACTGGCATAATTTTCTGATGCTATAAGCTCTATGTGCTCCTCTTGACGAACTGACTCTTGATCAAGGGCCTGCCATAGCTCGCTATCATATGTTTCTATTTTTTGTGAATTAGCAAAGATTGAATCAGCTTGAGATTCCATTAGTTACTCCAAAAGTATTAATAATTTTAATTAAAAAGTTTGAGAACTTTATTCTAAATTATCTAGGGCTTCTTGTGGGAAAAAGGACGCGATCTTTTAGGAAAAGTTGCTTTGCAAATTTTACAAGTAATCCCATGACACTGTTGTGCCTGACAGAATTCTCTTCCCCAAAATATGATTTGCAGGTGAAGTTTATTCCAGGAATTTTTTGGAAAAATTTTTTTCAAATCTTTTTCAGTTTGTTGAACATTTTTTCCTTTGGTCAGACCCCACCTCTGAGCCAGTCTGTGGATATGAGTATCCACAGGAAATGCTGGATGTCCAAATCCCTGGCTAAAAACTACTGAGGCTGTTTTGTGACCAACTCCTGGAAGATTTTCTAGTGCCTTCATATCCTCAGGGACTTCCCCGTTATGTGAATCACATAAAATATTAGAGAGAGCATGTATAGCTTTCGATTTTTGGGGCCCCAAACCGCATGGTTTTATAATTTTATATATTTCATCTGGACTCTTAGTGCGCATGAGCCTTGGATTGTCTGCCATCTGAAAAAGTTTTGGAGTTACTTTATTCACTCTCTCATCAGTGCATTGAGCTGACAATAAGACAGCAACCAATAGCGTAAAATTATCTTGATGATCTAAAGGTACAGGAGTTTCAGGATAATATTCTTCTAAAATTTCTTGCACAATAGAAGCTCGTTCTGCTTTTCTCATCTTTGATTAAATAGTGATTTCAGTTTTTATTCTTTACTTATAATTAAAATTCTTGAACATTAGCTATGTTAATAGTCATTGATTTGGTCTGTTAAGACCTTTAACATCTTTACATATAGCTTTACTTTTACAAGCCACCGAGAGTTAATTTACTACAAATCTAATGCAAGACTACAACACAGAACATCCTTTTGATCTTACTCTATCTGAAGAGCAGCAAATGACATGGGATATGCTAAGAAAATTTGCTGAGACTGAACTTCGACCTCAAGCAAGAAGTGCTGAGGTTGATGGAAGACCTAGCGATGAGCTGCTTGAGAAAATTAAATCTTTAGATCTTATTTCTCTTATTATTCCTGAGGCATTTGGGGGCATGGGATTAAAACAAGACTCAGTATCAAATGCCTTGACCCTTGAGGCACTTGCCTACGGCGATCTATCCCTAGCAATGTCTGTGTCTGTTCCTTTGCTGACTGCTCAGATTATTGCAGAGCATGCAAGTGAAGAGCAGCAAGCTAAACTTTTACCTGAGCTTGCTAATGGATCAATTTTTCATGTTGGACTAGGCATCAATAATGCTTTACTTGCAACGGATCCATACCAATCTAGCGTTCTCGCAAAGGAGGGTGCCAAAGAAATCATTCTTAATGGATCCAAAACCGGAATAGCTTTTGCAGATGAAGCCAAAACTTTTTTAATTTCTGCTTCTAATGAATCAGGCGAATGCAATTTATATTTTATTAACAAAGACCAAGAGGGAGTCGAGTTTGAAGAAAAAGAGTTTATGGGTCTAAAGGGTATTCCTTTATCACAAATTAATTTATCTAATTGCAAGATTGATGCTTCGCAAAAACTTGGTGGACATAATTACTCTCTGAACTATCAATCACTGATAGACTCATCTCGAATTGGTATGTCAGCTCTAGCCCTTGGGGTTTGTCAGGCTGTGTTAGATTATGTTGTTCCATACACCAATGAGAGGGTGGCCTTTGATGAGCCTATATCAAACCGACAGTCGGTGGCATTTATGATTGCTGATATGGCAATTGAAACTGAGGCGTTAAGACTAATGATCTACAAATCTGCAGCTCTAAAGGATCTTGATGAAGACTATCATAAACAGGCATCATTGACATATAGATTTGCTACTCATCACGGGATGAAAATAGGTACTGATGGCGTCCAATTGCTCGGAGGTCATGGTTTCACTCATGAGCATCCAGTCGAGCTTTGGTATAGAAATTTAAGAGCCATTGGTATTTTTGAAGGGGGCGCAGGAGTTTAAAAATGATACATCCATTATTACCAAATCAACTACAAAAAACCCAAGAAACCATGAGGATGGCAGCAGAATTTATTCTGCGACCTATTTCTAGGAAGTACGACAAGGCAGAGCATGAACCACCCCTAGAAATGGAACAACTTAACCAAGCTGCTGCAGCTCAAAAAAAAGAATCTGGAATGGGTGATGATTCTGTAAAGTCTATGGATTTAGGTGGAAGAAGTCTTTGGGCTGTTATTTCTTTGGAGCAGATGTGTTGGGGAGATGTCGGACTATTTTTAGCGAGACCAGGAACCGGTTTGGGAAATGCTGCCATCATGGCAGTAGGTGATAAGGATCAAAAAGCTTTATGGGGAAAAAGATGGGCTGCAATGGCAATAACAGAACCTGCTGCAGGCTCAGATTCAAAAAATATCTCGACCACAGCTGTCTTAGAAGGGGATGAGTGGGTCTTAAATGGAGAGAAGATCTATGTAACTGATGGGGACCGATGTGATTGTGTTGTTGTTTGGGCAACTTTAGACAAAGATATGGGCAAAACAGCAATCAGGTCCTTTATTGTCGAAAAAGGCACACCAGGATTTACGGTTGCGAGGCTTGAAAAAAAATTAGGCATCAGAGCCTCCGATACTGCAACTTTGATTTTTGATAATTGCAGAATTCCTCGCGAAAATTTGCTTGGTGGAAAAGAAGAGATTGAGACTGATATTAATGCGGCTAAAAAATCATTTGGTGGGGCTATGCAGACTTTTGATAACACCCGACCCATGGTTGCTGGCATGGCAATTGGCCTAGGCCAAGCTGCATTAGACATGACAAGGGCATTATTGTCTGAAGAGGGCTATGAAGATAATTTTGGGAGATCTATGCATCAACAAACAGCCATTCAACATGAATTAGAAATGCTTGAAGCTGAGTTAGAGGCTGCAAGATTACTAGTTTACAAATCAGCCTGGATGATGGACAAAAAAATGCCAAATTCTAAAGAAGCTTCTATGGGCAAAGCCAAAGCCGGAAGAATTGGTAACAAAATCTCCTTAAAATGTGTTGAAATATGCTCAATGCAGGGATTTTCAGAAGATCACTTGCTTGAGAAGTTCTCCCGCGACTCAAAAATTTTAGATATTTTTGAAGGGACCCAGCAAATTCAGCAATTAATTGTTGCAAGACAGGTTTTGGGCAAAAGCTCAGTTGAGTTGAAATAACCAGAACTTATTTCTTTAGTGCCAAAAATTTTATATTTATTTGCATGTCCTAAAACATTGCATTGGTTGGTTCTTAAGGTATATCATAGTTTTGTAAATTTTATATAGTCAACTTAAGGGGGAGATTATGAATAGATTTCTATGCGCCTTCGCGCTAACTATGACATTTAGTTTTAACGGGCTGGTATCTGCTCAAGAGTCAACAATTGAAGAAATTGTTGTTACTGTGACAAAAAAAGCTGAGTCAACTCAAGATCTAGCATTATCAATCACTGCTTTTTCAGATGATGACGTTGAAGCAAGACAGATAGTAGATGTGCAGAGCTTGTCACAAAATATTCCAGGTTTTGTTCATTCAAAAGCTATTGGAAGTGGCGCAACATACGCCATGAGAGGATATGGAAGTTTTGGTATTGGAGCAGCGACTGTTAGCTCATTTGTTACCGCTTCTAATGGACACAGCATGGGCAATGGCTCAATGTCGGATATTGGATTTTTTGATATCGATTCATTAGAGGTTCTTAAAGGCCCTCAAGGAACACTGTATGGTAGAAATGCTGTTGGTGGTGTTATTAACTATGTAACATCAAGACCAACCGATGAAGCTGGCGGCTATGTAAAAATGAAATTAGGTGACTATGATAGCAGCGAAGTTAGAGCTGCAATCAATCTACCGCTATCTGACAATCTTCGCTCAAGACTTGCAGTCGTGTCATTTGTCAGAGATGGTTGGGTTGAGAATCTTCACACCGGTAATACTGTAGATGATAGAAATCAAGTAGCTGCTAGGTTTTCTTTAGATTGGGATATGTCCTCTTCAGAGACATTAGCGTTAACTTATGAAGTTCAAAAAGGTGACGATAATAGATATAACATTGGTCAGATTCATTGTGATAAAGATCCTTTAATGGGTTGTAATCCCTACACACTTGGGGCCATGGGTCAGCCTGCTCATAAAGCGGGAATATTTACTGGTGTCTTTGGTTTACTGGCTAATATCGTGCCCAACGCAAGTTTTGATCCTTATGAAGGTGCTCTCATTCCTACATCAATGGATGAAAGGAATCACAACATAGATCCGAAACATGAGCAAACTTTCGAATTTACTACTTTGCAATATACCAATGAGATGGAAAAGGGAACTTTTATTGCTAAAGGTTCCTATGGCACAAGAGATTATTACCATCATCAAGATAATGAATATGGCGTAGCCTCAGCAGCAGGATTGCCAGGCACATTAGGGAGTATAGGGCTTCCTCCGATAGGTTTTGATGCAACTTTTTATGGCTTTTCAGAATTTGTAACTCATGATCGTCAGTATGAATTTTCTACAGCTAAAGGCTTTTCTAGGCAGTTTGAGCTTTCATATATTTCTGATTTAGATGGCCCATTTAATTATGTGATTGGCTATTACGATTATCATGCAAAAGCTGATAATAACTATCTGATCCAATCTGCTGCTTTACAAATGATGGCTGATGTTGGAAGACATCCCTACAATGAACTTGTTTTTGCTCCAACCCTTGCAGGCTTAACTGCTGCAGGAATCCCTGGGCTACCTGCTAACTTTACTGGATATGGAGGTGTTGGGTTCTATACGGATTTAACTCTTGGTCTTGCTGCTGTTGGACCTGCAGGGTTGCCTGGACTACTCGTCCAGCTCGCTCAACTACCAAAGTATACTCTGCCAAAGGAAATGCAGGGCTATTTTCAAGACTCACACAATGTAACTGAATCAGAAGCTCTTTTTGGAGAACTTTATTTCGATCTCAGTGAAGAGACAAAACTTACTATCGGATTTAGGTATGATGATTTTTATAACTTTGATAGTCAATTCAGCGCCTTGGGCGATAATGGTGGCGGAGCAAGATTGTTTAGAGAGAATGTGACAGGCTCTTATCCTGATTATGTTCGTTATCCTGGTATTTTACTTCCCAACTCTAGTGATAACCTATCAGGAAAAATTGCTTTGCAACATTACATTAATGACGATGTAATGGTTTACACCAGTTATACAACAGCTACCAAAGCTGGAGGCTCAAATCCAAATGAAACAGCAACATTAGATCCATACAAACCTGAAGATGTTGCATATTTTGAACTTGGAACTAAAGGACTATGGATGGATGGTAGATTGCTTGCAAATCTTACATATTTCAATGGTGAACACTCAGATATGATTATTTCTGCGATTACAGATGCTTCATCGAGAAACGTAAATTTTGATGCTGTAAATGAGGGGTTTGAAGGTGAAATATCTTATCTACTCACGCCAACTCTCAGGGTTGATTTCAACTTTCTTGAGGTCACAGCTGAGGTAGATGGCACAGCCATGTTAGTAGATCCATTAAATATTAACATTGGAACAATGAGAATTCCAAGTCCCGTAACTGGCAACATGGTTGATATTGTTCCAGGAACTGATGGCTTGATGAATGTTGGTTGGACTGATGCTGGACCTATCTATAAGTTTGCAGGTTATGCTTGTAATTCACCATTCTTTAATCCTCTAGGAGGCCCTGAAGCCCAGTGTACAAATGCTATGCCTCAGGATGTTGGTGGTAATACACTACCAGGTGCACCAGGAACTTCATACAACTTAGCTGTTACTAAAACAGTTTTTACAAGTTCAGGTGTGTATGATTTCAGAATTCAACATTCCTATATGGGTGAAAGAGAAGCAGATATTTATAATAGCTCTCACCTAGTAGTGCCTGAATCTGAGTTCACAGATATAAACGTTACTTATAATCCATTCGATGGAGATTGGTATGTAGGCTTTTGGGTTAAAAATCTTGAAGACGATAGATCTTTGGAGGGAATCTACAAAGCTTCTAATCTTCAAGGGGGCTCTAAGTTTGCTAACTATAACGACCCTAGAACCATGGGAATAAGTTTTGGAATGGAATTCTAAATTTTAAAATTTTAGATACAATGAAAGCCCAGATTTTATCTGGGCTTTTTTTATATGAACATTTTAGGCAAACAATTTTTTAGAGTCCTATCCAAACTTCAGGAGAGTTTCCTGATTGAAAATCGTGAAAATAAAAAGATGCTGGATGTTTATATCAAGTATGTAGAGGGCTCTGCTAGCAATGAGGAATTGGATTTCGCAAATGAACAACTCAAGCAAATTTTAAAAAATTTAGGTTTAGGTATTTTAATTATTCTGCCATTTAGTCCAATTACACTACCTTATATTTTTTCAAAGGCAAAAGAGCTGAATATTGACCTAATACCAAATTGGTATAAGTCTTTAAGTAACGATGATGATCGTTTAGAATGAGATTCTTATAGATTTTTATTGACACATTATATGCCAATATATATCTTTAGCTTTTATATAAATTTGGAGAACAAATATGAAAACAGCAGTGATCGTAGATAGTGTTAGAACTGGTCTTGCAAAATCGCATAGGGGTGGTTTTAATATGACTCGTCCGGATGATATGTTGGCGCACATCATTAATGGCATGCTAGATAGAAACCCTAATCTGCCCCCAGAAATGGTTGAGGATGTCATTATGGGTTGTGGGAATCCTGAGGGCGCAATGGGTCATAATATTGGAAGAAATGCAGCAGTTCTCTCAAATTTACCGCTCACTGTTGGAGGCACAACTGTGAATAGATACTGTTCTTCTGGACTCCAATCTATTTCAATGGCTGCAAGTCAGATTATGGCTGGTTGTTATGACACCGTTATAGCTGGTGGGGTTGAACAAATTACTATGCTATCTGGCAAGCAAAATATGGATGGTTTTGTTAATGAAAAGTTAGCAGAAAGTCACCCAGGCATTTATCACCCTATGGGAATTACCGCTGAATGTGTTGCTAACAGATATAACGTTTCAAGAGAAACTCAAGATGAGATAGCTTTTGAAAGTCAAACAAGAACTGCGGCCGCTCAAGAAGCAGGTAAATTCGTTGATGAGATCATCCCCATGGATACAAAGATGATGCTCATGAACAAAGAGACGGGGGAATCTAAAGAAGTTGATTACACCGTTGATAAAGATGAATGCAATAGACCTGGCACAACTTTAGAGGGGTTGGCGGCACTTAAGCCAGTATTTGATCCTGAGAATGGATCAGTTACTGCAGGTAATTCATCTCAGCTTTCAGATGGTGCCTCAGTAACGCTTGTTATGAGTGAAGAAAAAGCTCTTGAATTAGGCTTAAAACCAATGGCTTATTTTAGAGGGTTTACAACCATGGGTTGTGAACCAGATGAAATGGGAATTGGGCCAGTATTTTCTGTGCCTAAGCTTTTAAAATCTCACAACATGAGTGTCAATGATATTGACCTATGGGAGCTTAACGAGGCTTTTGCAGTGCAAGTTGCATACTGCCGTGATCAACTAGGCATCCCAATGGACAAACTTAATGTAAATGGTGGCTCAATTTCAATTGGACATCCATTTGGTATGACAGGATCTAGACAGGTCGGGCACATTGTCCGTGAGCTGAATAATCAAGATAAACAGTTTGGTATCGTAACTATGTGCGTTGGCGGCGGAATGGGCGCAACTGGTTTATTCGAAAGATACCCAAGTTAATATAAATTCAGAATTTTCAATTATTAAGAAGTACCTATCCGGCATAGGTACTTCTTATTTATTAGCTAATGGCATCAAGCTTTCCATTGGTGACGACTGCGCAGTTATCGCAGCCAATTCAAAGTTACTTATCAGCACAGATACCTCTGTATCTGGCGTGCATTTTTTAAAATCTATGCCCCCTGAATCGATTGCATACAGATCTGTTGCAACTGCTCTAAGCGATATAGCAGCAATGGGTGGCAGCCCTCTTGGTTTTAATCTTTCCTTGGTAATGCCAAGCTTTAATGCAGATTGGATGAAAGCCTTTAGAAAGGGGCTGCAAAAAGTTTCCAAGGAGTTTAAGTTCCCACTTCTTGGGGGCGATCTCGTGAAAGGTCCTTTGCAAATAAGTGTTACGGTGTTGGGTAAGCCGGGAAAAAAAATATTATTAAGATCGAATGCACAGCCTGGCGATATTTTATGTTTATCTGATGCGATAGGGTATGGATATATCGGTTTTCAAGAATATAAGAAAAGTGGTTTAGTAAATAAAAAAACTAAACCTTATTTATTTCCGTCTGCTCAAATAACTTACGGGAGAATTATTTCTAACTTTGCATCAGCTGCCATTGATATTTCAGATGGGATAATCCAGGATCTATCTCATCTCATTTCAAGCTCAGGAGTTGGCTGCGACCTTGATTTAGCTAAAGTACCTCTGGCTAGAACACATTATATTAAGCAATGCTTAGAATTCGGAGATGACTATCAGCTTCTCTACACCGTTCCTCCAAAAAAATTATTAACACTCCAAGCCAATCTAAAGTCCTGCAATAAAAAATGTCATACTATTGGTATTATGGGCGGAAAAAGACTAACAATCTCAAATAATAAGATTGGCTTACACAAAAGCTGGGATCATTTTCAGTAAAATGAATTTCCCAAATTTAAAACAACCTTCTCACTTTTTTGCTACATGGTTTGGTGTGGGTTTAATTAGACCAGCACCAGGGACCTGGGGAAGTCTAGCTGCTTTACTCATTTGGTATTTTGCAGATCTCTTACACTCGTCTATATATCTTATCTTGCCAGTTTTTATCTTATTTTCTTGGTTTATATGCTCTCAAGCATCGCAAGAGAGTGACTCCAAAGATCACTCATCAATTGTAATTGATGAGGTGGCGGGAATGCTCGTAGCTCTGTCTTTTGTTAGTCATGAAGTCATTACCTACATAAGTGTTTTTTTGCTCTTTAGATTATTTGATATTTGGAAGCCATGGCCAATTTCTTGGGCAGATCGAAATGTTAAAGGTGGTCTTGGTATTCTTCTTGATGATTTAATCGCAGGATTGTTTGCTGGTGGTATAATTTACGCAATTTTTCTCATACTTTAAATCGATTGAATAGCTGTAAATTTGTATCTAAATCAGAATTACCTACCAAGTTTGGTGATTTTACCATTTCAGCTTTTGAAGAGCCTAATGGTAAGGATCATATTGCATTAACCATTGGTGATATTCAAAAACAAGATGCAGTTATGTGCAGGGTTCATTCTGAATGTTTAACTGGAGATGCATTGCATAGTCTAAGATGCGATTGTGGACCTCAATTACAAGCAGCACTTCAAATGTTAGCTCAAAATAAATCAGGCATTCTCTTGTATTTAAGGCAAGAGGGCAGAGGCATTGGCCTAGTCAATAAAATTAGAGCATATGCTTTGCAAGATCAAGGCCATGACACAGTAGAAGCTAATGAATTATTAGGTTTTGATGCTGACTTAAGAGAATACAATATCTGCTTAGACATACTTCAGCATTTCAAAATTTCTTCAGTTAACCTTTTGACGAATAATCCAAAAAAAGTAGACGCTTTAGAAGAGGTTGGCATCACGGTTGTTAAAAGGACATCTCTTCATGAGGGTGCAAATGAAAAGAATAAAATTTATCTCGATACCAAAAGAGATAAAATGGGGCACTTAAGATAAACAGTCTTCTACTTTTGCAAGAATTCCTTTTGTATCAAGACCTGTCATCTCAAGCATTTCATTTCGGCTTGCGTGATCAACAAATTTATCTGGAATTCCACATATGATAATTTGTTGTTTCATTTTATTTTCCTGAGCCCATTCAGTCACTGCTGACCCAGCGCCACCTGATATGGCTCCATCCTCAATAGTGACAATAGCTTTTTTGTCATTTGCGTGCTCAGCCATTAATTCTGTATCTAATGGCTTAACAAACCGCATATCTAATAGAGTGGCATTTAGTTCTTGCGCAACTTCTTTTGCAGTTTTTATCAAGGCTCCAAAATTCATCACGAGCATGTCTGAGTCTTGCTCGCTAATTACTCTACCTTTGCCAACTTCAACAGGATTTAATTCAAGTTCTATATTGGCGTTAATCCCTCCACCTCTAGGATATCTTACAGCAGCTGGGCCATGATAAATAAAGCCAGTAGTCAACAATTTTCTTGCCTCGTTTTCATCTGCAGGGACTGCAATCATCATGTTAGGGATACATCTAAGATAGGTGAGGTCATAATTTCCAGAATGTGTCGGGCCATCCTCACCCACCAATCCTGCTCGATCAATTGCAAAGAGTACATTTAGATTTTGCAAAGCTACATCATGGATTAATTGATCGTAAGCTCTTTGCAGAAAAGTTGAATAGATTGCAACAACAGGTTTTTTCTTTTCACAAGCCATGCCAGCAGCAAGAGTGACTGCATGTTGTTCGGCGATAGCAACATCAAAAAATCTTTCTGGAAACTCTTTGCTAAAATTGACAAGCCCTGAGCCTTCACGCATGGCAGGAGTTATTGCTATCAAATCCTTGTCCTTTGCAGCCATATCAACTATCCATTGCCCAAAAATATCTTGATACTTAGGCCCATTTTTTTTGTTAGTTATATCTAATGGTTTGATTTTTCCAATTGCATGGAAACCAATTCTGTCTGCTTCAGCTGGATCTAATCCAGCCCCTTTTTTTGTAATCACATGTAAAAATTGTGGACCCTCAAAGTCCTTCAAATTACCAATAACTGATATCAATTCATGAATATTATGACCATCTATTGGACCGATATAATTTAAGCCAAGCTCTTCAAAGATGCTGCCAGGTGCCACCAAAGCTTTCATTTGAGTTTCCACTTTTCTTGCAATGTGATGAGCTTGAGGTAGGTTTTCTAAAAAACTTTTTCCACTTTTCCTTATTCCCTTATAAACTTTTGATGCCCAAATTCTTGAGAAATAATTATTTAATCCTCCTACATTTTCTGAGATGGACATATCATTATCATTAAGAATAATTAACATGTTTGGCTTCACATGACCCGCATGAGCCAAGCCTTCAAATGCTATTCCGGCTGTCATAGCTCCATCACCAATAACAGCAACTACTTTTTTGTCTGTATCATGATTTGCAATTGCCATGCCAAGCGCAGCACTGATGGACGTGCTTGAATGTCCAACCCCAAAAGCGTCATATGTGCTCTCCTCTCGGCTTGGGAATGGGGCTAACCCACCTTTATGACGAATGGAGGTGAGCGCATCTTTTCTTCCAGTTAGAATTTTATGAGGATAGGCTTGATGGCCTACATCCCAAACTATTTTGTCATCGGGAGTATTGTAGAGATACTGCAATACAACAGTTAGCTCTACCACTCCCAAACCTCCACCAAGATGGCCACCGCTTTGACCAACACTATAAAGCATGTGTGCACGCACATCATCGGCCAATGACTTGAGTTCTACAGATGTTAGATTTTTAATATCTTCTGGCAGATTTACCTTATCTAAAACCGGTGTTTTGGGAGGGCTTGATGGAATTTCTGAGAATATTTTCATCTTAATTTTCTCTTTCAACCATAAATTTAGCTAATTCAAGCAGGCTCACAACCTCATTATTATCTAAGGAGTTTTCTAGTTTAGAAATACATGCATTTGATAGAGCATGGGCTTGAGCTATGGATTCTTGTACACCATAAGCACTTACATAAGTTAATTTTTTATTAATCAGGTCTGATTGATTGCTTTTACCTAGGATGCTTGAATCAGCAGAGGTCTCCAACACATCATCCATTATCTGAAAGGCAAGACCAAGGTCTTTGCCAACCTCATCTAAGATCATTAGTTGATTTTTTTGCTTTTCATCGCCTAGGTGCGGCATAGTCATTGCTGCTTGAATTAACTTTCCAGTTTTTAGCTCATGAATTTTTTTAATATCGTTGTATTCATTTTTTTCAGCATCCAAGTCATATTGCTGTCCTAGAATCATGCCTTCGTGTCCACATGCATTTGCAAGAGCTTTGATTGAACAAATCTTTTGCGCTGGGGTTATATCAAGCGATGACGCAAGCGTTTCATAAGCTAAAGCTTGAAGTGCATCACCAGCTAGAATAGCTGTGGCTTCATTGTACTGAATATGATTTGAGGCTTGACCTCTTCTCATGTCATCATTATCCATTGAGGGTAAGTCATCGTGAATTAAAGAATAGGTGTGCATGAGCTCGATGCTAGTTGCCATATCAATTAGTGCCGAATTAGAAATTTCTTTATTTAACTTTCCAGAGGCAAAAACTAATCCAGCTCTGATGCATTTGCTATCTGCTAGAGCTGAATATCGCATGGCAGAAACTATCTTATTGGTATCTAATAGCAGAGCATCTATTCGATTCAATACCTTCGCCTTGCATTCAGATAGAAAGCTTAAAGACATAAAACCAATCTTAACTATCCAGGTCTACTGTATCGCCACTTTCTAAAAGTTTTTTTACTTTTAACTCAGCTGAAGACAACTGCTTCTGACATTCTTTTACTAAACCAATCCCTTCTTCAAACGATTTAACGCTATCCTCCAAACTGATATCACCATCTTCAAGCTTGGCAACAATTTGCTCAAGTTTTTGTAGAGATGATTCAAAATTTACTGTGTCTTTTTTGGTCATGCCTTATTGTAACTTATGATTTTTTATTGATCACTTAACTTACAGCCTTAAATAGACCAAATCTACTTTGAAGCCATGCTTTGATCCTGGATGGGAGTATCAGTGCGGCTGGAGTAAAAATTAAAGTTAACACTGTACTGAATGACAAACCAAACACAATAGATGACGCTAATAAGGTCCACCATTCCACAACACGGCTACCAATCAATATTTCTCTTGATATCACATCAATACTGACACCTACAGCAAGCGGAAGAAGGCCGAAGATAGTTGTAGTGGTAGTTAGCAGAATTGGTCTCAGTCGTTGCTTGCAAGCTTTCATAATAACCTCTTCTTTTGAAAGATTTGGGAATTCTCCGACTAATCTATTAAAAGTATCAATAAGAACAATATTGTTATTTACAACTATTCCTGACAAGGCAACAATTGCGATGCCATTCATGGTAGTGCTAAATGGTTTGCCCATGATCATCAAGCCTATTAAAACACCAACTATCGACATAAATACCGCACTTAGCACAAGGATAGATTGATAAAAGCTATTAAATTGAGTGACTAGCAAGATTAGCATTAGAGCTAGAGCAGTTACCGCTGCACCGCTCAGAAATGCCGTGACTTCCTCTGTTTCCTCTTGTTGACCTCTAAATTTAGTTTCAATGTCAGGCCCGAAGTTCTGAGTTTGAAGCCAAGCTCCAATTTCTTTCACTTTATCAGATTCAAGATATCCAGCTTCAGTGCCCATTCCAATTTCATGGAAAAACTTGCCATTCCTTCTTACAACGGATTGGCGATTTTGAGTGGGTACTAATTTTATAAAAGTGCTGATAGGAATAAGGCCATTGATCGAATTTATCTTCAGATCTTTTATGCCACTCAATGATCTTAACTCTTTATCAAACCTAGCCCTGATTTCAATTTCATCTTTTGAGTCATCTGGCCTATATTCTCCAACTTTAAAACCATTGGTAAGCATCTGAACCAATGCGCCAATGTCCATCATGCTCACGCCAAGTTGTGCAGCTTTTTGTTTGTCCACCTCAACTTTCCATTCAATTAATGGATGAGGCAATGTAGAGTTTATATTGGTAAGTCCGGTAACATCTTCTTGCAGATATTGTTCAATGTTTTGAGTAACTTGTGCAACTTGATCTTCGTTACTTCCAAAAATACCAAGTTCTATTGGGGAGCTGAAACTAGGGCCTCCTTCCTCAGGGGTAATTTCAACGATTATTCCTGGTAAGTTAGATACCGCTGCTTGTGCATTTTTAATAACCTCAGTTCCAGTTAATTCCTCAGTGGTCATTCCCACCTCAAGAAAGCCTCTGGACATGGTATCTCCTCCAGAGTTAAACCATTGCGAGCCTGTTGTGAGGTATAAATTTTCAATGCCACGTACCTCAGATAAAGAAGACTCTACTCTCTCCATAATCTCTTTAGATTCAAGTGCTGAAAAGTTTCCTCGCGCTCTAATATTTATCTCTGCAGCAAAAGGATCCACTTCAGCAAAATAAATGGTTCCCTTGCCAAAGTTTCCATACATAGCATATCCGAAGAACCAAAGAAGCATAAGTACAGCTATCAGAGTCTCACCAGGATTTTTAACAAATGTTTTAAGCCATTTTCCGTAAAAAGTAGAAATCTTGTCAAATACAATTTCACCGGTTTGCTCATTTTCTCCAGATACAAGAGTCGATCTTCTTTGTCCGAAAATTGAACCTATAACAGGAGTAACAATCATTGCGTATACAAGGGAAGCAGTCAAAACAATAAAAACTGTTACAGGAAGATAGCGCATAAATTGTCCTGTAAAGCCAGGCCAAAAAATTAAGGGTATAAAAGCTGCAATGGTTGTAGCTGTCGATGAAAGAATTGGATAAAACATTCTTTTGGAAGCCATTCGATAGGCTTCTAATCTATTCAATCCTTCAGAAATTTTCCTATCGGCATATTCTGTTACTACTATTGATCCATCGATTAGCATCCCCAATCCAAGGAGAAGACCCATCATGACTAAAAAGTTAAATTCAATTCCTGCAACCTTTAAAATAATAAAGGTTAATAAAAAACAAAAAGGAATTGAAAGGCCGACAAGCATGCCAACTCTCACCCCCATGCTTGCAATGACCAGAACCATAACTAAGAAAATAGCTGTAATAATGTTCCCCTCAAGCTCAGAAATCATCATTTCTGCCCAGACAGTCTCATCATTAGTTTTCACTATTGAAAGGTTGGGAGGCAGGGTTTCTTGGAACTCAGATACTACTTTTAAAATCTTAGTTTTTGCATCAATTGCATTTGCTCCAACCCTGATTCTGATCTCAAGAGTTATTGCATCCTTGCCATTTACCTTAGCAAAAGAGGAATAATCTTTAAAAGTTCTTTTTATTTCTCCTATGTCACTTAAGGTTACAACCGCATCGCGAGTAACTTTAATAGGAATGTTATAAACATCCTCTGCTGTTTCAAAAATCCCGGGAACTTCAATATTAAATTTTCCTGAGCCTGTGTCTTGAGCGCCACCAGGAATAATTAAGTTATTACTCGAAATAGCGTTATACAGTTGATTTAGGGTAATTCCATAGGTTTCCATCTTGGACTTATCTATGATGCCTACAAGAACTTCTTGTGGAACTCCTTCAAGATCCGCTGCAAGGACTTCGCTGATAGATTCCAATTTATCTTGCAGTTCTCTTGCAATAAATACTTTTTGTCTTAAAGATGCTGAGCCAATCAGACTTAAATTCATAACTGGGAACATAGCGAAAGAGTATTCTCTTATTTGAGGATCTTCCGCTTCCCTTGGGAGTTCAAATTTAACTTCTTCTACTGCTTGTTTGATATCCCTTAAAGCAGTGTCTATGCTATAGCCAACCTCAAACTCTGCAACAATCCGCGCATAACTCAACCTTGCTGATGAAGATAACTCTTTTACGCCTGGAACGCTTCTGATTCTAGTTTCCAATGGTCTAGCAATAAGTCTGGAAGCATCTTCAGGAGAGGCTCCATCTAAAAATACTTCGACGCTAACAAGAGGCAATTGAATGTTTGGATCAGCAGCCACGCCAAGAGCAGATCGAGCAACTGAACCTGCAACAATAACAAGCAAAGCCAAGGCAAGAGTAGTCCTTGCTTTTGATAAAGCAAAATCTACAATTTTAATCATACGTCAGTCAGGAAAGTTGTTTGCACCTTCTCACCATTTTTGACAAACCCCTGACCAAGTACAATGAGTTTTGAAAGGTTAGGAATTCCTGTAACCCATATGCCATCATTATTATCTTCGATAATCTTGATTGGCAAAAATACAACCTCATCTTTATCATCAACAACTCTGACACCAAGGTCACCTTCATCTGATAACAGCAAAATTGATGGAGATATTTTATTAGCAAGCACTTTGTTAGTCAGAATAGTCATAGTTCCAGTTATTCCATCTCTTATCTTGCCACTAGCATTGGAGACTTTTGCTTCAACCCTAAAAGTGCGAGTTGAAGCTGATGCGCTTTTTGATACAAAAGTTAATTTACTCTTGATCAACTCACCTGTAACAAGTTCAATTTCAACATTTTGATTGTTTATAACTCTTTTTATTTCTGTTTCGGGAACCTCAGCAATAAAAGTAATGGGATCTAATTCAATAATCACTGCACATGTTTGACCTTTGCTTATGTAATTGCCAGGCTTAACAATTCTTTCAATATAACCTTTAAATGGAGCTTTTACCTCGGTTCTATTAAGCTCTACTACACCTAACCTACAGAGCACTTGATCCTTTTCCACCCAATCACCCTGTAAGACATTATTTGGCATAACCTCTCCGGAGGTCTTTGCTAATATATTGACTCTTTTTTCAGAAGTGGCCGAAGAATTTAGTTTAATCGAAGGTGAAAAGAATTCAGATTGACTCTCAGAAATAACCACAGAGGATAATGAGTTATCAATTTTGTCAGCAAATACTTTTTCCTCTACAAATTGCCCAGAAATCATCCATGCTATTACTGGAATTAATATGTATAAAGAGATCCTAACGTTTTTTGACATTTATTTTTATTTTTTTATGTAGTTTTCCCGATGTTTTTATTTTGACAAGCGGGGATGGATTATAGTTCATCTTTTTTGTAAAGTATACTTTACATTTTAGAGATTATGTTTTTTCCTAAGCTCATGTAATAAATCTATATCTAACGGCTCCAAAGCTTTTGATTGTTCCTCAGGAGCAACCTTAAATTCTTTACCGGCTTTCATTTCTTTGACCAAGCGCATGTAAGTTTTTGAAAAAACTTGAAATGCATTTGTATTATTTTGAGAATTAATTAACTCCCAACCAATTTCTCTTCCGGCCCAGTAAATGATTGGGTGACTCCAAGGAAAACTTTGCCTTGGTGAGGAGGATTTTTGAGCCTCGATAAATGCTTCCTGTGGAGTTGGAATATTGATTGCACCCATTGATCCTGCACAGGCTTTAAGTACCTCCGTAAGAGTTGGAAGATAATCATTGGATTGAATAACAGTTTCTATTGCAGCATTAATGGATTCAGCAGGGTATTTTTTTAAGCTTTCTGCCCAAAGTTTCTTTGCCTCAGTAAGTCTGTGATCAGTCCCAAAGACTTTATAGAATTGATAATGATATGAAAGCTCAAGTTTTAAAAAAAGATTATCAACAGCCTCAATAAAGCTTTTTCGATCAGAATTCGAGATTTTCTGCCCAGGAATCATCTTTCGTTCTGTCTTTGAATTTTTGAGAAAATTCTCCTGGTTCATTATGTCTGTAAGTTTTTTTTCCATTTTTTTCTTCGTAAGAACCAATAAACTCTTTTCGTTTTACAAAATCAACAAATTTTGAGTTCCATGACCTTAGCGCTGTTCCATTTTCTTTCCAGTAAAGTATAAACTCCTTCAAGTGTTTTAATGCATCATTTTTTGAAACATTTGCTAACTGTAAAATATCAAAAGCATCAGAAGAAGGTGACCAATCATCATCAATACATACAGGCAAACCTTTATTTTTGGAGTTTTCCTTTACCCACTCCCTTCGGATGAAATCTACAAACAATACATTCCAGTTATCTCTGACTTGGTTTTTTTCAAGCCAATACATTTTGAATTCATTTACCTTGCCTTCAATAAATTCTTTATTAATCTTGCCCATCCCTAAAACCTCAAATGCTTGCGCAGAAGGGGTCCAAGAGTGCTCGAGCTTTCTTTTGCCTGCATTCAGATTATTTGAAGGCAGCTTTAAAGAGTAAAGATTTTTACTTCGGGCAGGCTCATTTTTTTTAGAGATTACCTGTGAAGAGATTAACTTTAAATCGATTAATCTACTTATATTTTTCCGGATTTCCTGCTCTTCTAAAAAAGGAATTTTTTCTTTAAGACTGGCTGTTAGTTCATCAGGTGAAGATAACTCAGTTTTAATTTTTTTTGCAGCAGCCAAGACAATCGCGCATTCTATGCCAAGAGTTTCAGCTTGTTGAATGGAGAAAGTAAATAAGTCTTCTTTCAATTATCCTCGCCTCTTTTGCACAGCTTCGCTGATCATATTGAGGCAATTAAGAGTGTCATCCCAATTCATGCATGCATCTGTAATACTTTGACCATATGTGAGGTCATCTGAGATGCTTTGATTTCCCTCAACTAAATGACTTTCGAGCATCAGACCTCTTAAGCTTTGATTGCCTGCTGCAATTTGTTTAGCCAAATCGTTTACAACATCAATTTGCTTTTTAAACTGCTTCTGGCTATTTCCATGGCTCGCATCAACCATAATAGAGTCATTCACATCAGCTTCAACCAATGCAGTTAAGGTTTGTTGGATTGCTTCCGAGCTAAAATTAGGCTCTTTTCCACCTCGTAAAATAATATGTGAATCCGAATTCCCTGAAGTTTTATATATTGATACTCGTCCATCTTTTGTATTGGAAAAAAACACATGAGGATGATTTGCTGCTTGAATGCCATCAATTGCAGGCTTTAAAGCTCCGGTTGTCCCATTTTTAATTCCTATTGGGCAAGAAAGGCCAGAGGCTAATTCTCTATGAGATTGACTTTCTGCAGTTCTAGCTCCGATTGCTCCCCAAGAAATAAGATCTGCAACATACTGAGGTGAAATAGGATCTAAAAATTCTGTACCCACAGGTAGCCCCATAGCAGTAATATCTCTGAGAATTTTTCTTGCCAGCATCAGGCCCTTGTTTGCATCATAGCTTTCATTAATGTCAGGATCATTGATTAAACCCTTCCAGCCAACTGTGGTTCTGGGTTTTTCAAAATAGACTCTCATAATTATCAATAAATTAGCATTTAATGAATCTTTAGCTTCTTTTAATAAATGAGCGTATTCAAGAGCAGATTTTGGATCATGAATTGAGCACGGCCCACAAACAACAATTACTCTGTCATCTTTCCCATGCAGAATTTGGCTAGCTTCATTTCGAGTTCCATACACTAATTTCGAAATCTCATCAGTCAAAGGATATTCTGAGATTACATCATTAGGCGTAATGAGATCGAATTTTTCAACAATTCTTGTATTGTCTGTGTGGTAAATGGATTCCATGCTCAAATATTAATGCAATTAAATTAAAAAAATAGGCTTTCATTGATCTTATTAATTCTTTTTAAAGCCCCATGAAAACCTTTTAAATCAACATTTTTATGCAAAATCACAAGATGTTGTGTTAAAAAGGGCATATAATTACAGCATCTTGTATAAATTGAACCTATGAAGTCTCAAGCACAGCTAGAATTTCCGCAATTTAAAGGCGAAGCTTTAACGCAACTTCCTGACGATTTATTTATACCGCCAGAAGCTTTGGAAATCTTCTTAGAGGATTTTTCTGGCCCAATGGATGTATTGCTCTACTTGATCCAAAAGAAAGATATTAATATTTTGGACTTAGATATTTCTGAAATTACAGATCAGTACATTCAATATATTGAATTAATGGATGCTTTAAAAATAGAGCTCGCAGCTGATTATTTAGTAATGGCTGCAACCCTAGCTCAAATTAAATCTAGAATGTTAATTCCTCAGTCCGAAGAAGAGGAGGAAGAGCAAGATCCTCGATCAGAACTTATTAGAAGGTTGCAGGAATATCAAAGGTACAAAAGCGCATCAGAATCTATTTCTAATTTACCTAGATTAGACAGAGATTTTTTCCTTGCATCAACTGCTTTGCCAAAATTTAAAGAGCGTGAAACAGATTTAAATATATCCCCTCAGGAACTTGCAATAATATTCAAAGAGGTTTCAACCCGACCTAAATTTTCTGCACATCATGAAATCCACTTTGAGGAATTATCTACCCAGGATAGAATTGCTTTGATCTTATCGATCCTCAATAAAAGAAATGTAATCCAATTCTTTCAAACATATCAAAAAAAAGAAGGTAAGCAGGGTGTTGTCGTTGCATTATTGGCCTCTCTAGATTTAGCCAAAGATGGGCATGTTGAGCTTATTCAAAACAAAGACTCTAATCAACTGTATCTTAAATCAACGAATCGAGGAGTTCATTAGATGGCTGATTTACAAAACTTACCCAATATTGTTGAATCCATTCTCTTTGGTGCTGGAAGACCCATGCGTTTGTCTGAGATGAAAACTCTCATGGGATCTCAGAACATAGAAGTAGATTTACCCAGTATCAAAGTAGCTTTAAATTCCTTGGAGGAAAGATATGCTGAAAGCTCTATTGAAATCAAAGAGGTAGCATCTGGCTTTAGGATGCAAGTAAGAGAGAATTATGGTGATTGTCTTTATCCTTTATGGAATGACACATCAAGCAGGCTTTCTAAAGCGTTAATGGAAACCGTATCGATAATTGCATACAAACAACCAGTCACTAGGGGTGATATTGAGGACATAAGAGGCGTTACTGTTAGCACCCAAATAATTAGATCACTACTTGATAGAGAGTGGATCAAAGTATCGGGGTATCGTGATGTGCCGGGCAGACCTGCTTTGTATGAAACAACCAAAATATTTTTAAATGATTTAAATCTCAAATCAATCAATGATTTGCCTCCATTGCCCGAGGCTTTGCCAGCGGAAGATACCCTGGATCAACTAGAAGCAGGTTAACTCTATGCTGCGACTGCAGAAATTCTTGGCTCAAGCCGGCTTGGGTTCAAGGCGTTCATGTGAGCAGCTCATAAAGGATAATCAAGTCTATGTGAACGGTAAGCTAGCTGTCTTAGGAACCAAAGTAGCTGAAACTGACGAAGTCACTTTTGAGGGCGAGAGAGTGCTTTTAAAAATAGCAGACTTAAAAGTAATCATGCTTAATAAGCCTCGCGGAGTATTATCTTCAAAAAAAGATGATAAGAAAATTAAACTTGTGTTTGATTTTCTTCCAAAAGTTCAAAATGAGCCTGACTGGATTGCGGTTGGAAGGCTAGATATCAATACTTCTGGCTTGATGCTATTTACAAATGATGGAACTTTTGCCCATCAACTCATGCATCCTTCATTTGAAATTGATAGAGAGTATCTTGTAAGAGCAAGAGGTTATTTCAATGAGCAGAAGAAAAAAAATATGCTCTCAGGAGTGAAAATTGAAAATGAAGTATACAAATTCTCAGATATCGTTCCAGGAGAAAAACAAAGCTCGAATCAATGGTTTTCCGTTTGCATGCTGACTGGAAAAAATCGTGAGGTCAGAAAACTCTTTGAATCTCAAGATTTAGAAGTCAGCAGATTGAAAAGAGTTAGAATCGGACCAATCTTTTTACCTTCTACTCTGAGAGAGGGCTCATGTATGAACTTAACAGAATCCCAAATTCAAGAACTTCAAAATTATGGAAAGTAAAAAAGCGTAAGGCTTAAATGAAAATTTACAGAGAAAAACATTGTAACTTAGGCGTTGAAGAATTTATTTGAGTGTTTTTATTTGATAGCCACTTTCTCGGATAGTTCAGCATATTCGAAGTAGTTCTGTTTTGAATCAGAGCTTTCTTCGCTAAAAAACCATAAGTAACAATTTACAAGATCACTGGGGGTCTTGAGGGAAGTTGGATCTTCGGCAGGCCTTGCAGATGCCCTCATTTTCGTTTGGGTTGCCCCTGGATCGAAATTAAATACTTTAATAGAAGTGGTTGTTTCTAACTCATTAGCAAAAATTTCTGCCAATCCCTTTAAACCAAATTTTGAAACTGAGTAGGCACCCCAAAAAGCTCTACCCATATTTGCTACTCCAGATGAAGTAAAAATAATTCTTGGCAGCGTTGATGTTTCAAGCATTATTTTTAGTGTTTTGGTAAGCAGAAATGGAGCTCTAAGATTAACATTTAAGACCTCATCCCATCGTGACAATTCGTAATCTTCTAAAGTTGTCATTGTGCCCAATATCGCAGCATTATGAATAATGCCATCCAGAGAAGTAAACTCTTGAGCGATTGCATTGAGAATTTCATGTGCTGATTCATTATTTAATAAGCCAAGATCAGTCTGTAAGATTAAGTGTTTTTGAGATGTAAAAGAGCTGTCAAGTTCATCATAAACTTTGTCTAGCTTAGAAGAATCCCTGCCTAAAAGGATAATATTGGATCCCAACTTTGAAAACTCAACTGCCAATACCTTACCAATCCCATCGGTTGCACCGGTAATAAGAATTGTTCTGTGAGAAAGATCCATTATTTATAGTTGTGAAATTAATTTATAAAGGTCATCAGGGTGGTTGGCACCAAGAATATGTTCGCTATGATCACTAGCTTTAATTGAATATCCAAAATAACAAGCAATAACTTGTGTTCCTGCATTTATTCCTGCCTCAAGATCTTTCTCATGATCTCCAACATAGATGCAATCAGCTGGATGCAGACCTAAATCTTTGCATCCTCTTAAAATTCCTTCAGGATCTGGTTTAATAGCATTTAAATGATCAGGGCATATTAGAGTTTTGCAATTTTTAAAGGCAATTTCACTCATCAAGATTGGCTTTGCAAAACGTAGAGGTTTATTAGTTACAATTCCATAAGGGATATTATCCTTTTCTAATAGGGTTAACATCTCTTCAATGCCGTCAAAAGCACCTCCGTACTTCAAGAGGTTTGATTCGTATTCTTTTAGGAGCTCTTCTCTTAGAACGGCACACTGCTCATCCGATATGTCTATATTGAAGCCTAAGCTTGTTAGCTTCCAGCTTCCATCAGATACATGGTTCCTGACAATTTCAGGATCAAGTTTTGGTTGATTATGTCTTTCAAGCAAATTGTCTAAGCTCGCAATAAAGTCTGGAGCTGAATCTAAAAGAGTGCCATCAAGATCAAACAGCACACCTTTAGGCATTTTTAGACCCATGCATCATATAGTTGACCCCAAGGTCGTTATTCAGATTTGCAGTATGGAAAATCGGATTGTAAAACATTCCCTTGCTTTCAATTAATTTAATGCCAGCATTGCGCATATACCTCTCTAACTCTGATGGCTTAATAAACTTTTCCCATTCATGAGTTCCTTTGGGCAAAATATTAAAAATATATTCAGCACCAACAATTGCTGTAACAAAGGATCTAGCATTTCTATTTAAAGTGGAAAGAAACATTTGACCATTAGGTTTTAAAAGATCAGAGCAAGCTTTAATAAGCTGACCAGGATCTGGAACATGCTCAATTACCTCCAAGCAGGCAACCACATCGAAAGACCCTTTTTCTTTTTGTACCAATTGTTCAGCAGTAATTAACCTGTAGTCGATATTAATTTGCATTTTTTCTGCATGGAGTTGAGCAACACCAATGTTAGCTTCTGTTACATCTATAGCCGTTACTTGAGCTCCCTTTGCAGTGAGAGCCTCTGCTAAGAGACCGCCACCACATCCCACATCTAATACCTTTAAACCATTTACGGATGATTTTTGATCTATATAGTTTGCTCTTAGGGGGTTAATTACATGTAAAGGCTTAAAGTCACCAGTTGGATCCCACCAACTCTCCGCTATTTCAGCAAACTTATTTACTTCGTTTTGATCAATATTTTGAGTCATAAACACTACTTCTTTTAAGGTGGCAGATTACATCATTGCATGCAAGAATAGGTAAGTTTATTATTTTTTATTTAAGGATGCTAACACTATGTCAGATAATCCAGTCGCTATTGTTACCGGGGGAAGCCGAGGTGTTGGAGCCGCAACAGCAAGAAAACTCTCTGAAAATGGTTGGAATGTTGTCATTACATGCTCATCTTCTATCCAGGATGCAGAACAAGTAGCTAAAAATTGCACAAATGAAAACACAGAGGTTGTTGCATTGCAAGCTGATGTTTCAAAAGATATTGAGTGCATAGCCACCATTAACAAAGCTATTGAGAAATGGGAGAGAATTGATGCCCTTATTAATAATGCTGGGACCACTAAATTTGCTTGGGATCACTCTGATCTTGATGCCCTTGATGCTGAAGATTTTCAATATATTTTCGGTGTAAATGTTGTAGGGCCATTTCAAATGATTAAAGCTGCAAAAGAACATTTATTGAAAAGTGAAAATCCATGTGTTGTAAACATTTCCTCTATTGGTGGAATAAAGGGAATAGGCAGTTCAGTTGCTTACGCATCTTCTAAGGGAGCTTTAAATACAATGACTTTATCCATGGCAAGGAACCTAGGGCCAATTAGGGTAAATGCTGTCTGTCCTGGATTTATTGAGGGTGAATGGTTAAAAAAGGGTATGGGCATTGAAATGTATGAAGGAACAAAAAAGCACATTCAAAACACAGCCCCTCTTGGCAAAACATGCTCTCCAGAGTCAGTTGCTGAAATAATTATAAATTTAATTGAAAAAAGTGAGTTAATTACAGGCCAGTTAATTACAGTGGATGGGGGAGTTAGCTTAAACTTATAGTTAAATTTTTTAATTTATTGTAGTTGAGCTACATTAAAAATAACCCCGAAATATTGTTTTGATAGGATTTATTTTAAATATTGACAATAACCATTAAATAATTTGCAATGGACTACAAGTTTAAATAGCTATTTTTATGCATATAACAGCCTTAAAATCCCCTGACTCTAGAGATCACCGCTCTGTGATTCACCCAGATACAGTTAAAAAAATATTAGCTTTACCCGGAGCAACTGTTTCTTTTGAGTCAGGAATAGGTAACGGAATTAATATATCAGATCAGACTTTCATTGAGCTTGGTTTAAAAGCTATATCAAGAGATGAATGCTTGTCTCAGGGCAATTTTATAATTACCCCTTCATCTTTGAGTATCGATGAATCAAATAAAATTCAATCAGGCTCTACAGTGCTGGGCATGCTTAATCCTTTCTATGCAGTGGACGAGCTAAAAGCGTTAAATCAATCAAGAATTAATGTTGTTAGCATGGAATTTATTCCAAGAATAACTAGAGCTCAGAAAATGGACGTCTTAAGCTCTCAAGCAAACCTTGCAGGTTATGCTGCAGTTTTGGAAGCTGCTCAGCACTTATCTTCTGCACTTCCTATGATGATGACAGCAGCCGGAACACTTAAACCAGCCAGGGTATTTGTAATTGGTGTTGGGGTTGCTGGATTACAAGCTATCGCAACTGCTAAAAGATTAGGTGCTAGAGTTGAAGCATTTGATACTCGAGACGTGGTTGAAGAACAGGTTAAATCTTTGGGCGCAAAGTTTGTAAAAATTGATCTTGGAGATACTGGTCAAACAGATCAAGGGTATGCTAAAGAGCTTACTCCTGAGCAAATAGCTAAGCAGAAAGATCTTCAAAGCCTTGTATGCGAACGATCAGACATAGTAATTACAACAGCTCAAATTTTTGGTAGGCCTGCCCCTAAAATTATTGATGAGACTACGATTAAAAAAATGAAACCCGGAAGCGTTGTTTTCGATATGGCTGTAGAGACGGGTGGTAATGTTGAAGGGTCCATTGTTGATGAGGTTGTAAGTGTTAATGGAGTTAAAGTAGTCGGAGTTTCTTATTTAGCTTCTAAAGTATCTAGTCATGCTTCTTTTGCTCTCTCAAATAATATTATTAACTGGATTACTGATTTTTATAATGAAGAGACCGCACAAATTAATTTTGATTTTGAGGATGAAGTGATACAGAGCAGCGTGCTAGCTTATGAAGGAAAAATTATGAATGAGAGGTTTGCGTAATGGAAATGTATATTTTATTGGGCTTTGTTTTATTGCTGTCTATCTTCTTAGGCTTAGAACTTATCTCAAAAGTTCCCAGCACACTTCATACGCCTTTAATGTCAGGGGCTAACGCTATCTCTGGAATTGCATTGGTGGGCGCATTAATGCTTTCAAGCGCTGGTCAGATGCAAGATATATTAGCCTTTGGTGCAATATTGTTTGCCTCAATAAATGTATTTGGTGGTTATTTAGTAACTAACAGAATGCTGAGTATGTTCAAGAAAAAATAAATTATGGAAAATATAGCTAATATTCAGGTCATTCAAAATATTGTTTACATCATTTCTTCTGTGATGTTTATCCTTGGAATTAAAATGCTTGGGAAAGAGGCTACAGCGGTTAAAGGAAATTATTTATCTGCTCTTGCCATGTTTTGCGCTGTTGGAATAACCTGCTTAAGCCTTGATATAGATATAAAGATTATACTTGCAGGTATTTTGCTGGGTGGTCTTATAGGTTCATTAATAGCTATTAAAGTAAAAATGACAGCTATTCCAGAGATGGTCGCCTTATTTAATGGTTTTGGTGGCTTGGCAACATTTTTAATTGCATGGTCTCAATTCAATGAGCCTAACAATTCTTTGTTTCAGCATATCTTAATAATGCTAACAATCTATATTGGAGGCATTACATTTTCTGGCTCCCTCATAGCTTATGGAAAACTTTCTGAAAAGTTGAAGCTTGGGAAGAGCTCTGTGATTACAAATATTTTTATATCATTCTTTTATCTCAGCATGCCTGCTTTAATATATGTTGTTGCTGAGCCTTCACTATCTGAGTTGATCCCACAAGTACCATCTTATTTTTCTATTTTTTTAGTTTTAACTCTAGTTGCAGGAATTGGCTTTGTAATGCCGATAGGTGGGGGAGATATGCCTGTAGTTATCTCTCTGTTAAATTCACTTTCAGGAATTGCAGCAGCGTTTGCAGGTTTACTGTTACTCAATAATGTCCTAATTGTCGCTGGATCATTGGTTGGAGCCAGCGGTTTAATATTAACTATCATCATGGCTAAGGCTATGAATAGAACTATCACGAATATTCTATTTGTTGGATACGCATCTGTTAGTCAGGCCAGCTCCTCTGAGGAGCAGGGTGAAGTTAAACCCATTACTTCTGATGATGCATACCTAATCCTTGAAAATGCATCTAGCGTCTTGGTGGTTCCTGGCTATGGTATGGCAGTTGCTCAAGCTCAGCATGTCGTCCGAGAAATGGGAGAGCTTTTAGAGGAGAATGGAACAGAGGTAAAATATGGAATTCATCCTGTTGCCGGGCGAATGCCTGGTCATATGAACGTTCTTTTAGCAGAAGCAAACGTTTCATATGATTTACTTGCTGAGCCTGATGATGTAAACCCATCTATGGACACAGTAGATGTCGCGATAGTTATCGGTGCTAATGATGTTGTTAACCCGTCTGCGACTGAAGAAGAAGGCAGTCCAATATATGGAATGCCGATTATCGAAGTACACAATGCTAAGACAGTTTTTGTACTGAAAAGATCCATGTCTTCTGGTTTTGCTGGAGTTCAAAATCCATTATTTTTTAGAGAAAATACTAGAATGTTATTTGGCGATGCAAAGGAATCAATTGGCCAAATTGTTGCTGAATTTAAAGACTAAAATCCCCCTGAAGTATGATAAAATCTACCCTTAATTAAGGGAATTTCCTGCACACAAAAAATAATGCTTTAAGGGCTAAAAAATGACTGATTTTGCAAAACAAATCTTACCAATAAACATTGAAGATGAGCTAAAAACTTCATACTTAAGCTATGCAATGAGCGTCATTCATGGCAGAGCTCTGCCAGACGTAAGAGACGGCTTAAAACCTGTTCATAGAAGGATTTTATATGCACAACATGTCTTAAGAAATACATACCGACAACCTTACAAGAAATCAGCAAGAGTGGTAGGGGATGTCATTGGTAAATATCATCCACATGGTGACTCGGCTGTTTATGAAGCAATGGTCAGGATGGCACAAGATTTTTCAATGAGATACACCTTAGTTGAGGGTCAGGGTAATTTTGGTTCAATAGATGGAGATTCTCCAGCTGCGATGCGTTACACCGAAGTGAGAATGGCAAAAATTACAGACATGATCCTCAATGATATTGAGAAAGAAACAGTAAGCTATTCTCCTAACTATGATGGCACTGAGCAAATTCCAGATGTTATGCCAACAAGAATCCCAGCATTACTTGTTAATGGCTCGTCAGGCATTGCTGTTGGAATGGCAACAAATGTGCCTCCGCACAATCTCACAGAAGTATTAAATGGTTGCTTGCTTTTGTTGGATAACCCAAAAGCTACCATTGATGAGATTATTCAAATTATTACTGGACCTGATTTCCCAACGGGTGGAACTATAGACGGAAGGATAGGAATTTATGAGGGTTATAAGACTGGTAGAGGAATTATTCATGTTCGCGCTAAAACCTCTGTGGAGGAAGACAAGTCTGGAAAGAGCTCTTTAATAATTAACGAAATACCTTATATGGTTAATAAAGCCAAGATGCTTGAAAGAATTGCAGAAATGGTAAAAGACAAGAAAATAGATGGAATAAGCGAAATTAGAGATGAGTCAGATAAAGATGGCTTGAGAGTTGTTATTGAGGTTAAGCGGGGAGAGTCAGTTGAAGTGCTAGAGAATAACTTATTTGCACAATCGCAATTGGAGCAATCTTTTGGCATTAATTTTACTGTTCTGGTGGATGGCCAGCCTCGTGTATTAAATATCAAAGAGATACTTCAGGAATTTATCAAACACAGAAAAGATGTTGTTACCAAAAGAACAAAGTTTGATTTAAGAAAAGCCAAAGAGCGAGGTCACATTGTCGAAGGATTGATGGTTGCGATAGCAAACATTGACGAGATAATTAAAATCATCAAGAAATCTAAAGATACTAAAATTGCAGCAACTGAATTATGCAAGAAATCTTGGAAAGCAGGCCCTATTGAAGCAATTCTTAAAAAGGCGGGGAAGGATGCTTGTAGACCTAAAGGTCTTTCATCTGAATATGGAATTAAAGGGAAGAATTATAAATTATCTCCAGACCAAGCTAAGTCTATTTTAGAATTAAGACTTGGAAGACTTACTGGTTTAGAGCAAGACAACCTCTCGACAGAATTTAATGAAATTTTAGAAGTGATTTTAGAGCTGCAGAAAATTCTAGATGATAAGGAGACGCTTTTACAGTTAATTAAAGATGAATTGATAGAAGTCAGAGAAAATTTTGGCGATGAACGAAAAACCAATATTAATGATACGCGTCATGATATTTCTAATGAAGATTTAATTCCCGAGGAAACCAGAGTTTTAACTTTATCAAGAAGTGGTTATGCAAAAACTCAGCCTCTTGATGAGTACAGGGAGCAGAGAAGGGGAGGTGTGGGAAAGGCTGGAGCTTCAGTTAAAGAAGAAGACTTAATTCAAAACTTATATGTTTTGAGTTCTCATAGCCAGCTTTTATGCTTTACAACGAAAGGTAAAGTTTTTTGGCTGAAAGTTTATGAAGTTCCTGTTGCAAGCAGAACCTCCAAGGGTAGACCTATCGTCAATATGCTGAAGCTTGAGGATGATGAAACGGTCACACAAATTCTACCAGTAGATGAGTTCTCAGAAGATAAATATATTTTCATGGCTACTCGCAATGGGGTTGTTAAAAAAACAAATCTAAATTTATTTCATAAAAAATATAAATCTGGAATTAAGGCCATTCGATTGGATGATGATGATAAATTGGTTGGGACTGTTATTACGAATGGAGATAATGATATTTTACTTTCATCCTATTCTGGAAAATTAATTAGATTTCATGAATCAAAGGTTCGTCCCATGGGCAGAACTGCAAGAGGGGTGAAAGGAATAACCTTGAAAGACGGCATGAAAGTTATTTCTTTGATGATTGGCGATCCATCTAAGACCATTTTATGTTTATCTGAAAATGGCTTTGGAAAGAGAACAAAGCTAGAAGATTTCCCTTCATATAATAGAGGCGGACAGGGAGTCATAGCCTTAAAGACAAGCGATAGAAATGGAAATATGGTCTCAGCAGTTTCAGTGGATGAAAATGATGGAATTATGTTGATTAGTGATAAAGGCACATTAATTAGAACAGCTATTAGTCAAATTCCTACTCTGGGCAGAAATACTCAAGGAGTAAAAGTTATCACTCCAAAAGAAAGCGAGAAGCTAATAGAAGGCGTTAGAATTCCTCCAGAAGAAGAGGAAGAATAATGAGGAAATGGAATTTTTCGGCAGGCCCTGCTGCTATTCCACAATCTGTTTTGCAGGAAGCTCAGGCTGAAATGCTCGAATGGCAGGAGTCAGGTATGTCTGTGATGGAGATGAGTCACAGATCTCCTGAGTACATAGACATAGCGAATAAAGCTCGGCAAGATTTCATTGATTTATTAAAAATTCCAAGTGATTATCAGGTTCTTTTTCTACAAGGAGGTGCAACCCTTCAATTCTCTATGGTCCCAATGAATTTTGGCGTTAAAAGTGTTGCTGATTATGTATTATCTGGAAGCTGGTCAAAAAAAGCTATCAATGAAGCCTCTAAAATTATTGATATCAATATTGTTGCTAGTTCCGAGTCATCTAATTTTAATAATGTTCCCAAAGAGAAGAGCTGGAGCTGTTCTGATAATGCTGCTTACCTCCATTATGTTGCTAATGAGACAATTCAGGGCAATGCATTGCATAATCCTCCAACCTCTAATGCACCATTAATATCAGATATGTCTTCAGTTATTTTAAGCGAGCCAATTGATGTATCAAAGTTTTCAATGATTTATGCAGGAGCTCAAAAGAATATTGGCCCAGCTGGGTTAACAATCTGTATTATTAAAAATGATTTTCTAAGAACAGCTACCACTGAATTGCCTGGCATGCTTCAGTATGCAAAACATGTTGAAGCAGATTCAATGTTTAATACACCTCCCACCTTTGCCTGGTATTTGTCTGGAAAAGTTTTTGCATGGCTCAAGGACAAAGGAGGCTTGGAGTCTATGGGTGAGATTAACAACCTCAAAGCAAATAAGTTATATGATTTTATCGATCAATCAGATTTTTATTCAAATCCAGTTTCTGAGGAAAATAGATCTATTATGAATGTACCTTTTCTTTTAGCTAATTCAGAATTAGACTCTGAATTCTTGCATGAAGCAGAAAATGCGGGTTTACTAAACTTAAAAGGACACAGATCAGTTGGCGGTATGAGAGCAAGTATTTATAATGCCACTCCAATTGAAGCAGTAGACGCATTGATTAATTTCATGGGAGATTTTCAATCTAAGCACGGATAAAGTTGTGAGTAAGAATAAAATTAAACCTATAAGGCAAAAAATTGATGCAATAGATCAACAAATCCTTAGTCTCATTCAAAAAAGAGGCTCGTTGGCTCAAAAAATAGGCGATCTAAAGAGTTTAATCGGCTCAGATGCTTCATTTTACAAACCTAGCAGAGAAGCAGAGATCTTAAGCAAAATCTCAAAGCTCAATAATGGCCCAATTTCAGAGAATAAAATAAAGCATATTTTTAAGGAGATTATTTCTTCTTGTCTTTCGTTAGAGGAAGAATTAACCATTGCATTTCTTGGTCCTGAAGGCACTCACTCAGAAGGAGCAGTGATCAAGCATTTTGGCTCTTCACCTACTAGGTCGCCTAGAGCAACAATAGAAGATGTATTTCATCAAGTCAGGACAGGCTCAGTGAACTTTGGCATGGTGCCAGTAGAAAATTCTTCCGAAGGCGTGGTAAATGCAACTTTGAATTCATTAGCGGACGAAGATATTAAGATTTGCGGTGAAACCTACCTCCCCATTCATCATCAACTTGCTTCAGCAAGAAAATTTAAACTAGCAGATGCTCAAATTGTTGCATCTCACCCCCAAGCTCTAGGTCAATGCAGTAAATGGCTGGATGCTAATTTGCCAAAAGCCAAGAGGGAGGCCACATCCAGCACGGCAGAGGCTGCCAAGCTTTCTAAAGCCAACCCAAAAACTTTATGCATCGTTAGCTCTTTGGCTATTGATAAATATAAGCTGCAGCATTATCAAAAAGATATTGAAGATTTCTCAACTAATAACACAAGATTCTTGGTGATTGGAAATATTGAAATTGAGCAAACCAAGAAAGATAAAACTTCCTTTTTAATTCAGACAGATAATCAGCCTGGAGCTTTAATTAAAATTCTAGAACCCTTTAATCAAAGAAAAATTAACCTAGAAAGAATTGAAACTCGACCATCCAGAGAATCATTGAATGCGCACAATTTCTTTATAGATAGCAGCGGCCACTTTAAAGATGCAAAACTCAAACAAGTCATCAGTAATCTCAAGGAATTGGGAGCATCCGTTCGTATTCTTGGTTCATATCCCTCAGACTCATGAGCTCAGATATTCTTAATAATCTTAATCCAGGGATTGAGGACCTTCATCCCTATGAGCCAGGCCGCTCAGTTGACGAGGTCGTTGCAGAATTTGGTCACAGTGAAGTAGTGAAGTTAGCAAGCAATGAAAATCCTTTGGGAGCATCCCCTAAAGCACTTGCAATCTTGTCTGAGCTTAAAAGCGATATGCATTTATATCCTGATGGGAATGGAACAAAGCTAAAAAAAGAGATTGCTAATCATGAGAATGTTCCTTTTAATAATATTATTATAGGAAATGGTTCTAATGAGATTCTAGAGTTAGCTGCTAGAGCTTTCTTAAATCCTGATACCTCTTCGATTGCTTCAAAGCATGCATTTGCAGTGTATAAAATAGTCACACAATCTGCAGGCGCATCAATGATTGAGGTTCCAACATGCAATTGGAGCCATGATTTAAACTCATTTACTGACCATCTAGAAAAAAATACAAGAGTAATTTTTATTGCCAACCCAAATAATCCAACTGGCACATACAACAGCCATGACGAAGTGTATTCGCTTCTTAAAAAAGTGCCGTCGTCTGTTTTGGTTGTATTAGATTGTGCCTATTTTGAGTATGTAACAAAAGAAGATTACGTCAAACCTATCGATCTCCTAAGTGAATTTGATAATTTGCTAATTACAAAAACATTTTCCAAGATTCATGGCCTAGCAAGTATCAGAGTGGGATATGGCATAGCTAATCCCACTCTAATTGAAGTCTTTAATCGAATCAGGCAGCCCTTCAATGTAAATACTTTAGCGCAGGCTATGGCTAGAGTAGCTATCAATGATCATGAGCACATTCATCAAAGCATAGAGTTAAATTCACAACAATATGATTTTTTATTTGATCAATTATCCAAACTTGGGCTTGAGTGCATTCCATCTGTTGGAAATTTTATTACCTTTAAAGGTAATTTTATTGGCAAAGAAATGTTTATCAATTTAATGAAAAAAGGTGTCATCGTTAGATCGGTTGATTTATACGATATGAAAGACTTTATTAGAGTCACAATTGGAACCAAGGCTGAAAACTTAAAATTTCTAAACGCATTAAAAGAGCTTTTATGAAAATTACAATAATTGGCCTAGGCTTGATAGGAGGCTCGATAGCTAAAACTTTATCAGTATCCAAGGATCATCAAATTTTGGCTTTTGATACAAATCAAAACAGCATAAGTAATGCACTAGAGAATCAATCAATCCAAGGATCACTCGAGTCTCTTGATGAACTAAAAAGAACTGAATATGAGGATTCATTGGTAATTATCGCAACTCCACCAAGTGTTACGAATGATATTTTAAATTCTCTAGATTTCTTATTTAATTCTTCAGTCACCATTACAGATACAACAAGCACTAAAAGTTCTCTTAATAAAATTTTGAAAAAATTCAATTTTCCTGAAAATATTGTCTTTTCACATCCCGTAGCAGGCTCCCATCTTTCAGGTGAAATAAATTCAATTGAAGATCTATATAAGGGAAAATCAACTATCTTGTCATATCATGATTCTGCGGCACCACTTCATGTAAATCGAGTGATGAGTTTGTGGCAAGAGCTTGGGTCAAAAGTTTCAGTTTTGGATGCTGAGTTACATGATCAGATATTTGCATATTCTAGCCATCTTCCCCATGTTGTTGCCTATGCATTATTAAATACCCTGAAAGAACTTGATCAAGATGATCTTGAGCTTTTTTCAGGTGGAGGTCTTGGAGAATTTTTAAGACTGGTATCGTCTTCTCCTAAAATGTGGACAGATATTTTTTCAATGAATGAAAAAAACATTGCTTTAGCAATAGATGATTTAGTGAAAAGTCTTAATATCTTGCAGGATAAGATCAGGAATGATCCTAAAAGTCTGCAGGGTTTTTTAAGTGAACTCAAAGCTTTCAAGGAATCAAAATATTGAATTTAATAACTTCTCCAAATAGCCAAATCTTTGGAACAGTTCAATGCCCCGGAGATAAATCTATATCGCAAAGAGTTCT
>Ga0233450_10000775_pt1 | contig 36055 bp, 41 predicted proteins | sample 011ome_30_FD_189956 | JGI IMG/M metagenome (GOLD analysis project Ga0233450, IMG submission 189956) | Coastal salt marsh microbial communities from the Groves Creek Marsh, Skidaway Island, Georgia - 011501CT (spades assembly) | ecosystem: Environmental > Aquatic > Marine > Intertidal zone >... | reverse complement strand
TGGCCTGTACATCTATTTTACCTGTATATGCATCAGGGTAGATTGCTATAGAATGTAATGCATTTGGAAAGTTTCTATCTTGATTACCTGAAAAAGCACTTGTTGTAAAAACATTTGCTGGATCACCATCTGTTGTTGATGCTACTTGTAAAAATGTGTTTGCACTTTGAGTTGGTGTTGGAGATTGATCTATTTGTTCTGTAATCTGTATGTCAAAAACTAATCCATTATTTTGGTCTGAATATACAGGCTTGTCTATACCTGAAACATCTTGTTTTGCTATATAAATTCTGTATAATCCTGCTGTAACGTTTCTTAAGTCGCCTTCATCTAAAACTAACTTTACTTGTCCTACGTTACTGGTATGTTCTAAAAGTTTATAAAATAATCTTCTTTTAGTTGTAGGATTTATGAGATACGCACTTAAGGTATCACTAAAAACATTTTGTAATTTTCTATCTCTGTTCCTAATACTGAACAGTAATTCGTTTGTTAACCCTTTATGGGCAATTAATTTTCTATTATTCATAGGTCTGTTATCCACGTATAGGCCATCAGTACCAATAACTAAGTCAATATTGTTATCATATAAGTATAATTTGTGGTCGTTTTGGCTCATAATAAACTCTTTATATTGTACTATTTATCAATATTTATTATAAATAGTTTTGTGGAGAAAGAAGAACTTATCAAACAAACAGAAGAACGATATCCGTTCCTAACCGGCATCAAATATGGTGAGAATGAATACATAGGTATCGTTATCAATCACGATAATAGTATTTTAACATTTTACGATTTAGATAAAATCCCAAACAACGAAATAAGAAAACAGTTTTTAGAATTAGGTGAAACTTGGTGGTGGGAATCTAATAGGCAGTTACCGATAGATATATTTTTATTTCATGAAATGAAACCTTATAAAAATCTTTTAAGGACTTTTGTAATGAAAGATATAGAAATTATATTTGGCCCAATGACCTCTTTACAGAATTTAATTAAGAAAAGAATAAAAAGACGTGGGATTCAACTAGTTAGAAAAGTAGACTAACTTTCACATAATAGATTTAATTGTACGATAATAGCCAAAGCATAACCATAACTATGTGACTTCTTAAAGAAGTATGTACCATCATTTGGTTTTATCCATACATCTTCCTCTATTACCTTCCAATCCTTTCCCACCAAATGTCTTTTACCGGGTCTAATCATTGCAAGTATCATTGCTAATTCCTCAAGACTTGTAGGAGGATGTTGTTTTACTATATCCCAATGATTACTTATATGAAATAATTGTTCTACAATTTCCTTATGCTTGAATAGTTCCCACATAGGTTGTGTGTTAATTAGTTTATCCAGATGTGTCTCGTCTTTTATCCCTTCATAGATGTGATTGTTAAGAAAGTCTACCTTAAACCAACCTTCTTCTTCTGCTTCTTTGTGATCTATTGTACTGTAACCTTCTAAAGGAAACTTAGGAATGTTTTGAAAGTAGACACCAGTATTGTGTTTGGTAAACTTACCATCCTTTTCAATACTTGCAGAAGTGTGATTTACTAACTTGAGAAAGTCATCTCTGTTAGCCATATCAATATCTACATCAAAATCAATCTTCACTGAACAATAAACTCCACTTCATTAGTTTTTCTTTTTTAATTTTTTTACGTTCTTCAATTTGTTCTTCGCTGACAAGACCACTATGTTTCATAATATCAATCATACACATAACATCACCAATCTCATCTTGCAAATTACTTATATCTTCTGGGCAACTATCCTTTTCAAATCTAATAAGTTTACTACATGCCTGACTAAGTTCAGCACATTCTTCCATTGTTATTACTAACATTTCTTGTCTTTTATTCATTATTCTTCTTTAACAAATATTCCATCTACCATACGACCTTTTCTGTCTTTTATATCGTTGTATGCTACTGCTAAACATTCTTCTAATGTTGTGCCTTCCCTTTTAGCAATATTAATTAAAATAACTAAGCAGTCTCCTATATCATCTTTAACATCTGTACCTTTACAAACACTATCAGATAATTCTCCAACCTCTTGTATTAATTTTAACACTTGATCTTTACTTGTTGCGCCATCTATAAGATTTCTATCAACGTGCCATTTTTCTGTTAATTCTATCAATTCGGGCATATTCCACATTTCCATTCTATTCTCCTTCATATTCCTGCAACCTCACATGCATTCTTAACTTCTGCTACTTCTTCTTTATTGTTTGCAAACTGTTTCATCCAAAACGTTGCATCAATTATATGTTCTATCATTTTTACCTGCTCATCACTAAACTTAACAAGTAAATCATCTCCTGATTTGCAAAGATAAATCATCCAGGGCGATATTTTTGCACTTCTAATATCATGTACTGCTCTAGAAGATGAAACTTCTTTAAAATAATCTTGCCAAGACTTATTATTTTCTTTACCCCATTGATCAAGATAAATTATTGTTCTTTCTAATGCTTTCATTCCAGGTTCTTTTTTAACATACACTAATAAAAATTCATCATATAAACTATCTTTGTGCCAGTCTGCTAATTTTTTACCTTCTTTTATAAGCCATTCTGCAAATTGTTCTGGATTCAGATATTCGTTTGTTACACAACTTCTGCCAAATTTAACAAATCCCTCATAATATTGACTTCGTACAAAATCTTCATAACTTTTAGTTTTAGATGCTGTTGTATTCATCTCATAAAACATTTGGAAAACTCTGTAACCTAATCTTGTATGTGTTAAGTCCTTGTCTGCCATACGTCTTTTCTTTACACACATATGAACACTAAGAGTTCTTTCACTCTTAAAATTTTTCCCACACCATTTACATGTGAAATTATTTTCCAAAGATGTCTCTAATTGCTTTGTCATCGTATCCGTGTTCTTCTGCTAATTCTTTAAGTTCTTCTTTACTGTTTATTTCTATTAAATTATTAATATCGTCTGATTTCATATGTGGATATATACTGTATATAAAGTCAAATACTTTATTGTTTTTCTTTTTTGCATTAGGTGGTTTTAAAAAAGGATGAAACTGTATTTTACCTACACCACATGCTGTAAACAATAACCATTGCAACTCTGGGTGCTGTGGTATTTTGTATTCAACTTTATGATATCTATTAAGTAATTCATTTGTCATATAGATATAATTTGCGGCATCTCTACCTTGTACACTACTGCAATATCTCATCATCATCCAGGCACTAAATGCCTTCTTTTGTTCATCACTAAGATTAGTATAGAACTTTCTATCCTTTTTATCTATTGCCGCCATTACATCTTTTAAAGGCAAGGCTGGATTCTTTTTAGGTGACATTATTCTCCTTCAAACTTAACAAGGGTTTCAATATTAAATCCCTGCTCTTGTATTATAGCACTTCCACCTAAATCGGGCAAGTCTATTACAGCCAAAATTAAAATATTTTCTTTAGGTATGTTCCAACATTGACAAATTAAACTTGCTATTGCTGTGGCTGTACCACCTGTTGCTATTAAATCGTCTATAATAACAATCTTGTCACTAGGCTTTAACTCTGAATTTCTTTGTATGTGTAAAGATGATTCTCCGTATTCTAACTTATAACTTCTTTGATATGTAGGATTAGGCAACTTACCTGGTTTTCTTGCAAGTATTAAAGGTAATTCCATATCTCTGGCAATTGGAGAACCAAATAAAAAACCTCTACTTTCTATTGCAACTATTTTTGTTGCATTAAACATCATACAACTTGCTGTTAGATCTATTAATGCTTTATTGAATGCCTCTGGTGTTTCTAATATACTTGTTATATCTCTAAATTGTATACCTTCTTTAGGAAAGTTAGGTACTGTTCTTATAGTGTCTTTTATATTCATAATGTAAAATCTTCCCAAGTTATTAAACTATTTCCTGTATTTGAATCTCCAAAATGGCCGTAATTAGTTGTATCAGGTAATATAACATTTTCTAATTCTAAAGCATTTATAATACCCTTAGGTGTTAGGTCAACTTCTTTCTTTATCATATTAATAAAATCTAATCTTAATTCTCCATTAGTATATATTAATAATGATGACGGTTGTTCTATTCCTATAACATAACTTAGTTGCACAAAACAATCTTCTAATTCATACTTGTGAACAATATTTTTTGCTAACCATCTAGCCATATAGGCCGCACTTCTATCTACTTTTGTAAAGTCCTTACCTGAAAAAGCACCTCCTCCATGTGGAGCATACCCACCATAAGTATCTACAACAATTTTTCGTCCAGTGATTCCTGTATCTCCATCAGGCCCACCTATAACAAATCTGCCTGTAGGATTTATTTGATATTTTGTTTTTTCTGTTAAAAAGTCTTTAGGCACAACATCCTTTACAACTTCTCTTACAAGTTCCTGTACTTGATGTTGTGTTGCATCAGCATGATGCTGAGTGCTAACTACAATATTGCTTATGTCTAAAGGTGTATTAGGTGCACCATAATTTACAGTCAACTGGCATTTACTATCAGGTAAAATAATATCTTTATATTGTGCATGAGTTTTTCTTCTATAAGATAATTCTTGTAATATTTTATGAGCATATGATATTGCAAACGGCATGTAATCTTCTGTTTCTCTATTTGCATAACCAAACATTATCCCTTGATCGCCTGCGCCAAAACTATCTGTACCTAATGCTATATCTGAACTTTGTCCATGTAGATAGTATTCTATATTTAATTTATCCCAATGAAATCCTTCCTGTTCATAACCTAATTGTTTAACAGTATCAATAATTATACCTCTTACTGATTCCTCCACATCTTCTTCCCTGTCTGTTCTATATTCTCCTGCTACTATTACGGTATTTGTAGTCACTAGGGTTTCTATAGCCGCTCTATTATTAATATTATGATTTATAAGCCAAGTTGCAATATGATCTGAAATTAAATCTGCAACCTTATCTGGATGTCCTTCACTGACACTTTCACTTGTAAATTGATACATTTTTTGTTTTCCTATTTAAATTTGTTTTCCATTATGTCTTCCCAAGTAGAATATTCAATACGATCAAACGATCCTTCAGGGAAAGCAGGAGGTACCCATTGCACCGTCCTTTCTCTTTTATATATTGTTTGTAACCATACTCTCTTTCCAGAAAGTAGTCTTACTGGTTTCCATGCGAACCACTTTTTCCAATCTGTATATTGTGCATCAGTTGGCTGTGGTTTCAAATGTGGATACCTTGTATAAGCAGGATGATTATAATTCCCCATCCTTTCTCATTTGTTCTCGAATTTTTGTTGCACTAATTTTTTGTGTTTCCTCATCAAGAACTTCCTCTTCAATTTTATATCCTACACCTCTGCCGTAAGTAATATTCATAATATTTGGCACAGGATAACATCTAAATTTACCTGCATATTCATAAAGTTCTTGTTCTATATTTTCACAAATATCTTCAGGAGTCCAAGGATTATTTTCACTCAAAGGCATATCTCGAACTAATATTGCTACCTGTCCGTGTTTTGCTAGTGCCCTTTTAAATAACTTTTTGTGTCCTTCATGGAATGGTTGAAATCTTCCCAGCATCTGTGTAGTAGGTTCCTTAGATTGAAACAATGGGTCTTTAATATCCACTGCAATTAACCTAGCCCATTTTTCTATTGCTTCTTCAGTCCACCAATCTTCTTCGTTAATTTCTATATCAACATTTACAGTATCATCTGGTCTTTCAAATACTTTATTGGTATCTTCATATCGACCTTTAGATATAGTGTTCATCCAAATTACATATTCAGGTTTAAATTTTCTTCTTAATTCATTAGTAGGACAAACAAAATCTGCTATAGCATAATTACCATTGCCTACTGTTTTTAAACAATAGTCGTTCATTCTTTTCATTTGTCTTTCTCTGCCTTCTGGAGAGAAGTCCCAATCATTAAAAAGTTCTCTTATTTCATCTGCATTATGCCATTTAGCATTTCCTAATGTTTCAACTAGGCGTTTTGCTAACGTAGATTTACCTGAGCCTGGTAGGCCACATAGTAAAATTCTTCTATTCATTTAATCTCCAATAGTTTATCTATTTTCCCTTTCCCATTCTGCATTATCTTCAAATTCTGCAAGATATTCATCCAGGTTTTCTTGTATGTTTTCCTGACTGTCATGCCACTTAGTATTTAACCAGCCTACCTGTGCGTCATAACTTTTACCGGTTGTATCATTATAATCATAGTCACAATCTAATTCTACTTTATCATAAAATACAGCATCAACAAATTCTGCTAAATTTGTTTCCACAACACCCATTCCAAGTTTAAACTCATCAAAAGGTTCGTCTGTATCCACAAACCAAGCACCAAAAGAACCCTTTTCACAACTGTGGAACATCAATACAGGCACATATTTGTTACCGTCTTCATCCTCTTCGTTAATTACTTCTGGTTCTTCATCAGTATTAAAGTATCCGCCTTCTCTTCCATATACATGGATTGCTTCGCCTTCATATACTTCTTTATCATAGTCCCAATCATCTGATTCATCTGCTGGAACTTCATATACTGTGAATCCACCATCAGCATAGGCACTATTAATGTGTTCAAACTCATCATTCTCCCACATGTTAAAGTATTCATCTGCATCTGCGGCAGGACTAGGTGGAGTTTCAGGATCTAAAAGAGCATCGTCTGGTTCTTCATCATCTCCATATCCCATTTGATCTGCTTCTAATACAGCATCAATTAATTCACTGGTATCGTCCAGATCTGCGTAATAACTGGCAAATGCTGGATTTACTGAACCAAAAACAAGTTCACCTCCATATCTACCGCCTTCTATTCTATATCTATATTTTGCCATAATGTCCTCCTAACTAACTAAATCAGCAACTTCAATATCTTTTACTTTATTTGCATCTTTTACAAAAAAAGCACACTTTGGATTTTCTCCAGACTCTAAAGGAACTGCTAATAAATGTCCATTTTTAAGTTTAGGAAAAAACCATTTTACATCTTGATAAACATTTGTAATTTCTATAGGTTCACTATTAGGAAGTCTACTTGTAAGAGGATTCATTACTAATGCTCTAAATTCTCTATTATTAAGACTTGCTAAAGGAAGTGTCTCTACACTATCAAAATCTTCATCACATAATAACACACTCCAGTCCATTGGCAATTGAATATTAAATTCTCCAATTTGCAAACAAATAGCAGGAGCATGAAAACTCTCTAAAAAAATTAAAGGTAAGAAATAAAAGTCAACCCATTCTGGATCGGCTCCATCTAAAATACAATACCTAATATCATCTATTTCATCAGGTACGCAATCTATATCGTATGTATTATTTTCTACTGTAAGTATTTTCATTTATATTCCACCTTAGTTACTGTATGTCTAAAATTCTGCTCTCGGTAAAAAGCCTTTCTTTTTGTTAAATGCCTTTTACTATATTTTAAATTACTGGTAATGTCTACAACATTAACGTAATCTTTGTCTTGTGCCTTTCTAATACCTCTTCCTATACTTTGTATTACTCTCACAAAACTTTTTCCTGGTTCAATTAATATTAAATTAAATATCCTAGGAATGTTTATTCCTACTGCGGCAACACCATATGTTGCTACAATAACTTTATTGTTCATTTCTGAAACGTCATCATAATTATCTTGCCTATCTTTTTGTTTCATAGAGCCTGATACAAATACCCAATCTGGATTATCTTCTGCTAACATTTCGCCTGTTTTAATTCTATCTATAAGAACTAGTGTATTACCATTTTCAGCAAAACCATTAATAATTTTAGATAGTTGTTCTATTCTTTTAGGATCTGTTACAAGCCATTTAAGTTCTTGTGCATAGCCTCCAAACTCAATCATACCATCTTGTAGTTGTAATATACTGATATCTAAGTCTGCCAACACCCCCATATCCTGTAATTCTTTACTGCTCATTTTTCCTATAACAGGACCTAAACTACAAGTACAACCTACTGCTTCATATTCATCTTTAGGAATAGTTCCTGTTAATCCCCATCTGATAGGCACATGAGAAAACACACCACTCAATAAGTTTCTTAATACATCTGCTTTGGCTTTGTGTACCTCGTCCACCATAATACAGGCAACATCTTCTAAAAACTCATCTATTGGGAAATCTGCTTCGTAGTTTTTGCTTTTCTTTTCTAATATACTTAAACTTTGCCATGTACAAATAGTATGAGTTTTATCATATTCCTTTCTATCTCCATACAATACGCCCACATCAAGGCCTAAGTTTTTATAGTCTTTTTCTGTTTGTACAACTAAATCCTTATTTGGTACTATAACTATTGTTCTGCCATATGGTTCACATTTATGACTTAGTACGGCAGTAATAAGTGTCTTACCAGCACCTGTGGCAATCTCTTGCAAACATTGTGTATTTTCTAAAAATCTATTTACAATATCTACTTGATAGTCCCTTAATATTATAGGTTGTCCTTCTGCAGGATGTTTCTTAGGCCAAGCCACATGTTCATAACTTGTTTGAGATACTTGATCAAACTTGAATTCCCATGGTTTACGCAAATCTTTTATTTCTATTTCGTAACCTTCTTCAGTAACGATAGGAACAAGTTTGTCTAGTAAATGGAAATATGTTCTGCCACCTATGTCGCAATACCTCACACAGCCGTCCCATCTACCTAATTTATAAGCAGGCATATGATATGCATAGGGAAGAAAGTATTTACAAGCATCAGAAATTTTACGTCTTGCTTTTACATCAAGACCTGTGAAACGAACATTAACTTCGTCTCTAATTTCTAGAACACATTTTGCCATACTGTATTATACTACCAAGTGTACCCTAATGTCAAGTAATATTCTGTACCTTGTGTATTATAAAAAGGAACAACTTCTACTACTTCGTCTGTTATGTTTTCTGCTTTAAAGGAAACTGTTAAACCATTTGTAAACTCTTTGGTCACATATAAGTTTAACTTATTCAAGTCTTCTAAATACTCCTGTCCTTCTTCTAATACATCATAAGGTCCAGGTGCTCTATCTAAATTAAATGCATATTTTAATCTAAAGTTTACATCAAAAAAGTTTTCGCTGTATTGTAATACACCAGCAAATTTAGGTACTCTGGTTTGATCTGTATCTGTATATTTTAACATTACAAAAAGAGGACCAAAGTTATTTGCATATCTCATACCTGCTGTGGTATATTCTCCTGTGTTAGCATAGGTAGGCATAGTATAAACTGGATTATTGTCTTCTACTAATGTGTAAACACAACCTAATGGCATACCATCTGATGCTGTATAATTAGGATCTAATACACAACCACCATATGTGCCGTCTTTATTTACAGATAAATCAGCATTAAGTTCCAATGTTGCTGTAATAACATCTGTATAATAGCCAGGTACATATTCGATTGTTTCTTCAAAATCATATTTGAATATACTTATTGCACCGTATCCAATCTCATATCCTACGCCTTTTTCAGGTTCTAATTCTTCATTGCCTTGTACATATCCATCGCCAAACTTTTCATATAGGTTTGCTTTTCTAAAACTGTTTCCAATATTTAAAAAGAATTGTCCTTTTTCTATGCCTAACCTAAGAGCATTTTGGTCGTCATTACCAAGTCTAATACCAAAGTTATAACTTAAAATAAAATCAGCATTGGCTTGAAAATATATACCTGCATTTTCATCTGAATACTTTTCATCTACTTGGGTTAGTGTATAAACACCGTTTCCTTGTACAACTTCATAAGCATTATCAAGATCTGGTTCTAACGTACCATTCCATAAAGGTAATAATGTACCATCATTATAACTTAAATTTTCATCTGTATAGGAGCCTGGTCTCATATCAGTAACTGTGACAGTTTCTGTTCCTTCAACATTTTGCCAACTGCTTGTATTGTATATTTGTTTTTCTACATCTACACCAAATGCAATGTTAAGATTTTTGCTGAGTTCTAGTTGATTACCAATTCTAAGAAAATCTCTATAACTTTCATTTGCGTATGTAGGGTCTAGTTCTGTAAAGTAATCAGCAGATGTATAGTTCCTGCCTATTGTGATATAATCGTTTCTAAGAGCAACATTATATCTTTCGCCTACTTCAGAACATTCGTTACTTTGATTCCAACTATATCCGTAACAGTTGTCATAGTCATAGTCGTAGTCTATATATTTTGCAATTATTTCAAAGTCGCCAACATCAATTAGAAGTTTACCTGACTTTTGTTTATAAGTATCTTCTTCATCATTGTCATTCCTTGCACTAGCAATAGTATCTTTGAAAGATGCTAACTCTAAATTATCTGTTGATAATTTTAGTAATTGAGGTTCCAATCCACTGTCTATAATGTTTCTAACAGTTAGTCCTCTTGTAATAACATCTTCAATTAATACTGTTCCAGCCATTGCACCCGAACCATACATTACACCATTTGCACCTGATATAACTTTAACTTTTTCTCCTGTTACAATATCGTGTCCGAAATTATACCAAGAGCCTCCTGGTTCATTAGCAGGTATACCATTTCTAAATACTGCTGTATGAACTGTTTGTGCGCCTCTTTCATTGTAAAAGGTTGCGCCTCCATAACCACCTGCATTGTATGTGAATGCTGGCATTATTGCACTTATGAGATTCGATTGAGTACTAGGGTTTGTTTCAACTATTTGTTCTTGTTGACCTACTACTATAACTTCTTCGATATCTGAAGCAAATGCGTATGCAATCCATAACGGTGAGGTAATTATTAACGTAAACTTTATTATGTGTTTGTGAAAAAATTCTTCCATCTTAATTCCTATTGTTAATAGATAAAATTGTGTTGGATGCTGGTAAAAAATCTTTCAACATTTTATCAACATTCAACACCCCATTTTTATTATTGTACGACATCCATATCCACTCATCTAAATCATCTGTAGTAGATAGCACAAAGCAATTTTCTAAGAGTGCCTTCTTGAACAGATTTTTTAAATATGTATTTGCTACTAACAATAAATTATATTCTTTTGCAGAGTTAATAATATCTATTGCGTGGTCTTCATTATCATACTTAATAATTTTTAAATCAAATTCTATACGGTCTGCAGAAAAGTCCATATCGTTGGGTAAAATTAAAACGTCTTTGTAGTCTACGTACCCTTTGGTTTCTTCAAAAGTTTTTGCTAAATCAATTCCATATTCAATTGCTTGTTGCAAATCTTGAACTTCAATTTTATCCAACTGATATATCTTCCATTCCTGCTGTTCTTAACCTTACAATGTGACCGATTTGCCATTGCTTGGTATCCAAACCTTTCATTATGCCTAAATATTTGTTTCTCAAAAGACTTATTTGATTTACTAAACTTGTTAGTTGCACAACTTCATCTTCTCCATCAACAAACTTATCTGCATCTCTACTTGTTAATTGTCTATTATAATTTTCAAGGAACTTTCGGAAGACCTTACTTCTGGTCTTCCTAAGTTCAATGTTAAGGTGTTCTAGGATTGCTTCTATTTCTTGCAATTGGTTAAATCTGTGTTCAGTAATACCTGGTAGTGCCGCAGATAATCTTTCGACATTGCCTTTTACTCCACACTCAACTTTGGCTTCTGCTAGTTCATTTTCATAGTAATCAATACAGTTTACTATTTCTGCTAAACTATCATTTACCTTGTTGTACCAACCTGCCATAATTTAGTCCCAATCCTCGTCTTCTTCTTCCTCGTCAAGACCTAAGTCCTCACGATATAAAGCCAATGCCTCTTTTAAATGTTTATCACAATCTGTAAACATTTTAATTTCATCTGGATCGAGCATTCCATTTTCTTCAAATACTCTAACTAGATTTTCAGCGGCTTCGACTTTTAACTTAGGGTCTATGTGTATAGACACACTATCCCAAACTTCACTCAATAGTTGTAGATTGTCCATCTAAAGTCTCCTCGTCAATTTCTTCATCTATATCTTCTAAAGGGTGGTAATCTCTATTAGGGTTAGTACCCCATTCGTCCATTACCATTTGTAATTTCTCAGCATCGTTCCATTGCTTTCTGAAATGCTTATGCTCTTCGCCTGTTACTGGACTTACATAAAGTAGTTTGTTTCCTACTTTAGTAAATATTTCTTTTGTTTCAAAGATATCTACTAGTCCACTAATTGGTTCTAAGCCTGTGTCGTAAGGTATTTTTAACTGAACAGTTTCGAACGGCTTACTGTAACGAGATTTCATTACTTTGCATTTCGCTCTAATACCCTTAACATCTGTAACTTTGTTGCCATCTGCATCTTCTTTGAGTTTTAACTTTTGAAGTGCTACAACAATACTACTTGCATATATAAAGCCTTGTCCGCCTGATATTTTATCATCAGGGTCAAACATATCTTGCGATGCGTAAGTGTGGTTAGTTGCCACTAGAGCAATCGGAAATGGTGCTAATTGGTTAACAGTATTTCTAATTAATGCTGTTAGAGCCTTAGGCTTTCTACCTAAGTCACCTTTTAGGTCACCCTTTTCAAATTGTGCTACGTCAGTAGGTGTTAATAACATACCCAGACTGTCTATAACAAATACAAGTTTAGGCATCTCTTCATATTCCAAGTCGCCATAATTTGATTTGTAGTCTTTTAAAAAGTCATTAAGTGTTTTAGCAACGTCATCAATCATAGACACACTAATTCTTAATAATTTTTCAGGTGATGTATCAACATCTAATGCTTTTAACCAGTCCTCATCTAGAGCATTCTCGGAATCAAATAAAACTACTTGACACCCCATCTGTTGTGCATTTCGCACTAAACTTCCAGAGCATAAGAAACTTTTACCTGACCCGGACTCTCCAGCAAAAACACTCACCTTACCGAGGGGGATTCCTTTGTTGAAATCCCCACTGATAAGATAATTGAGTGCAAAGTTACCTGTACTAATCCAATCTTTTGGATCGTGGAATCCAGCACTAATGCCTGATATACTTTTAGTTACACTGGTCCTAAATTTACTTAAATCAAAAGGTTTTTGCATTGCACAACCTCCTTAAGATTCAGTAGATCGGTTTCTGATCATTGCCAAAATGTCTTCAGTAGAACTGTTGCCGTTGCTGGCAGAAGCATTATCTTCTACTGGAGCCGATGGTGTTTCAGATACACTTTGCACTACCGCTTCATTACTAGTCTCAGAGGCTACGGATTCTTCACTAGTAGATGAACTTGTTGTAGGAGTTGCTGGTGCAGGTGCCGCCTGTGCAGGTGCTGATGCAGTTTGAACATTAGTTGTGTTCAGTTGCATTCCTGCTGGCTTGTAAAAACTACCCCATTTATCTGGGTCATATAGTTCTCCATTTACACTTGCCTCAAACATTTCCTTGATAACTTGTAGTTCTTGCTCTCCTGGTTGTTTAGGTAAGAACGATTTTAAATCGTGTAAACCATAAGTATCAATTGCAGAAAGTTCTTCCTCTGTTAGAGCAGATTCTTTTCTTGCCCATTTAGAAGTGCTGTAGTCTGCATACTGACCTTTGGTTGTTTTTGATAAACGGAAGTCTGTTCCATTTACATAATCTGTTGGAATGTTTTCCATATCTGGATCCATTAATGCACCTTTGATAATGTTAAATATCTGTGGTCCAATAATAAATCTTCTAATTGGATTCTCTGGCTTAGTATCTTCTTGTAAAGCATCTTCTTTTACAAATCCTTGGAAGATGTAACTTTTCTTTTTCCAATACTTTCTACCCATATCTTCTAGACTTGGATCTTTGAACCAAGGTCTAACTTCCTGTAGTACAGGACATTGTCCGCCGTACATCTCTACGCACGGTACTTGTACTATAACGGGTCTGGAGTCTCCTCCTTTGATACCAGGGAATGGTAATCTAATCATTAACCTTTCTGTCCAGAACAAAATGTTGTCCGGGTCATTGTCAGGTAAAAATCTTAGTGTTGTGGACTGTCCTTCTGCAATATTCCAGAACGGGTATACTGCGTTGTCCATTGTAGAAGATGAGCCTCCGGGTTTTGATTCCATCGATGCTAACTTCTGTCTTATTTCAGCCAATGTTGCCATAATATTTTTCTCCTTGTTATGCCTTATTCGTATAGCATTTGCCATACTGTTGCCTTAATTATATTGCCAAGATAGATAAATGTCAACCGATTTTTTAAATTAGTTTTTACTTATCTAACAGTATTATTTATATATCTTTAGTCAAATCTTCTATAAAATCGGTAAATTCTTTACTTTCATTTATACTTTCATTTATCTGCGAACCTTGTCCAGACATAATTTTTTTGATTGTGTTTGTTTCAAATTCGCTTAAAGATACATTATTTTTAATCTTTCTAACACTATTGAGCAGTAAGTACTTTAGACTATCGCCTTGTATCATACTAGTCATTTCAGTTAACCATTCTGTTAGATTGGATTCTGGATTTAGTGTTTTAAAGAAACTTTTTGAAATAGCAGTGGTCTCTAATTCTTCATTGACCTTGCTTTCAAAATGTTGTTTTTGTTTGTTATATTTGTTTAGTGTGCCTAATACACTTTCTATTCTTGAGTCAACGAATGTTTCTTTGAAATAATTCATTAGATCTTCGTTGTCTTCTTCTATGATTTCGTTTTGTGAAAATACTGCAAGTTCACTTATTGCTCTGGTGTATGTTTTTGCACCTGCTAAAGATTTAAGTATGTCTCTGCTGTTACTTAAATTTTCAACTGCAAGTTTTACATATTCTTCGTTTTCTTCGTTCATTAAGTTTTTGCTCTTTACAGCATTTAAAAATTGTCTTACTGTGGATAGGTTGCCAGTCATTTCTACAATTTGCTCACCAATTGTGTCGTGAATTTCTCCACCGTTACTTAAATGACGTGCCATTGCTCTAGCACCTATCATAGAATTTACCGGAAACTTAAATCTCTCTCCTGCACGTTCTATAAAAATCTTGCTAATGTTTCTGCTTCTAGACCCTTTGACTTCTTCGTCTACTTCTTGCTTGTGTCTCACGACAATTTTTACGTCTTGGTCTAATGGTTGATAACTAGTTTTTCTTGATCCTGATAATTTACCAAAGCCTTCATCAACTTGTTCTTTTTTGTCTTTTTTCTTTTCTGGCTTATCGTGTTTATCAATTCTATCAGTTGCAAAAGTATCTTCTATTCTGCCTTCGTCTTTCTTCTTTTTATCTTTAGCGGCTTTCTTCATTGGCTCTTTTTTGTCGCCATCGCCGTCTAAGTCTAAAAAGTCAGGCTTTGATTCTTCTAAACCTGCTAGTTTTCTTAATTCGTTTATCCCTTCCATTGTTTCTCTCTTAATTTGATATGCTTGATCCTTTGGTGTGATATTTTTATTAAATATTTTATACTCGAATTTCATAAGTGAATCACTTGCCAGTTCTTTAATTCTTTTTCTAATAGGCTCCATCTCTTCTACAGAATGGGAACTACCTCTAGCAAGTTTAATAATATTATCTTCTGGTTCGATTGATATCAGTATGTTTGGACTTTCACTGTAAAATCTAGTACTTTCTTCTGCATCAGTACTAATATTTCCTTCTTCGTTAAACATTTTGATTCTAAAACCTAATCCGTTTAAAATATCAAATATATCATTTCCTACTTTCATATAACTATTTATCTAAAGCATTAAGATTGGAAGTGCTTCGTCTCCGCCTTCGTCGTCATCGTAATCACCTAAACTAAGTGTTACCGAATCATAAACACCTTCGTCAAATGTCGCAACATACTTGATTAGCCTAGCATTTATAATCATACTCATAACCAAATCGTCTGTTTCGCCTGGTTTGGCACTAAAACTGTTACCTCTACTAACAAAGGTTTTAAGTTCTCTAACTAAATTCTTACTTTTAATTTTTAATTTATTACTTTCAATCCAACGTTTAACTTCTAAACAGGTTTCAACTTTATTTCTGTTAGTAGTGTGAAATCCTTTTCGTGACTTTCTCGGACCTGGTGCTCTTTTAGGTTCACTGCAAAACATACCTGGAAACTTTTCTTCACCTGTTTCTCTAATTACAACTAGAGCGGCTTCACCTATAGCATTGTTTTCTACTGTCCAATAAATTTCATCACACCCTGTATCTCTGATTTCATTTAAAATTTGCCTCATAGTTTTCATTTGTTGTTCAATAGGTGCTTTGTTGTTTTGCCATTCTGCTACTTGTTCCATAGTAGGTAATTCAAAAACTGTAATTGCGGCAAAGTCGCCACCTGTTCCTGTACTAGGATCTAGTGCTATGCAGTATATGTTATCTTTTGTTGGCTTCTTATACCATCTTACTTGCCCCATACGTTCTATAGGTTCAATTCCTTTCATATCTATAAGTACTAAACTGTCTATTAGTGTTTCATCATAGATAATAAATTCACATTCGTGTTCACGTCTAAAACGTTCTTCACCTATTCTACCACGTTCTTCTGTTGCCCATTCATCGTTCCTGTCTGGATGCTCTTTCCAATGAACTTTGAATGCCTTAAACCCATTGGTTCCTAATTCTTGTTCATCGCCTTTATGGTCTAAAGTATTACAAGCCTGACTCCAAATATTAGCAAATGTATCGTCATCGCTGTTTGGTGTGCTAGTAATAATACATTTACCACCTGTTGCTAGTGTAGGAGATAGTGAAGTCCAAAACTCCTTGGCTATTCTAGACGGCACAAATGCAAACTCGTCTAAATATATTAATGAAAGCGACATACCTCTACCAGTATTTTCTGTAGTAGTTGTAGCAACAATTCTACTACCATTATCAAATTGTACACTTCCTTTGTTGTATTCCACAACACCTGCTCGTATGTGATTGGGTACTCCTTCATAGGCATAACGTACCCTGGTCATTATCTCACTCGAGCCTGTGTGCTTATGTGCCGCAATAAGTATTGTGCTATCAGGTACAAACATTGCGTACCAAAGCAGATAACCTGCCGCACAGGTTGTTTTTCCTGTTTGTCTAGGTAGCATATTAATACTAAATCTATATTGGTGATAATTGTCTACTAGTAAATTTTGAAAATCGTATGGAGTAAAGGGCATCTCACCTTTTGTAGGATGCTGTATTTTCATAAAGTTCTGCATAAAGTAAATAGGTCCTGTCTTTGGATCTAAACAAAGTGTAAGTTCCTGCATTTCCTCAGGAGTATACGGAGTCTTACTGTATGGCTTCTTTATAAGTTCTGTATTTGCTGTTCCTTTAGGCATAATAGTATTTATTGTATTCTGCTGTTAAAATCATTAACTATGTATTTAATTATTTTATCATTACAGCCTGGACCTTGATGGTGCCTGTCTCTTGCTCTATTTTTAATGTCCCAAAAGTATTCCTCGCCTACAATGTCTATAAGAAAAGGAATATTTAAATGTTTAGCAATAAGTTTGTCTACTGAATAATGTAATACAGGACAATCAAAATAAGAGTCTATTAGTTGTTTTTGCCATTTTGTATAGTAGTTAGATGTATTATAGTCTGTGGATAGTTTGTCAAACATTACTTTATTATCTTCGTTAGACCATTTGCCTATATGTGTTTGTGTGTCATCATCGTGAAACAATGTGAATCTTGTAGGGTATGTCATACAGTTTACTACTGCCTTAGGATTAATATTATTATTGTTTAATATCTCACAATTTTTTACAGTATACCAATTGCTAACAGAAGGCATTCCCAAATTTACTGTGTTTATATTTGTTTGCTGGTTAAACTTGCTACTTAATGTATCAGAATCATCTACACCTAATCCATAAACCCAACTGCAACCAAAGAACAAAACACTATTTTCCCAATCGATAGTTTCGAACTCTGCTGTTCTGTAACCTTGACTATTAAGTGTGTAAATAAGTTCATTTGAGTTTTTCCACTCCCAATCGTTTAAAACACTTTGTTTGTATAGGAAGTTATCTAAACTATCAGTTAGATCAAATTTAAATACACCAGGATACTGGTTTTGACTCGTGGATTTGCATAAGGCAGGAAATAACATAATGTTATTTATTGACTGTTGTAACTATCTCTTAAATAATTTAGCAATGCTTTTTTATTATTGCCGTATGGATCAAATGGTTTATCGCCTGGTTCTGAAACGGAAATAGTAACAGGCTGGTCCATAATTTCACCATCTGGTCCGTTATCCACTTCATCATCTGTGCTAGGTGACATTTCTTTTGGTAAGTCGTGTCCAATTAAGGCAAGCAAACGTTTCATTTCTTCCATAGAATCTGCACTTGCTTCTATGCTAACTGAACCTTTGTCTGAACTTTTTTCTTTTCTAAAGTGTACACTTTCATCATCTGCTGGTTGTTCTTCTTGGTCACAAACATTGCAGGCTTCTTGTAATCCTGCTAATTTTTTTAAATTGCTTAATTCTTCATTCATATCTACACTCTCAGTTTTTAGTTCTAAAGAAGCAATAGAACCTTGTTTGCTATTTCCATTCACAAAGTCCACGATTTGTTTCATCATTAATTTAGTGTGTACAAATCCTCTGTTAAACATAAAATCTAAAATAAATTTTTCATTATCTTGAACTTCATATTGTGGTGGAATGATTATTTCTTCTTTTCCTGGTATTTTATCGTTGTTATGTTTTCTAAAATTATCTGTAAGTTTTTTAAAATACTCTTTATCTTTATTGTTATTGATTTCGTTTGCGTAATCTTGATACAAATCTTGCCATACGTCTTGCAGTTGAAGTGAGGTTGTTATTGGTTGTAACCTAGAACTGTTATAGCCTCCTGTGAGTCTCTGTTCTTCTTTTCTTTTAATATTTGTAAATTCTATAAAACGTAAAAAATTGTCTGCTACTGGAGTTGAATCTTTCCAATCAAATTCATCTGTGTTTTCTGACACTTGCTCGGCTTCCATAGGGATATCTATATCTGCTTGGCTAAACATTTCGTCTGCATCTTCTTGTGCTATTCGTAATGCTTCTTCGTGTTCGTCGCCGCCTGGTCTGATTTGCTCGTTTGCAAAGTCATCATCTAATTTTGCTAGACTATTTTCTGCGCCTAGTTCATCAAAATGTGCTTCTAAACTGTCTGGAATAACTTTTAAGCCGTAAAAGCCGCCTGCTCCATTGTTATCTATATCGCCATCTGAACCTACAACTTCTGCTGTATAACTAATTTCTCCGTCTACGGTGTTGCCATCGTCACCAGTAAACATATAGTCTACTATGCCTTTGTATTCTTCACCTGGCATTGGATTCATTTACTTTATTCCTGATAACTTCTGAAGTATTAAATTAAAATCTTCTATGCTTTCTGCTTTAACTTGCACTGGAGCGGCAACCTGCATATCATCATCTTTGTCGCTTTTTGCTTTGATTTTTAATTTTTTCTCAGCATCTCTTTTTTCTTTTTCTTCTTTGCTACGTTCTTTTTTATCTTTTTTTGCCTCTGCTTCTGCTCTTGCGGCAGATATAGCCTGATTTACTACTTCTGCTGGAGATTGCCCAGTGTCCTTAGCAGTATTCCACATAACTTTTGCTTTACCTTGGAAACTATTTCTAATTTCAGGTGTAATTCCTCTTGCATCTGCTGTTCTTAATGCATCGTTAATAGCAAGATTAAGTGCCGCTGATGTATGTTTGGTATCTTTTTCTTCAATAGGTGCCTCATCATTTTCGGCACTATTCATCATTTGATCCTTATGCATTGTTTGGTCGTGTCTTTGAAGTCTTGCAACATCTCCCATTCCGCCTTCTACATATCTAAGTAGTAATTTTAAAGGTTCTTGCAATGCACTTGATAAGTTTGATGGGATACTTTTTCCAGCCATTGCGTGTTCTATTGCTCTTTTGGCATACATAGTTTTCTGAGCATCGTCGCCCATTAACTTTCTTAATGCCGCTAATTGTCCACCTGATAGTTCTGGAATATCGGACGACTGACTGCCAAGATTCATTTCTGGTTTATCGTTGCCTCCACCTGGAAAGTTTGGTTCTTGTAGTTCGTCTATCCTCATTTTGTTAATCCTTGATTTATTTCAACATACTTAGGCTCTGGACCATAGTTATGTTGTTTCTGCAGGATATCCATAAGTGGCTTTAAGTTGTCGCCCATTAACTCTCCTTTATCAGGATATGAACTATAATACTCTGGACCTCTGCTGTCTTTTAATGCTTGAATCTTTTTCATCATTTCTTGATTTAGTTCGATACCATATAAGTTAAGGTCATCAACTAAAACTTGGTTAATTTTTTCATAACCTAAACTTTCACCTTTTGCTTTTGGATCTGCATTTTCTAATTCGTAGTGTGCCTGCTCTTCTTTGTTTAACTCTGCATCTTCTTCGCTAACAGTTCTGCCTTCATCGTTTTCCATTCTGTTTGCTTCAACATCGTCAACATTTGTTCTAGGACTATCTACTTGTTGTACTATGATTTGCTCTGGGTTTATACCAAAGTCCAATGCTAATAGTACTTCTAATAATCTTTCATTGATTGGGTATTTTAGTACGACATCTGTACTGCATACTTCAACAGGACCATCTAATGGTCTGTTTTTAAAATCTATTGGGTTCTTTTGAATTGGAGTTCTCTTCCAATCTGATGCACTTTCAAACTGATATTTTGCTAGACTTCTCTCTAACAAGTTCATATCATCTGCGGTACATTCCATTGCAAATTTTATTCTGTAAGCAATGCTTTTACTAAAACTTTCGCTTAGTATTTGTTTAAAATTTCTAGCCATATTTAAAACTCCGTATAAACTTATTTATCATCTTTGTTAATAAATTTGAGTAAGTCGTTCCTATTAAAAATCTGTTGATTTGGATTAGTTGCTTGGTCTGGATCCAAGTCTTGATCAAGTTTTTGTCGTTTAAGTTGTAAGTCTACCATTTTTAATTTTTTATCTATCTTGGTACTTTTGCTGTCTAATGCTACTTTTAGCATATTTGCGGCGTTATCAAATATTCTTCCTGCGTGTACATCTTGCACATTCATACCTAATCGCATAAGTTCTTCGTAACTTTCTAAAGCCTTAGTAGCAATATCATCCAATTCAATATCAGAATCGGCAAGTCCTTTGACTTGTGGTAATGCTTCATTAATACGTTCTGCTATATCTAATGCATCATCTACTTCTTGCTTTGTAGCAGGAAGTTCAACAACTTCTTGTTCAACAACTTCTGCTTTTTCAGTTACCTCTTCTATTGGAGGTAAGTTAAATTCTTCTTCTAATCTTTTTGTCATTTTCTTTTTCTTTTACCTGCATTAGCAAACATATGGCTTTCGTTTAACACTCTAAAATGTATGCCTTTGCGTTTGCACCACTCGTGAGCGGCTTTCCATTTTGCGGCGTTTAAAACAACACTTGCCTTTTGAGATTGACTTTTTGCACTCTCCATTGTTGTTTGGGCACCAGGTTTAATTTCTATAACTTCAACCTTGGTACTACCTTTCTTATCTTTGTATTTAATCGAAAAGTCTGGAACATACACCGTAAACTTGCCCGTCATTGGATTTTGATATGGTATTTTCAAATTTTCACTTGCCCATTCTAACACATAAGGATGGTCATCGCACATACGCATAAATGCAAGTTCCCAACTACTTCTATAATAAGGATTCTTTTTACCTACAAACTTTTGTGGATTTTTAGGAGTGTAAACACCTTGTGCAAATTTATTTGCCATAAGTTACCCCTTGATTAGATTAGACACTTCTGTTGGTGTTGTTGCACTCTCTACTATTTGAACGTTTTTATCTCTTTTGGCATTTATGATTTCTTTGCCTAATTGTGTTAGCACAATAGAATTATTTACAATATTATATGTGTCTGTTAGTTGTTTATTGTTTTCTAGTGTACCCTTTTTTAATGTTTCCACTGTTGCTCTTGCTGTTTTTTCAGAGTAACCATTTGTAATAAATGTATCAATAGTTTGATTCATTTGATTAACACCTGGAATAGGCTCGTTAAAAAAGTTTTTGTCTAATAAATCTTTGCTAGTTTTTTGTACTTGTAATTTCTCACCTGTAATACTAACTTGCTTGTAGTGGTGATTCTTTTTGATTATTTTGCTGTCTACACCAAAGTTATTAAATATTTCTGACATAGTTAACCACCGAACAGTTTATCTTTGATTTCATTCTGTGCTTTAGCAGTTGCTTCTGCAAATTCACTTTCCAGTCTATCGTTTGCAACTTGCCCTGCACTCAGAATCGTTGCACCTATTGTGCTGTCATACAATCTTTCGAAAAATCCTCTACCTTCATAATCTTTCGGAGTAACACTAGTAACATCTGGATTTACTAACCCTGAACTTGGTTGTAGTTGTTGTGATGTGCGTTTAGCACTTGAAACTGATTTTTGTGATTCGTTATTAAGTCCTTTTATAGCACCTGCTCCTGGAGTGTTTGCATTACTACCAAACAATATGCCTTTAATAAAATCATTAAGACCATTTGTGACTCCGTCTATAAAATCTTCAACCAATCCGCCTATACCGTTATCTAAAGAGCCTACTTGCCTAAATAATAAGTTACCAATTGGATCAAATATAGGAGCAAAACGTTCTTTTTCAAAATCATCCATCTTAACTTCAAATTCTGGACTTATTAAAACTTTTTCAAAACTAAAGTCTAATTGTAGTTCTTGTAATTCACTGCTTGAATAATCATTAGCACTTTGGCTAAAACTGTTTAACACAGGATTTATAAAGTGTGTGACTGATACTTTACCACCCGAATACTTATAAAAGTCTATTCTATCTATTAAATATTTGTCTCTGTGGATGTCTAATCCTGCTGAACCTGGATCCCATAATCCGTTGTTACTGGCATTTTGGTCTGCCATAGGTAATGTTGTATCTAAGTCTTGTTTGAATCCTTTTAATTCATCCTTATAACCTCTACCGTCCATATAGTGATAATTGTGATATATGTTTAAAAATCTCATCCAATTATCGTGTATATCATCGTGTACAGTCATTGCCAAGTTGCCATACTCCAACCCTGTTTGTGAAACACGTTTTCTGTTATATTGATTTAATACTTGGTTTCTATATGTGATAGTTGGAAATTGAAACGTTTTAATTAAGTTACTTAACTTAAAATGTTCATTTATATCTAAGTTTAAAACACCATAGTTAGGAATCACATTGACGAAATATGCAAAACTTTGTCTGGGAGGAGTTCCGCCGCCATTTCTAAAATGTGTTCCTAATTGGGTTTGAGCGTGACGGGGGCCTGCTAAATAGGCCCCTGTACTTATATTATGCCTAGACCTGAACTCCATAAAGTTGCTCTTGGTCTAAAATTAAACGCCTGTACCAGGTGTAGTTGGTAAAGGTGCCGCTAATGGGAATGGATCTCCTGCTTGTACTTTTCCGCCTAATGTGTTAGGCCCTGCAACGTGAACAGCATTATCATATCTGATTTGCATATCAATTGTGACTGGCTCACTTGTTGAGTAGTCGTGTTCGCTGTAGTTAGTATTAATTAGGAAACAACCTTCTAGTTCCCATTGCTCAGTTGCTTCTGCATTAGAACCATCTAATACCTGGATTAACATATCAAATTTGTAGTCTGATCCTGATATTGCTGATGTTTGTTCAAAGTGGTTTAACTGTCTTTGAACCTGCTGTCCAACTAAAGCAGATACTTGGTTAGTAATATCATCCCTTATTACAAGTGATACTGGTTCCCAAGTGTGCTTTCCTTGAACATATGCTCTAGAGTTATAACTGTCAATGGTAACTTCTTCATACCCAAGTGTTGGTCTAGTTACACTAACAATGTTACTTGTTAGTTCATCAGATCTTCCACCTGCTCCAAAACCTGTTAATATGACTCTAAATCTATATCTTAGTTTTGGTTGGAGGATTCCCAGACGATTACCATCTATTGGTACACCGAATTTATCCTTTGTTACTGCCATTTCTTTTTCTCCTAGGAAGAACGTAAATGTTCTTATATATGCAATTATTTATCTTATTTCACTCAAAAAAAAGCGGCACCTATTAAGTACCGCTTTAATTGTTACTCCTACTGTAACTTTTTAGTCTTAACTACCTGTTTGACCTAATGTACTTTGAATTCTTATCGGTACATATATAAACTCAACTGCTTTAGTTGGTTGTATTGCAACGTCTAAGTACAATTCATTTCTATTGATTCTTGCAGTAGTGTTATTTGTTTCATCACAAACTGTAATAAAGTCAAACACACCTCTTAGGCTTACAAGTTCTGATAATAAATTATCAGCAACTCTTTTAACACCTTGTCTAGTAATAGAATCGTTTGGTTCGAACAAGAATGGTTTTACACCAATATCTAATTGATATCTGATGTAGTTAATTAATCTTGCTACGTTAATTCTATCTAAAGCACTAGAACTTGGATTTAATGTTTTCTGTCCAAATACTGCTAGACCTTGTCCAGGGAAGTTTCCAATTGGGTTAATTTTGTTTGCGTAAAGAGTATCTCTTTGACCTTCACTTAAATTAACTACTTGGAATTCACTGGTTGCTTCGTCAACATAACCAACTGAAGTTGCGTTTTGTACTAAACCTCTGTTGAATCCTGCTGGAGCAAACCACTGATATGCTACCTGGTCATTGTATGCTAATGTTCTTAAAGCAATGTGACTTGCTGGAACAACAACATTTGTGCCGTCTAGGTTAGTTGTTAAACCGTGTGGATAATGAACTGCCGCATAGGCTGAACTTGAAACAAGTCCGTCTTTACCGTTCTCACCTGCACTATTGGCATTGGTTGCCCAATTTTGTAGACTTAATGAACTACTGTCTAAAGTGAAAGGAGCATCTGCTAAAATAAATGCAACTTCTTTTTTATCAGTATTTAATGTAATCATTTCATCTAGTAAGCCTGGGAATCCTGGAGCAGAAATAACATTAAAGAAGTTAGTTTCACTTCTAATGTCTTGATTGCCTGCTAATTCAGATGCCATTTTAGTTTCTACAACTTTTCTTACAGCATCGTTTCCAGCAAACATACTGCCGTCTGCTTTGTTTCCACTTAATGATACCCAAACGTTACCAATGTTGCTGGATGCCGGAGTATAATTAATTTTATATTCTTTGACATTTTTACCACTGTATCTAGTGTTCCAAGCCAATATTCCAACTGCTCGTTGACTGGCTTGTGGTGCATCTGCATCTAAACTTGATGTCGGTGATTGTCTCATATCTCTAAATATAATACCATCGGCTGTTACTTGGTCTGTATTATCAACTTTTACCCAAACACTTGTACTGCTATTCCACTTGTAAATTGCTGGTTGGTTAACTGCGTCTGAATCAACCCAAAGGTCACCGTTTACCAAACTGCTTACGCCGTCTGCTTTCTTGGTTGGCTCTGTTGCTGTTACGTTTACATCAAAGTCTGTGCTGTATGAAGTCCATCCTACACTTGGTTTGTTGTATAAAATATCAACATTTGAACTGGTGTCATACCATAGTTTACCATCTGTTAAACTTCCAGTTGGAGCAGTAGCATCTGCACTATAAGTCAATGTAGTATCACTTGCTGGATTTTTCCAGTTACTGTAAATGCCTGCTGTGATGTTTAAGTTAGTTGGGCCAAATCCGCCAACATTACCTGCTCTAACTCTGATATCTCTACCTGTTGAACTAGTTAAAGTAATTTTACCACCAACATTTGAAGCAACAATATCACTTGATGCTGTACTAAATGCTGAGTTAAAGTCTTGAATCATATCATCAACACTTGCGTTACCGTCTGCATCACTGTCTGTTCTAAATTGAACATTGATATTACTGGCTGAAGTTTGACTGTCATTTACGATAATACTTACTGTAGAACCTGTATGACTTGATAAACTTATTTCTGTATCTGTTAAAGCACTTGAACTTTGTACAATTAAAGTACTTGATCCATTGTGTCTTAATAATTCTAATTCACCTGCTAATACAGGATCATCATCACCTTCTGGATTTCTGTTTACAATATATGTGCCTTCTGCTACAGAATTACCATTAGTTGAATAATAGTTGTGAGTACTACTCCAATTACTTGGATTTACTAAACTAAATGCACCAGTCGATGAATTGTAAACTTTAACGGCAATATTAGAACCGTTGTTAAGTGAATCATACTGGAATAATAAGTCTCCGTTTGCTAAAGCACCGCCACTGTTTTGAGTTGTTGGTAATGATGCAAAACTTGCCATTTGGAAGTCTTTACTTACAACATCTTTAAAACTAGTTTCGTTTGTTGTGATTTGATACCAAGTATCTGAATACTTGTAATAGAACTTAATTAAAGAACTTGCAACACCGGCATTTGTCATTGTGACAACTGCTATAGATCCATTCTGTAAAACAGAAGCCTTAGGTGCGCCACTACTTGCTATTTGATCTTTTGAAAGTACTGTGTAACTTGCAACGTCCCACTTACCTGTAGTTGAATTGTATTGTTTAATTCCAAATTTTGAATTCGGTGTGTCTAGCCATATAGCACCATTTACTGGTGAAACTGTTGGAGCATTAACAGAACCTGCTAAATCTCCTAAATCTATATTTGCTCTTAATATATAGGCTCTGCTAGAGATACCTAAAAAACTGTGTGCGGCTAATAAGCCATATTCGTTAATTGCTGTTCCGTGTTGTTGTGAACCACCAGATGAATAAAAAAGAGGATCTCCATAACTCTGAAGTAACTCTCTTTGACTAGTAATCAGTTTTAGTTTACCTGCTTCAGCGGCTGTACTAAAAGAAGCAGTTCCACTGCCATCGGGATTACTTTTATCTTGTTTTGTTGCTATAATTAGCAACGGCACCGTACCTTGTGAGGCGGGGGTGTAAAACGATTCGTCTGTTGTGGTTATACTAACACCGGGGGATGTCAATGTCGCCATAATTTTTCTCCTAAAAAAACATTTATTATGTTAGTAGTATTTACCTAAATCTGTTGTTTTAGTGCGGTATTAGAATATACCAGAATAAGTATTTTTTTAAAATTATGATAAATAACCGATTTTAGACTAAATCGAATTTTTGATGTGTTTTCGGTGTGCTTGGAGCATAGTTTTTGTTGATTTTTATTATTTCAGAATCTAAATCTTCAAGTGTGCCACTATTGTTAATCACGCCATCAAATTCATAACCGACCCAATCCCATTCGCTTGAATGAACGTGTTTGTAATTTGTAGTCATTATGTGTAGAGCCTTTGCGTCACCTGAGTTTGCCTTTACAGCAAAATCATACCATTCTGGAATATTACCTCTTACCACGTGAAATACTTTGCCGCCTAAACTTTTAATAAAGTCTAACTCATTAACGAATCTACAATCACTTATAATTACGCACTTTTGGTCATTGCGTATTTTATGTATTCTGTACTCTAAACTGGATAACCATATTTCTTTATTAAAGTGATCTCGTAATACGTCTGTTCCAATAAGTTGCAATGCTAATCTAGGTGTAAAATTATTTATACCTAACTTTTTACTCCAATACAAATCAGTTGTTTCTCTAAAATCTCTACTTGCATCTGTTTGACCTTCTAGTAATTCTCTATCCCAGCCAAATATACTAGCACATACATCTTTAAGTGGCCCTGCAAAACTTTCTTGAACACAGCCAGATTCTACTAGTTTAGTCGCTACTGAGTCTTTACCTGAACCGATAAATCCTACTAAACCAATTATCCTATTTGCCATTATCCAATTACAAAGCCTAAATGTTTATTTCCTTCTTCCATATTGTTTATAGCCGCCAATAATCTTTCTTTGTCAGCCATTGATTCCTGCTTTAATGCATCACCGTTAAGAGTAACTGCTCCGCCTGGTCCAGGTAAACCGCCTGGGAATTTACTTCTTGCTTCTCCCAACATCATTTTACATTCTGCTAAGGCCCAATCTGCAATCCAAGGTTTCGCATAATTGTCGTTAAGCAATATTTCCTCAGGTACATAGTTATATACTCCAATGGAAATATCTTCTTCGTGTTTTATGGCTCTTAATATTTTTAAAACTTTAGTATTTGGATTAAAAGTAAAATCGTACTCACTACCAAATATTCTTCCTAACGTTTCTTTATATTGAGAAAATGCATCAAAAACTGCTAATCCGCCAATCTGTCCTGCTTGTACCATATACATATTATGGAAAGCAACATCAAAAGGATCAAAGTTAGTACCACCTGTTGATGTGGAACTTACTCCTCTTCTATAAACTTTTCTAACATTTAAAACTTCTGCAGGCAAACTGTATTCTTGAACGTCTACTAGGGTAGATAAAAATACATAACTTTCTTCACTTGCAACGTCACTACGAGACCTTAACACGTCAACTGCCTTGGATATAGCAAGGTTGTAGTGTTCTGGATCTAATTCCACATCAACCATACCGTCGCCTAAACGAAGTTTGATTTCTGTGATTAATTTATTTTTGTTGGTCTCGGATGAACTCATACAAGTATTTATCTAAAACGTTGTTAGTAAAATACAATGCTCATTTATTCTACCGTTCATTTTAGTACCGGTAGTAGTTAATTCGTCAAATGCTTTTGAAAATTTTGTTTTTGCTTTGCCAGTCCAGTTGTTTATTTGTTCTTTTGGCTTTCTCAATGTTTTTTGCAAACTCTCATCTGGGTCAAAGTCCTGTATAGTTGTGCCTTTGACCATTAGTCCTGCTCCTGGTCTATTCATTGCTTTAGGATCTTTACTTTTTGCGTGATACACTCCTATTTTTCTGTTTTTAGTGTTATACACCCATAACTCGTTGCAATTAACAATATCAGTAGGCTCTATAGATGCCAGTCCTAGTTCGCCAAAGGCTTCTAAATACTTTAACTTTTTAATTATAGATTCCTTACTTCTTGCTCTAGGTTTTCTTGCTTTTCTAGTTGTTTTTGCTTTGTTAATAAATGTCTCACAGGCAGTTTCTATTTTTTCAAAAAACGTCAAATACTCTTTTCTCATTTTAGGATTCATAAAACTGTAGCCTTCTTTGATGTCTTCGTCTTGCCATTCTATAACTTCTACTGCTTCTGCTTTTGCATCTTCATACGATTCAATTATTAGTTTGGCGTGATTTGCCTTTATTGCTGGTTGATACGAAATCATCATTTTATATGGGTCGAAGTCATTTACAGATTTATCTCCTGTTATAAAGTCATCAAGATATGATTCAAACTCTCCTAAGAGATCTGTAATTTGCTCTTGCATTCTTTGTTTGATTGTGACTATCGGTTTTTCTTTTTGTTTCTCTTTCTTTTCTAGAATTGTTTTCTTTCCTCTTTCAATCCATTCTACCTTTCTTTTTTCCAAATGGTTTAAAAATCCTTCAGTCATATATCCTAGTTTAGATTCTATAAAGAATGAATTCCCACAAGACGTAAATGCCCAGTCAGGATTTGATAGGATGAGTTCTATTTCTTTTTTGTCCCATCCAGACTTATTTGCAATCCAAGTTCTTGCCGCTGAAACTGTTTGCTTACTTTTAATTTCTGTACGAACAAAGTATTCACACTCTCTAACTGCTTTCTCTTGCTCTGCACTATCAGTTAAAAGTTTAAGTGTTTTCCACTCAGGTTCCGTAGTAACAAAAACTGAACGTGTTTTAGTTTTTCTTCTTGGCATCTACTATTTTTATCTCTACTAGTTTATTTTTGACTATAAACTGGAGCCATTCGGGCCAATTTTTAAATCCTAGTATATTTTTAGGATTTTTAAATGCTTTTTTCTCAGCATAGAATTCACTTATCTCAACTATGCCTTCCGCTTTACCAAATGTACGTCCGTGTTCGTAGCCTTTGTTATAACAGTAAGTCGAATAAAGTGCACCTATTATAGTGAATGCAATTATTGTCATTTCCATAAATGTTCTCCTGTTATGGTTATTATATATGCCTTTGGGTGCAAAGTCAACACAAAATAGAATCGCAGAACGATAAATAGTGTTATGCCTAAAATAAGTTTATGGAATCCGGAAAAGACAAACGACTATTATTTTACAAGTAGAATAGTAGGCGAGCATCTGTTCTCCGGTGGTACAGGAATATTTGTTCACAAGTACTTGGGTGTTGCAGAAGATGTATCAGACGGAAACGACTATACCCAGAAAAGTCCTTTAAACTATTATGACAGTGATGGTAATAAAAGAACTGGTGAATCAGTTATACAAGATTTGTTGTTTTTAGAAAATCGAGACAGAATTTATAGTCAAGATGTGTATGAACTTAGAGGAGCCTATGATATAGGCGATAACGATTTTGATATGACACAGTTTGGATTATTCTTATCCAACGATACTATATTCATAAACTTCCATATAGAGAGTATGGTAGATGCATTAGGCAGAAAGTTAATGTCAGGTGATGTGATTGAGTTACCTCACCTAAGAGATGATTTGTTGCTGGACGACAGAGAAGAAGCAATTAATAGATTCTACGTTGTTCAAGATGGCAGTAGACCGGCATCAGGGTTTGATCCAAGATGGTGGCCTCATTTGTGGAGAGTCAAGTGTGGACCAATTACAGATTCTCAAGAATACAGAGATATTATTGGAACTGGTGAAGAAATTGGTGACCTTAGAGATGCTATTAGCACATACCAAGACGAGATTGATATTTCATCTGCTATTGTGCAACAAGCAGAAAATGATGTGCCATATGATGAATCATACCAAGCAGGCGTACACCTTTATGTAAATGAAGACTTACCCAACAAACCTATTATAGGAACTGTTGAAGGTGCACCCAATGGTGTAACACTTGTAGGAAGTGGAATTAGTTTTCCAGTATCTTCTAATGATAATGACTACTTCCTAAGAACAGACTTTACACCAAATAGATTATTTAAGAAACAAGGAACTAGGTGGATAAAAGTACAAGACGATACTAAACAAAGTTGGAACAATGCTAATAGAATTTTAAGTTCATTTATCAATAACACCAACACAACATTGCAGTCAGATGGTAGTACAATAGATGAAATGCAATTTGTTAGTAAAGTTGTTAAACCTAAAACGGACAATTAAAAATGAAAATATATGAAGTAGCAGATAAAGTAGAGCAATTAGAAGATAAACTATATGATATGAAGTCAACTCTACAAAGTGCTAGAAATATTACTAAAAAAATAAAGTACAACAATACTTATAGTGAAATCATTGCAGAATTAGGAACACTAGCAGAAGATAATGGTTTAAAATTAGATGAATATCAGATTCGACAAGTTTATCAGGCTCATAACAATTTAGAGTCAGAAATTTACGAATTAGAAGAAGTGTTTAAAGATGCTATAAGAGATTTGAGAAACAAAATTGACGATATGGATGAAGAATGAAATATTGGTATGACGAGCAGTTAAGAAGATACATACTTCAGTTTGTAAGAATATTTGCAAATTTCAAAGTCAAAGAAGGTGGCAAAGGAGGAAAGAATCCTTACTACAATCAAGTACCTGTTAGATATGCCGATATGAGTAGAATGGTAGCACATATACTTAGACAAAACTCTGAGAATATGATTAACAGCACACCATTTATTGCTTGTTCAATTCAACAATTAGCAATAGCAAGAGATAGAACACACGAGCCAAATTTTGTTGATAAAAAACAGATAACTGAAAGAAAATTTGATAAAGAAACAAACAGTTACACTACGTTACCTGGTAATCAATATACTGTAGAAAGATATATGCCGGTGCCGTATAATTTAACAATGCAAGTAGATATATGGACTCCTAACACTGATACCAAAATGCAGTTGTTAGAACAGATACTTGTATTGTTTAATCCAACAATTCAAATACAAGCAAATACAAATCCGTTAGACTGGACTAACATTGTTGAAGTTGAACTTATAGATTTACAGTGGACCAGCAGAACACAACCGGTTGGAGTAGATGAGCAGATTGATATTTCTAGTTTAACATTTACTTTACCTATTTGGTTAAATCCGCCTGCAAAAGTTAAAAAACAAGAAATAGTAGAGCAAATAGTTGCTGACATAAAACTTGTAGATAACTTACAAGAGTTAGGGTATGATGACGCCATATATGATTTCTTTGGTGATATAGAAAATGCCGCCAGTGTAATTGTAACTCCGGGTAATTACAGAATTGGAGTGTCTGGTACAGATATTACATTACTGTCATCAGATAGTTTAACAACTAAAAAATGGAATGAAGATTTGTTAGATGCTTATGGAAAATTAAGAGACGGTGTTAGTATTTTAAAACTAAGACAATCAAATGACTACGAAGACCATACACAAGATATAATCGGTACTGTAACTGCTAACACATCAGACGCAACAAAATTATCAATTGTTATAGACCAAGATACATTACCACCAACAACATTAAGCGACATATCAAAAATTATTGATCCGCAAGTAAATTTTCCTGGAGACGGAACACTTGCTCCTGTGTTTGATGGTCAACGATATCTCATCACAGAAGAAATATCAACATCAGGATATCCTAATTGGGGTATAGATGCAGGAGAAAATGATATAATTCAGTATAGTCAATCATCTGCTAAATGGGTAGTGGTGTTTGATGCCAGTTCATATTCAGGTACTGTTCCTGTTGTACAGAACTTAAATACAAGCAAACGTTATAAATTTGTGAGTAATCAATGGATATCCGTTTACGAAGGAGAGTACAACCCAGGGTTCTGGAAACTGGTGCTTTAGTAAAAATAGGCGCAGGAGCAATTTTTATTGCAAAGAACACAGGTAGATGTCTCCTACAATTAAGAAACAATAGTAACAAAAGAAACAATAACACTTGGGGTCTGTGGGGTGGAATGGTTGACGATAATGAAACCCCTCTAGAATGTTTACATCGAGAACTCACAGAAGAAATAGCAGAATACCCAGGAATATTAAAACTAAATCCCATAGATGTATTTAGAAGCAAAGACAAAAAATTTATATATTACAGTTTTGCCTGTATAGTGCAAGATGAATTTATACCAACCTTAAACGAAGAAAGTGCGGGATATTGCTGGGTAGATATTGGCAAGTGGCCCAAACCGTTACATTCAGAAGTTAGAAAAACATTAGACAAAAGCGGAACAGAAAAACTTAAACTTATATTGGAATTAAATGGATAATAACGATAAAATAATTTTAGTAAGTTTACAAAGATCCGGAAGTACAAAGTTATCTGTAATTTTGAATCATACACTAATGACCAAGTATCCTTTTTACTTCAACAACTCATTCTTAAAACCTTTTTATGGTGATGCTGACAAGTACGGCAAATTTGAATTGCCTGCACTAATAAAAGTTCAGCAAGGTTTAGAGTGGTTGCATCCACATAAAATGAATAGAAAATTTACATACAGTATTCAAGGAGATTCAGTTGATGTAAGATATGGTGAGGAAACAAATTCAGGATTGGCTGAATTACCTACTAGATGCGAGTTCTTAAAGTACTTTGCGATAAATAATATGCATCAGCACTATAAACACATAGTATCAGGATTCCAGGATAGAGAGACATTACTAGATTTTAAAGCACTAGGCTATAGATTGGTAGGCACATCTAGACAAAATAAATGGCATCAGTTTTTAAGTTATAACATTGCAAAACATTCAAAGTTTATTTACTATAAAAACGAAAATGTAAACCGTTTACATAAACAAATAACAATCACAGAAGACGACATAGTGTACTTTAGAGAACATTTAGATAAGTACGATAGAATAAAAGATATACTAGACAGTGAACTTACTTACGAAGATATAACCACAGACATCGATAAGGTGTCACACACTCTAAACACAGACCTAATAGAAGATGATGATTTCATAGCAAGTCAAAACATCAATTCTATATCTAGAAGTAATTTGTTTGCTAACTTAGAAGAAGCAAAGGAGTTATTCGATTGCAAGGTAAAATTTTAGACTTTAAACTTATAAGGTTTAAAGAAAGTTTAGAAAAGTTTAACAAAACAAATGTTATTCCGGACGAATACCTCACGGGTATACTAAACATAGAAGATTTAAAAAAACATTACTACGAAGATTTATCTGATGGATATAAAAAAATATTTGTAAACCTACAAAGAAAACTAACAGGTAAATTAAGAAAAGACACCCACAACTTGCAAGAAACTTTTATGGAAGAATATCATTCGTTAATGAATAATCTAAGAACAAGAAAAGATATTTTTATATTTCCATCCATTATGAAAAAATATAGAAAAGATATTAATCCAGCAAGGGCACTATATTTTGAAATATCAAATTTAATGTTACACTTTAATAGTGATGACGAAAGACATATTTGGTTATTAGGTTTGTTTAAGGAAAATACTTGGAGACAAGAACTAATACATAGTTGTTTAATAGACATACAAAATATAGATAATTTAATTTCTAAATATTTTCATCATATGAAAAAAGAAGGAAATGTCAGTTTAGAAATGTTGCATATTATTGAGATTAGAAAAGACTTAAAAAGTTATGTTGGAGTGTTCGATGACTTCTCCCATTTTGATTATGGTGACTAGTTATTTGTAAAGTTTACGTTGCTTGCCGTCAAATAAAGGAGTATACATCCTAACTGGAATCTCTTTACCTTTTACTTTTATTTCGCCTAAATTACTAAATGCTAAATCAGGACATTGCAAATAAGTAAACTCAGAAACAATGATTGGCACATCTTCTGCTCTTGTTTGTGCTTCTAATCTAGCACCTAAGTTCACAGCATCACCGACAACACTATAATCCATTCTTGCTTCACTTCCCATATTACCTACAATACAAGGACCTGTGTTTACACCTGTGCCAAATTTTACTCTAGGTAATCCACGTTGTTCCATTTCCTTTTCTAATTCGTCACCTAGCAATTCAATTTCTATTGCTGTCTTTACTGCCATCTCTGCGTGATTATCACACGGTATAGGTGCATTCCAAAATGCCATTATACAGTCTCCCATATACTTGTCTATCGTTCCACCGTTGGCTAATACTATTTTTGTCATCTTATCTAAGAATTCATTTATAAGTTCTACTAATCCTTCTGGATCATCTTCTTTCATATACTTTTCTGATATAGGTGTAAAGCCAACTATGTCAGCAAACATAAAACTCATTTCTTTTCTAGTGCCGCCTAATGCCATTAAACTTGGATCTTTTACAATCATATCAACATACTCTGGTGATATGTAATTTCCAAACTGTCCTTTTATTTGCTGTCTTAATTTATATTGCTTGTAAAAATTGTTAAAAGCAGATTGTGTAAAAATTAAAAATGAACTTAACACAGGAAAAGTAGCATCTAATAACTGTAAATTGGATGTATAATTATGCACACTATAATATGCAATCAGTCCCATTATACCCAGTGATATAGGAGCACTTGCCCATATAGGTGCTCTGCTAACAACAAGAACTATTAAAATCATACTTATAAGAGCGCCTAAGACTTCGTATAACGCACTTAAAGAACTTCTTTGTATATTTGATCCGTCTACAAAATTCTGTAGCATATGGCCCTGTATATAGTGAGGATACAAATTTCCTCTAGGAGTTGGCACAGGGTTTGCAACGCCTTCTGCTGTAACTCCTATTATAACCCATTTGCCCATCAAGTCAGGAATACTTTCGGCTCCTGTATATTCTATTTCTTCAAATGTGTTATTAAATCGTATATATGCTGTTCCGTCTGGTTGTGTAACTATTGGGTCAAATGGTGGAACAGCAACTTCCTGTATTCCTATCTCACTTGTCTTAATTATGTAACTAGGTTTACCTGTTTTGACTCTTAACATTTCTACTGCAAAACTAGGATATATTTTATCTCCCACAGTGATTGCCAATGGATATGTTCTTGTTTGGTTATCTGGTTGTGGTGCTGATGCATTTACTCCTTTACCATTACTTACAACTTCTAGCATTGGTACATTAGTAACCAAGTTGGGCCAAGTAAGTAAATAATCTTTTGCAGGAACTGGGCCTATTGTGCCTGTGCCTATGTGTGGTCCTGTTGACTTTATACCCTTAAAACTTGGCGTTTGGCTTAATACATTATAGTTTACAGGATTTTTTCTAGCACCAGGTACGTTTACTAAGTTTTGATTAAGGATACTAGCAAAACTATCATCTCCCTG